>Ga0078972_1005110_pt1 | contig 34132 bp, 27 predicted proteins | sample YelNatPaOPGAMG01_FD_67568 | JGI IMG/M metagenome (GOLD analysis project Ga0078972, IMG submission 67568) | Hot spring thermophilic microbial communities from Obsidian Pool, Yellowstone National Park, USA - OP-RAMG-01 (SPADES assembly) (version 2) | ecosystem: Environmental > Aquatic > Thermal... | reverse complement strand
GTGAACTGCGGGAAATTACCGTCCGTCCACGGGAATTTGCCGCTGTCGACAACGATGCCGCCGATGCTCGTTCCGTGCCCGCCCATGAACTTCGTGAGCGATTGCACGACGATGTCCGCGCCGAAATCGATCGGCCGGCACAGGTACGGCGTCGCGAACGTGTTGTCCACCACGAGCGGAATCTTGTGCTCGTGCGCGATGCGCGCCACGGCTTCGATGTCGAGCACGTTCCCGCGCGGGTTGCTGATCGTCTCGCCGTAGAGGCACTTCGTTTTTTTTGTGATCGCCTTGCGGAAATTCTCCGGATCGTCCGGCTCGACGAACCTCACATTGATGCCGAGCTTGCGGAAGCTGACGTCGAACTGCGTGTACGTGCCGCCGTAGAGCGTGCTCGCGGCCACCATCTCGTCGCCCGCTTCCATCAAGTTCGCGAGCGCGATGAACTGCGCGGCCTGCCCGCTCGCCAGCGCCAGCGCCGCCGCGCCGTTCTCGAGCGATGCCACGCGCTGCTCGAGCACCGCCGTCGTGGGGTTCATGATGCGCGTGTAGATGTTGCCCGGCTTCTCTAAAGCGAACAGCGCGGCGGCGTGCTCGCTGTCCTCGAACACGAACGAGGTGGTCTGATAAATCGGCACCGCGCGCGCGCCGGTCGCCGGATCCGGGTCGTAGCCAGCGTGCAGCGCCCGGGTGTTAAATCCAAATACACGTTCCGTTTTGTCTTGCTTTGACATGATTTCCCGCGGAGATACTGCCTATGTTAGCGCTTGTAGCCGATTTTGCGCAGCAGGTCGTGCCGCCAGCGGACGTCCTCGTCCTTTTCGACGCCCTTGGGCGGGAAGCCGTCGATGACGCCCAGCACGCCGCGGCCGAGCTCGGTCTGGGCCACGATAACCTCGACCGGGTTCGCCGTCGCGCAGAAGATAGAGCACACCTCGGGCACGTCCTTGATGCGGCCGAGCACGTTGATGGGATAGCCTTCCTTCATCGCGACGACGAAGGTGTGGCCGGCGGCGACGGCGGCGGCATTGCGCGCCGCCATCGCCTTCAACTCGTCGTCGTTGCCCTCGACCCGCGTCAGACACGCGCCCGAGGCCTCGTTGAACGCGACTCCGAATTTCATCGACGGGACCGTGTTCACGATGGCTTCGTAGATGTCCTCCACCGTCTTGATGAAGTGCGTCTGCCCGAGAATAATGTTGCCGCCCTCGGGCACCTCGAGGCGGACCGATTTGAGCTCCATGGGAATTTTCAGGATACTACGGCCGCGCGTCCTCGCCGGCCTTGCCGATCATGCCCAACGGTTCGCCCGCGCTCACCGGAGGCGTGCCGAGGATGTACAGCACCTCGCCTGTGAACGGCGCGCGCATTTCATAGATGCGCTTGCCGAAGAAGTCCGTGACGTAGCCCATCAGCGTGCCCTTCGCGACCGTGTGGCCCTTCTCGACCACCGGATAGAAGATGCCGGTAACGGGGGTCGTCATGACCTGGCTCGGATCCATGAACAGCGGATGCTCGACCATGCGCGGCTCGCCGTCGATCATCTTGAGCAGCCGCATCACGCTCAGGGCTCCGTTCTCGAGCAGCATGACCGATTCGTGATCCGAAAGCGTCCGGCCGCCGGCTTCCACGGTGATGGCGGGCTTGTTGCGCGTGGTCGCCGTGGTCGAGACGTAGATCGACTTGGCGGGATCCTGCGGCCGCTCGCGGTCGAGCACGATGTGGTCGAGTCCGAAAGCGAGCACCATCTGCCGCGATTTCTCGCGCACCTCGGCGTTGGCGGCGCGCACGTCCCAGTAGTCATACGGCCGCAGCGATTCGTTGCCGTCGCCGCAGTGCATGTCGATCAGATAGTCGCACTTCTCGATCACTTCCCTGGTGATCGTGTAGGCGATGCGCTCGGAAAGCGTGCCGTCCAGTTTGCCGGGGAAGACGCGGTTCAGGTTCTTGCCGTCCACCGGGCTGTAGTAGATGGTGCGCTTGAGGAAGGAGGGCATATTGGCGACGTGCACGAAGATCACCGTGCCCGTAAGCCGCTTCGGATCGAGGCGCGGCGCCATTTCCTGCAGCGCGAGAATCGGCGGATACTCCGAGCCGTGGACGCCCGCCACCAGCGCCAGCACCGGCCCCGGCTTCACGCCGCGCACCACGGTCACCGGCACCGTGGTTTCGCCGTCCGGCCCCTTCGGCACCGGGATCGATCCCGAGGTCCTCTCACCCTGCCGGACCGCCACCGGCCCGACCTGGAATACGTCTTGCTGCTGGGCGAACGCAGCCGCAGCCAGGCCGAAAAACAGAACAACGGAACGTGATTTCATAATGCCGAATAATGTATCACTAACTCACCCGCCCCGGCCGGCGGCGTCCGCAGTATCATTGGTCCGAGCGAGGGACGTCTCCAGGCCCCTGGCCGGCCTCGATTTCCTGAAGTACACTGCGCCGCTGGTCATGATGTGAGCCGCCCCGCCCCGCTTCCGACTGTGCTTTAGTTGAAGCATGGGTTCGGAGCGCCGGGTGAATGCGAAGCAGCAGGTGAGCGATGAAGCCGCTCGAAACGGGGAGCGCTTCCCGGAAACGGAGGTGCTGGAGCGCATCGAGCGCTCGCCTCACGGGCGGGCTGGTTTCAAGCAGCTCGTGCGCGAAACGGGCGCGCGCGGCGGCGGGCGCACCGACCTCGAGGCCGCGCTCGCCTCGCTGGCCGCGCGCGGCGAGATCATCGAGCTGCGCTCCGGCCAGTACGTCGCGGCCAGCCGCACCCGCGAGTTCACCACCGGCCGCCTGCACATGCACCGCGACGGCTACGGCTTTGTGATTCCGGATCGCCCGCTGGAGGGCATCGAGGGCGACATATACATCCGCCCCGAATCCGCAGCCAAGGCGATGCACGGCGACCGCGTTCTCGCCCGCATCGGGCGCATCGATCCCGATGGCCGCGCCGACGGCGAGATCGTCAAGATCCTGCGCCGCGCGCATCCCACCGTGGTGGGCGAATTCCGGATCCGGGAGAAGGGCAACTTCGTCGTCCCGCAGGACGAGCGCATCCAGCAATGGATCCTCATCCCGCCCGGTCTCGAAACCCCGCCTGCCGCCGCGGCCGTGAACCGCGTCGGCGCGCCGTCCATTGAGGTTGCGAGCGCGGCGGAACTCGACGGCATGATTGTCAACGCGGAGATCCTCGAATTTCCGGAAGGGCGCGGCGAGGCCGTGGGCCGCGTCACCGAGATCCTCGGCTATCCCGACGATTTCGGAGTCGATGTCGAGATCATTATCCGCAAGCACCACCTGCCGCACCGTTTCCCGCCCGAGGTGCTCGATCAGGCGCAGAGCTTTCCCTCCGCCATCCGCGCGGACGAGATCGCGCGGCGCACCGATTTTCGCGGCATGGATGTGGTGACGATCGACGGCGAGACGGCGCGCGATTTCGACGACGCCGTGTGGGTGGACCGCCTGCCGAACGGCAATTTCGCGCTGCACGTGCACATCGCGGACGTCAGCCATTACGTCGAGCCGGGCACGCCGATCGACGCCGAAGCGCGGCTGCGCGGCACCAGCGTCTACTTTCCCGATCGCGCGGTCCCGATGCTGCCGCTCGAGCTCTCGACCGAGCTTTGCTCGCTCAACCCGCGCCAGGACCGACTGGTGCTCTCCGTGCTCCTCGAGATCGACCACGCCGGCGACGTTGTCTCTCAGGAATTCGTGCGCGGCGTCATGCGCAGCGTCGAGCGCATGACTTACACCAACGTGCACCTGTTGCTCGAAGGCGACCGCGGGATGCGCGAGCGCTACTCGAATCTCGCCGGCCGCTTCGAGTTGATGCGCGAGCTGGCGCTGATCCTCAACCGCAAGCGCGTGCGCCGCGGCTCCATCGATTTCGATCTCCCCGAGCCGCTCATCGAGTTCGACGAGTGGGGGCAGATGACCGGCATCACGCGCGCGCCCCGCAACATCGCGCACCGCATCATCGAAGAGTTCATGCTCGCCGCGAACGAAGCCGTCGCCGCGCACATCGAGAACGCCGGGGTTCCCGGCATCTACCGCATCCATGAGCAGCCGGACCCCAGGCGCGTGCAGGAATTCGAGGAAATTGCCGCGCATTTCGGCTATTCGCTCGGCGCCGGCGCCGTGCCGATGAAACGTTTCTCCCAGGTGAAGCGCCGCCGCGACGGCTCCAAGGTGCGGCGCGATATCATCGTGCCGGATGAGGGGTTCTCGATCTCGCCGCGCAACTACCAGCGCCTGGCGCAAAAGATCGAAGGCAAGCCCGAAGAGCGCATTCTCAGCTACCTGATGCTGCGCTCGCTCAAGCAGGCGCGTTACAGCGCCGAAAACGTCGGCCATTTCGCGCTCGCCGCGGACACCTACACGCACTTCACCTCTCCCATTCGCCGCTACCCGGATCTGATGGTGCACCGCGTCCTGAGCGCCATGCTCAGCGAACGCAAACCGCCGTTCGCGGCGGAAGAACTCCGCGTCATCGCCGACGAATGTTCCGAATCGGAGCGCCGTGCCGCGGATGCCGAACGCGAGCTTGTCGAGTGGAAGAAGGTGAAGTTCATGGCCGAGCGTCTCGGCGACGAGTTCAGGGCGCTCGTCATCTCCACCACGCGTTTCGGTTTCTTCGTCGAACTCGAAGACCTGTTCGTCGAGGGCTTCGTGCCGATCGAAACGCTGCCCGGCGACCGCTTCACCTACCACGAGAACTCCCGGCGCGTTGTCGGCGAGCGCACGGGCCGCGAGTTCGCCATCGGCGACGAGGTCAACGTGCGGCTCGACCGTATCGAGGCGCTCGACCGCAAGCTGCAGTTCTCCGTCGTGGACGCCGCAGCCCGCGGCGGGCGCAAACGGCGCACTTAGCTGCTAGCATTTGAAAATGAGAAAAACGTTCTGGTGCGGATTCTTGCTGGCGTTGGCCATCTGGCCCGCGTCCGGGCAAACCAACACCGTCGAGCGCGGAAAATATCTTGTAAATGATGTCGCCATGTGCGGCGACTGCCACACGCCGCGGTTGCCGAACGGGCAGTTCGACCAGTCGCGGTGGCTCAAGGGGACGGAACTCGATTTCGCGCCCGTGCGTCCGACGCCCAACTGGGCGAAGTATGCGCCGGACATCACGAAAAGCGGCATCAAATGGTCCGAACAGGAAATGGCGAGCTATCTTCAGACCGGCCGCGACCCCGGCGGGAGAATCGCCCGGCCGCCGATGCCGGCCTACAGGCTGAACCGGCAGGACGCTGAAGCCGTCGCCAGGTATCTCCAGTCCCTCAAGTAGCGCGGCGGCCTCTCAGGGATCCGCGCCAGTTCACCAGGCGGAGGGACGCCGGGCCCCCGCGCATTGCCGGAACGCGGTGAGAATTCGCACGGCTATCGCCGGGGCCGCTCCTGCGGCGCCTCGCCGGCCAGCGCCTGCTTCGCCGCCTGCGCGACCTCGGGCTGCGGATCCGATGCGAGCTTCGTGAGCAGCGGATCCATCGCCGGCGCTTCCATCAGTTTGCCGAGCTTCATCGCGCGCAGATCGTAGACCAGCGTCAATCGCTCGGCCTCGGTCAGCTTGTCGAGGCCGTTCTCCGATAGCGCGGAAAGCTGCGCGGGCGTCCAGTCGCTGCGGTAATAGCCCGTGCCGCCGGCGTTCCAATAGATCCACGCGGGACAGCCGGCAGCCTTCGGCAGCGCGACCTCGCGCCGCGCGGCGCTCATCACGTCGCACCCGGATTTGCCGCCGTCCGCCTTCCAGCACACCGGAACCGTCCACTTCGCCGTCGTGTTCACCTGCTCGAACGCGATGCGCGCGCCCGCCGCCGGATCGCAGCGCAAATCCGCCTTCACCGAAGGAATGCCCGTCTGGTCGAGGAACGTGTGCAGCACCGCGGAGGTGTCCGTGCCCGTGGCGGTGCGGATATCGCGCGCCAGGTCGTCCGTTGTGGCGTTCGCGAAACGGTGCCGCGCCAGGTAGGTCCGCAAACCCTTCTGCAACTGCCGCTGCCCCATCCAGCCTTCCAGCATCAGCAGCACGGCCGCGCCCTTCTGATACACGAAGCCGCTGTAGACGTCGCGCATGCCCGTGCGGTCTTTGAAATCGAGCCGCACCGGGCGCGTGCGCGGCCCGGCGTCGGTCATCATCATGCGCTCGCGCGCGGCCACCGCGGCAATGTGCTTTCGCGCGGCCGATGTCTCGTCGTCGCCTACCTCCGATGTGAGCCAGGTGGCGAAGCCTTCGCTGAGCCAGACGTCCTGCCAGTTCTCCTGCGTCACCAGGTCGCCGAACCAGTGGTGCGCCAGTTCGTGCGTCATCGTGCCGCGCGGGCTGCGCTGCGGCTCGGGGCCGGGGGGCACCAGGATCGAGCGGTAGGTGATCAGCCCGGCGTTCTCGACCGCGCCGAAGGGCAGATTCGGAACCGATACATGATCGAGTTTCTGAAACGAGTACGGCACACCGGTATACGTCTCCAGGCGCGCCACGATGGAAGCGGTGATGCCGGCGGCGTACTTGCCCTCGGCGGCGTGCCCTTTCGGTGTGATGACGCGTACCGGGACCTTGCGCGCGCCTGCGGCAGGGCCCTCGGCCGTCTCGAACGGCCCCACCGCGAATGCGGTGACCTCGGCGGGCAGGATCTCCGTGGGCGCGAACACGAGGGCCTTCATGCCGTCCGGCTCTTCCGTTTCGCGCAGCAGCCTGGCGTTCGTGAAGGCGCGGTCGCTGCGCTTGACGTGGATCGTGAACTGCCACGGCGTTTTGTACCGCGGCTCGTCAAAGCAGGGAAATGCGCGCCGCGCCTCGATGGCGGTGAAGCAGGTGTAGACGTACCAGTGATTCTCGAAGATCGAGCGGAACGCGCCGACGGAGGGCTTCTCGTTCAGCTTCGCCTCGTAGCCGATGACGAGCGTGGCGCGCCCCGGCCCGGCCGGCTGGTCGAGCTCGAGGCCCAGGAACTCGTTGGCCTCCGTCACCGGCTTCGCGCTGAGCCTGCGCCCGCCGATCTCGACCGATGCTTCCTTCACCGTGATATCGGTGGCGTTCACCCAGATGGTCGCCTGCGGCTTCAACAAGCGGACCTCGATGCGCGCCGTGCCGCTGAAGGTGGGCCGGTCGGGGTCGATCGTCATGTCGATGATGTGGTTCGTGGGAACGGCGTCGCCCGGCAGGTAAAACTGCGGGGCGGCCGCCATGGCCGGAAGAACGCCGGCGGCGAGCAAGAGGACGAAACTGGCGCGGGGCATAGGCCCACATTATAGAAAACCCGGAGCCGCCCGGCCGCGGCGCGACTGCCCAATCCACCTGCTCCGAATCCTGCATTGAATTTCCCTTCGCATTGGCGTGTAATGGAATTTCCGGATGCAGAATTTTCTCAGAGGCTTGATTTACCGCAAGTCTTTTTACGCCTTTCTGTCTCTTGTATTGTGGCTTGATTGCGGAACCGACCTCGCGGACTTGATCCAGCACGGCCAGCCCCGGGATGTCGTGTCCTTTGCGGCGTCGCTGACCGGGGCCATCCTCGTCACGCTGATTTTCTGGGACCTCCACCGGCGATGGCCGTGGGAAAGGCGATAGCGGGGATGGCGACCGTCCTCGTGGCAGACGACGATGCCGCCGTGCTGGCGCTGGCCTCGATGATCCTCCAGCGCGACGGCTTCCAGGTGCTGCGGGCCTCCAATGGCCTCGAAGCCCTGATGCTTTACAGCTCCTATGCTTCCCGGATCGATCTGGTGCTGACCGATTTTGAGATGCCGCAGATGAACGGCGCCGAGCTCGTGGCGCGCATCCGCGAGCGCAACCCCACGGCGAAGGTGCTGGTGATGTCCGGATATGCGCCGTCCGGCGCTGCGGGGCCGGTCAAGGGCTGCCCGGTGCTCAGGAAGCCCTTCCGGCCCGCCGAACTGCGCGATGCCGTGCGCGGAATACTCGCCGGCCCAGTGAAGCCGGCTTGCTGAGCCGGGAGCGCCGTCCGGCGCTGATCCTCAGTTGCCGCGCAGCTTGCGGTCGAAGAAATCCGACGCCGCGTGGTAAGCCTTCAGCCAGCTCGTGTGCAGCAGAAAATCGTGCACCTCGTCCGGGAAGACCATCTGCTCGAATTCCACTTTTTGCGCGCGCAGCCTGCCCACCAGGTCCACCATCTGGCCGAAATTCACGTTGCGGTCGTCATCGCCCTGGATGAGCAGGACCGGCGAGCGCCAGGTGGAGATCGAAGCCACGGGCGAGGAATCGCGGGCCACGCGCGCGGCGTCGCCGCTCAGATTGGCGCCCGCGCCGCCCGCCCGCACGCCGCCGCCCACGCGAAACGACCAGTCGTGCACGCCGTGCAGATCCACGCCCGCCGCGAACAGGTCCGAGTTGCGCGCCAGGCCCATCGCCGTCAGATAGCCGCCGTAGGAGCCGCCCCACAGGCCGATCTTCGCCGCGTCGATGTCGTCGCGCCCGCGCAGATACTGCGCGCCCGCCACGATGTCCTGGTATTCGGAAGCGCCCCGCGCCCCGCGGTTCTGGGCTTCGCGGAACGCGCGGCCATAGCCGATGCCGCTGCGGTAGTTCACCGAAAGCACCGCGTATCCGCGGCTCGCCAGGTACTGATTGAACGCGTAGGCGTTGTGATAGTAGTACATGTAATGCCAGCCGAGCAGCATCTGCCGCATCGGCCCGCCGTGCATGAAGACCACCGCCGGCACGCGCTGGCCGGCCTTCGCCGCCGGCAGGAATAGTTGGCCGTGGATCTCCAGGCCGTCGGCCGCCTTGAAAATCACCTGCTGCGGAACCACCATCTGCGACGAGGGAAAATCCTTCGGCAGCGCCTGGGCCGCGATCATCGTCCGCTCGCCGCCCGCGAGCGGCATTACGTACGGCATCGCCGGAACACGCGCGTCCGAGGCGAAGAACGCCAGGTGTTTCGCGTCCGCGGTCACCGCCGGGCTCCACTCGATCTTTTCGCCGGAGGTGATCGCCGCCGGCGCCGTCCCGCCCGCGACGCGCACGCGCCACAGGTGCCGCCGGTCGATGTCGTCGCAGTTTGACGAGAAGATCAGCTCGCGCTGATCCGGCGTCGCCGTCACGTGCTCCACTTCGCAGGCGCCGGGCGTGAGCAGCGTCGCATCGCCGCCCGCGGCCGGCACGCTGTAGTAATGATTCCAGCCGTCCTGCTCGGAGGCGAAGACCAGGCGGTCGTCCGCCATCCACCGCAGCGCGCTCTGGCCGCCGGGAGGGAGCGAAGCCTCGGGCGTTGCCGGGCTGTTCCAGATTGATTTCGCGCTGCCGCTGGCCACGTCGGCCACCATGATCATCCACGGCCGCACCGCGCTGGCGCCCATCTGCGCACCGCCCGCCGTCGTCAGTTGCCGGATGAAGGCGATGCGCTTGCCGTCCGGCGACCAGCGCGGCGCCATGTCGCGCTCCACCTGCGGCGCGATCCACTCGATGGCGTTCTCCTGAAGGTCGTAGACGCCGATCAGGCTGTGATCGCCGCGGTTGCTCACGAACGCCACGCGCTTGCCGTCCGGCGACCACTCGGGCGAGCCGTTGTTCCCGCGCGCCTTAAACAGCGGCTTCGATTCGCCCGCGGCGTCCGACGATGCCAGCCACAGTTGGCTATCTTTCGAATAGATCACCCCGGCGCCCACGGGCGCCACCACCGGACCGCGGCCCTCGCCGAGCATGCGGGTTTTTCCGTCGGCAACGGAGACCACCCAGACGGCCTGCGTCTCGCCGGCCGGATCGCTGATGGGGTTCGGAATCTCGCCCGCCTGGTTGCGGTCGCCGCCGCGCACGTACACGATCGATTTCCCATCGGCCGTGAACTCCAGGTTCGTGATCTCCTGGCCGTCCTCCTTGCCGTAGTTCGTGAGCTGGCGCGCCTGGAACCGCGGGCCGTCCGCCACCCATATGTTGCGCCGTCCCTCGCTGTCGAACACCCACGCGACGCGCGACCCTGTGGGCGAGGCCGTCAGCTCGGTGGGGAACGGCGAAGACATGACCTGTTCCAGCGTGAATCCCTGCTGCGCAAACGCCGCACTCGCGGCTATACAAATGGCAACCGCCAGACGAGTAAGTTTCATAAAGGAAGCACCGCCTCCGGCACATCATACACTAGGAACGATGGATACGTTGCATGAGGCCGCCATAATTCTTGTTGCGCTCTGCTGGCTGGCGATGGGGGTGACGCACCTGTTCCGCAAGGGACGCGGCGCGCAGCGCGATGCGAAGCGCGATCGCGGCTGGCTCGCCGGCGTCGTCCTGCAGGCTGTGGGCGTGGCGCTGGTCTGGACCTTTCAGCGCCCGCTCCATGCGCCGCTTCACCCGGCGCTCGCAGCCGCGGTCGCGGCGCTTGGGCCGGGCGGCGTCTGGTTCATGACGGCGGCGGAGAAGGCGCTTGGCCGGCAATTCGCGTATCAGGCACGGCTGGTCGAGGGCCACAAGCTGGTCACCAACGGCCCGTACGCCATCGTGCGCCACCCCATCTATCTTTCGTTCTTTGCCGTCATCCTGGCCACCGCCCTTACGTTTTCGAACTGGCTCGTCCTGCCGCCGTTCTTCTTGTTCTACTGGGCCGGGGCCGCCATCCGCATCCGCTCGGAAGAGCGCCTGCTCCGCGAGGCTTTCGCCGGCGAGTACGACATCTATGCCCGCCGCGTCCCAGCGGTGATTCCATTTACATAGGCCGGCGCCGCGGCGCGGGGCGGGGACTCAGGCGAACAGCGCCCGTTCCGCAGCTTTTTTCAGGCTCTTCGTCGCCATCCGCATCGCGAGGTTGCGTGCTTTTTCCGGTATGTCGCGCCCGCCTTTGACCGGCGCCGCAGTCTTCTCCGGCTCGCCCAGCCAGATCGCCGCGCCCAGCGGCACGCGCGCGATAAGCGGCAGTTCGCGCCGCTGAAGCATGATCACGTACGCCGCTCCGATTCCGGCGCCGATCAGGTACGGCGTCATGTTCTCCGAATGCGAGCTTTCGCGCGCCATGTCGTAGAAACGCTGTGCGGCCCAGGAAGCCACCATGCCCCCTGCCGCCCCCGCAATTAGTCCCTTAATGATTCGTTTTTCCATCCTCGTCTCCCTCTGCACTGAACCTATCATAATCATACGTATGCAGGCCGGTTGCGCCGTCGGCCGCAGGTTCGATGTTCGCCTCGAGATTTCATATCTTATTACTCGAATTTAGTAAATTATCGATATTAGAATTCCCGCTTGAATTTAAATCAATTTGAAGTTAAACTGCTCTTAACGCGGTTCACTCGTATCGGTGGCGGACTCGGAGGGGTCCATGAACGCTCGTGCTCCTGTGGGCGCGTGTCTCCTCATATTCGCCGGCTTCGCCGGCGCCGGATCGAGCGGCGATTTCTCGCGCCGGATCAGCGCTTCCGACGGGCCCCATGTCGTCGCCAATGGCGCGACGACCGCTTTCTCCGGCCAGGTGGCCGGGCACTATGTATCCATGGCGGGAAGCGGTGGATATCCTGCAGCATTCGATCGGTTCTCGGCGGAGCAGGCACGGCCGGCCTTGGCGGCATCGGCCTGTTTGCGCATTTCCTGCGGCGGCGAGGTGCTGTCTGGGGCTGGACCCGCCGCGGGGTGGCTCTTGGTTGAAGACTCAGAGGGGGGTTCATGAAAGCTCTTGCTCCTTTAGGGGCGTGTGTTCTGTGGCTCGGGTTGCTGCTCCCTGCCGCGAATGCAGACACCATCACATTCACCGGCACGGGATCGCAAAGTGGTATCAGCAAGAGTTTCGATATCACCGGCACCGACAACTTTTCCCTGAACAACAGCACGATGGAGGGGATGCCGATTGTCGCTGCCTGTATGCCGGGACAACCTTGCGAGATTAACCCTGTGTACTCCGCGGGCATGCTGGACAGCTTGCTGATCTCAAGCGTCGCTTCGCTCGGCAATGTCACGACCAGCCTGGTGACCGGCAGCCTCAACTTCATCGGCACCATCACTCCTCCGGCCGGCCTCGGCGCTTTCTCGGCGACGATTCCGGTCGGGTTTTCCGGCGAGGTGATCGGGCACTACAACGACACCGGGCGGTCAACGGCGTTCGATGTGGTGCTGGGCGGGACCGGCAGCGCGGATCTCACCGGCGAGGTGGTTGATTCCGAAACGGCGGTCGTCACCGGCGGGCGGTACAGTTTCTCCGGCACGGGCATGACCTCATCGCAGGTTCCCGAACCGGGCGCGATATACCTCACGGCCGGCGGCATCGGTTTATTGGCGCTGCTGTTCCGGCGCCGCCGCGCGCTGCTGGGTTAGCGTAGTTCGCGGGGCGGGCGCCCAGGCCCGCCCCGCTATAATCGAAGAAAGTGGGCACTTTCTTCATACAGAATTTCGGGTGCCGCGCCACGCAGGCCGACGGCGCCGCGCTCGAAGCTTCCCTGCTGGGCAGGGGATTCGAAGCCGCGGACCGCAGCCGGGCCGATCTCGTCATCCTGAATACCTGCACCGTCACTTCCTCCGCCGATGATGATGTGCGCCAGGCGGTTCGCCGCGTCCGCCGCGAAAATCCTGGCGCGCGCATCATCGTCACCGGCTGCTACGCGCAGCGCGCGCCCGAAGAACTGGCCGCTTTACCGGGCGTCACCTGGGTAATCGGCAACTCGCACAAGGCGCGCATTCCCGAGCTGCTCGCCGACGAAACGCCGTACCACGGGCAGATCCGGGTCGGCGACATCTTCGAGCAGCAGGAGTTCCTGGCGGCGGCCGTCGAGGACGCGGCGGGCGACCGCACGCGGCCGAACCTGAAGATCCAGGACGGCTGCAACAACCGCTGCTCGTTCTGCATCATCCCGTTCGTGCGCGGGCGCAGCCGCAGCGCGCGCCCCGAGTGGGTCGTCCAGCAGGTGCGGCATTTGGGCGAGCGATACCGCGAGGTCGTGCTCAGCGGAATCAACCTCGGCCGCTGGGGGCGTGATCTCGAAGGCCGCATGCGGCTGGCCGATCTGGTGCGCCGCCTGCTCGCAGAAACTCCGGTCGAACGCCTGCGCCTCAGCTCCGTCGAGCCGATGGATCTTTCCGACGACCTGCTTGGCCTGATGGCGTCCTCGCCGCGCATCGCGCAGCATGTGCACGCGCCGCTGCAGACGGGCTCGGACACCGTGCTCCGCCGCATGCACCGCAAGTACCGCCCGCGGCACTACGAGGACCGCATCCGCAAGGCGCGCGCGCTCATGCCGGATGCCGCGATCGGCGCCGATGTGATGGTCGGCTTCCCCGGCGAGAGCGAGGCGGAATTCGAGGATAATCGCGCGTTTATCGAAAGCCTGCCATTCACTTACCTGCACGTGTTCACTTACTCGGAACGTCCCGGCACGCCGGCCGCCGCAGCCGCCGATCACGTGCCCATGCGCGTGCGCAAGGAACGCAACCGCATTTTGCGCGAGCTCGCCGCGCGCAAGAACCGCGAATTCCGCGAGCGCATGATAGGCCGAACGCTTTCCGTCGTGACGCTCGAGCAGGCAGGCATGGCCCTCAGCGGCAATTACCTCAAGGTGGAGCTGGCCGCGCCCCGCGAGCCCAACCGCATCATTGAAGTCGAAATCGCAGGCCTCACTGAAGCCGGCCTCAAAGAAAAATCGTAAAAACTCCTAAACTCCCGGTTGCGCCGCTGCGTCAGTATTCGCGGAGGGCTTATGCGAATCGCAGCGATTTTTGGGTGCCTGATGCTGGCCGCGGCGGCCGTGGCGCCCGCGCAGGAGGCCGCGCCGGCAGTTCCAGGCGGCACGTACCGCCTCACCTTTGTCATTCACGAAACCGAGGAGGGCAAGACCGTCGGAACGCACACCTACACGATGCTGGTGGACGATGGCGCGAGCGGTTCGATCCGAACGGGCGCGCAGGTCCCAATCCCCGCGGGCGCCATGAATTTTCAGTATAAGGATGTCGGCCTGAATCTCAGTTGCAGCCTCCATTCGCGCGATGGCCAACTCCTTCTGAAGACGGGCCTCTCATTCTCCCAGGTCGTCGTGGAGGGCAGCCCCGGCAACCCTGAAACACGCCAGCGCTCGATGGAGAACACCGCGCTGATTCCCGCCGGCAAGCCGGTGACAATTCTCGCGTTCGACGACTGGCCCTCGAAGCGCCACTACGAAATCGAAGTGACCGCCGTCAGGGCGAAGTGATCACATCGCAAGCAGCGCGGCCATGGTCTCGATGCCCTGCCACAGATTCTCGAGCCGGAGGTTCTCATTCGCGGCGTGCTGGTTGTTATCGTAATTCGCGATCGGAATCGTGATCGTCGGCGTTTTCAGCAGGTCGGTGAAGATCCACAGCGGCGCGCTGCCGCCCATGGTCGGCAGCTTGACGACGGTCCCGCGCGCGGCCTCCACGGCCCGGATCACCTGCTGCGAAATCTCGAGGTCCATCGAGGTGCGCGATGCGCGGTAGCCCGGCTCCGGCGCGACAACCAGCGCGACCTTCGGATGCGTCGTCAGCGTGGCGGCGTCCGGCTCCCGATCCACAACGTAAAAGCCCTGCCGGCGGATGTGCGCCACGAGGCGCGCGAATGCGGCATCGGGCTCGATGCCTTTCACCAGCCGCATGTCGATCTCCGCGGTCGCGGTGGACGGAACCACCGTGCGCGCCGCGGCGCCCGTCGAGCCGCTCGCGAGGCCGCGCACATTGAGCGAAGGCAGGTTCAGCAGTTCGACCAGCGGGCGTCCGCCGCCTTCGGTGCGGCCCAGCGCGAATTCCTTCTTGAGCAGCGCCTCGGTGTCGGGCGCCCCGGCGACGGCGGCCTTTTCCGATGCGCTCAGCGGCTCGATGCCGTCGTAGAAGCCATTCACCAGCACGCGCCCGTTGTCGTCCTTCATCGAGGCCAAGAGGTGCGCCAGCATCATCGCCGGATTCGGCGCCCAGTTGCCGTAATGCCCGCTGTGCAGGTCGTGATTCGGGCCGTAGACCGTGATGCGCGCGGTCTGAATGCCGCGCGCGCCGAAGGCGATCTGCTGCCGGCCGGTCTGGTGCACCGGGCCGTCGCAGATCAGCCAGAGGTCGGCCGCGAGCAGGTCCTTGTAGTTGTTGGCGACCTGTTCGAGATGCGGCGACCCGCCCTCCTCCTCGCCTTCGAAGAAGAACTTGATGTTCGCCGCGGGCCGCAGGTTCGCCGCGCGCATCGCGTCGAGCGCGGCGACGAGCGCGATGATCGGCGTCTTGTCGTCGCTCGCCGAGCGCGCCCAGACGCGGCCGTCGCGAATCGTGGGCTCGAACGGCGGCGTTTTCCATTCGGCGGGACGCACGGCCTGCCCGTCGTAGTGCGCGTAGAAGGCGATAGTGCGCCTCGCGCCCGGCGTTCTCAATTCGCCGTAGACCGCGGGCGGCACTCCATCCATTTCGAGCAGCCGGGCCGACACGCCGCGCTTCTCCAGCATCGTGCGGATGAAGTTCGCGTTGTCGCGCAGCCGCTCCGGGCCCGCATTCGGAATCCTGAGCAGTTCGAAGAATTCGTCGAGGATCTGCTGCTGGTGCGCGCCGTGCCAGGCGCGCGCGGCATCCACGGCGGAGTTCGGCTGCGCCATCGCAGCCAGCAAAAGCAGGGCAGGGAACATAGCGAGAGTGTATCTTAGTTGGCGCGGGGAGGTGAGCATGAGAGGGATACTTTGGCTGATTCCGGCCTGCCTGTTCGCACAGACAGCGCCCGACGCGTTGACCGGCAATTGGATCAATGATAATTCCAAAACCGGGGGCATCACGCAGGTGATCGTCCGGATCGCTCAGAACCGCATGCTGGTGCATGCCTGGGGATCCTGTACCCCAACGGACTGCGATTGGGGTGAGGCGGAGGCCAAACTGTGGAACGGCACACGGCTTGCCACCTGGGACCACGGCTTCAGCACGGTGCGCATGCAACTGGTGCCACAACCAGACGGCCGGCTCCTTGTGGCGTATCGCGATGAATACCACGATAATAGCGGCCGCACAGGGCACGGAGCCGCTGAGTTCTTTACACGCGAGAGCGCCCGCGCCGAGCGGGGCGATGCGGCAACCATGGCGCTGATCCGGCAGGTGGCCGAAACCTATGCCGGCCTGCGCACGGCCCGCTTTGAAATGGACGAGACCGTCAATCGCGTTACCGGGAATAGCGAGCGGCGCACGGTCACGCATTACACCACGCTGTACGCGGCGCCCGGCCGCGTGCGCATGGAAGTATCCGGAGCCGGCGAGCCCACGATCACGATCAGCGACGGCAAATCGCAGTGGCGCACGTTCCCCGGAACCAATGAGTACACCGTCGTTCCTCAGGGCAAGGACGACAGGCCGTTCCGTTTCTACGCCCTTCTGGACCAGGACCGGTCGCCCGCCCGCATCCTCGGCCGCGAACAGTTCCAGGGCGCGGATTGCACGGTGCTCGAAGTCGCGGAACGCGGGGCCACGCACAAGCTGTGGATCGACAATACTTCGCACCTGGTCCGCAAAGAACTCTCGGACGAGCCGCCTTCGGTCAAACGCGAGATGGTGTTCACCACCATTCGCACGGACGAGTCGTTTTCTCCGGAGCTCTTCTCATACGATCCTTCGAAGATGCAGGCGAAAAATCGCCAGCAGCTCGCGCGCGAGGCGCCCAGGACAATGACCGGCGCGCCGGCGCCCGATCTCACGCTGCGCGATCTCGACGGGCGCGAAGTCCGGCTCAGCGATCTGCGCGGCAAGGTGGTGCTGCTCGATTTCTGGGCAACCTGGTGCGGCTACTGCCGCGAAGCGCTGCCGATGATCGAGCTGCTCCATCGCGGCCTGAAGGACAAAGGCCTCGCGGTGTTCGGCGTGGATTCCGAGGCCCCGGAGCTCGCGCGCGAGTATCTCGCCAAGTACGGCTATACCATGGCGTCGCTCGTGGACACCAGGAACGAGGCGGTCAGCCGCTATCGCGTCGAGAGCTGGCCCACCACGATCCTCATCGACCGTGAAGGCCGTATAGCCTACTACCAGTCAGGGCACGAGCCGGAGAAACTGCGCGACGCGATGCGCGCGCTGGGAGTGTGGTAGCTAATTCGGGGACAGGCTACGCAATCCCCAAATTCGGCTCACATCTCCCGCGTTCTCGAACATGTTAGTTGACGCGCGCAGGCGAGCTTTGCCGTGCTTTTCGAAACCGCTCGGTCCCAACTCGGCGCGTCCGCGCTGTTGGCTATCATCATGAGCGCGCTCGCCACGCTGGAGGGTTCGAGCCATCCGGTGGTGCGGCTGGTCGGGCTTCTGGAAAGGCTACGGGCTACATCTCCCGGCGGTTCTCGAAAGACTTGGTGAGCGTCACCTCGTCGGCAAATTCCAGGTCGCTGCCGACCGGGATGCCCATCGCGATCCGCGTCACTTTGAGGCCGAGCGGCTTCAGTAGCCGCGAAAGGTAGGCCGCGGTCGCTTCGCCTTCCACCGTCGGGTTCGTCGCGATGATGATTTCCCGCACCACGCCGGATTCCAGGCGCGTCAGCAGGTTCTTGATGTGCAACTGCTCCGGCCCGATGCCGCGCAGCGGCGAAATCGCGCCGTGCAGCACGTGGTAGAGCCCGCTGTACTGCCGCGTGGTCTCGATGGGGATGATGTTCGGCGCTTCTTCGACGACGCAGATCACCGACTGATCGCGCCCCGCGTCGCGGCAGAACGGGCACAGCTCGGCATCGCTGATGTTGTTGCACACCGAGCACAGCCCGAGCTTGTTTTTCACGTCGAGCACCGCCTGCGCGAGCTGCTCGGCGTCTTCGCGCGGCGCGCGCAGCACGTGGAAGGCGATCCGCTGCGCCGATTTCTGGCCGATGCCCGGCAGGCGCTTGAATTCCTGGATGAGCCGCGCGAGCGGCTCGGCGTAGTCCGGCATACGTTAGAACATGCCCGGGGGCAGGCCGAGCCCGCCCAGCATGCCGCTCATCTTCTGCCGGGTCTCCTCATCCACCTTTTTCGCGGCCTCGTTGAAGGCGGCCATCACCATGTCCTGAAGCATCTCGACGTCGCCGGCGACTTCCGGATCGATCGTCACGCCCAGCACGTTCTTCTGGCCGTCCATCTTCACGCTGACCATGCCGCCGCCCGCCGAGGCTTCGACGCGGATCAGCGCGATCTCTTCCTGCAGCTTCTGCTGCATCTGCTGGGCCTGCTTCATCATCGACTGCATGTTTCCGGGCATTTTCATGGGAGTAACCTGCTCACCTATTCTTTCAGATTCCGGACCACGCGCACCTCGGAATCGGGAAAAACTTCGCGAAATCGCTTGACCTCGGGGTGCTCGAGCGCGCGCCTGCTGGTCTCGTCCTGAGCCGGTTCGCGCTTTTCGGGCTCGGCCGCGGCGCCGTCGGGCTGGCCCTCGACGATCTTGATTCTGAACTTCCCGGCCTGAATCTTCGCGAGCGCCTGTTCGATCTCGGCCGGATTCATCGCGAGCGGCATCGCGGTGACGAACTTCAGCTCGTTGCCGGATTCGATCATCTGCGAGCCTTCGACGGCGTCGGCCGTGAACGCGAGCCCCATCTCATGCAGCGCCGCCGCGATGCGCGCTTTCAGACCCTGTGGGCCGGCCGGCGGAGCGGGAGGCCTCACCTCTGGAGCAGCGGGCTTCGCCGGTGGGGCAGGCGCTTTCGCCTGCCGTGCCGCTCGCGCCGGCGCGTCCCCCACCTCCGCCAGCGCCTGCTCGATCGACACCAGCCGGCCCGCTTCCACCAGCCGGATCAATCCCAGTTCCAAATGCAGCCGCGGCTGCAACGAGAACTGCAGATCGCGGAACAGATCCAGCGTGAGCTGCAAATACCGCGTCAGATCCTGCTCGGAGAACTGCGCCGCTACATCGGCCAGCCGCGCGCGTTCCTGCTCGGAGCCCGGAATCAGCCGGCGGTTGTCCCCCGCGATCTTCGAAACCAGCAGATTGCGGAAATACCGCGCCAGCTCGCGCACGAAATGCTGCAGGTGATGGCCGTTGCGCACCAGGTCGTCCACGATGGCGAGCATGCGCGCCGAATCGCCGGCCGCGAGCGCCTCGGTCACCGCGCCCAGCGTTTCGAGCGAGAACGAACCCAGCAGCGCGCGCACGTCCTCGGCTTTCAGCCGGTTGCCGCAGCACGCGATCGCCTGGTCCAGCGCCGATTCGGAATCCCGCACGCTGCCCTCGCCCGCCTGCACCAGCACCGAGAGCGCCTCCGCGTCGTACTCGATGCCTTCCTCGCGGCAGATCTTCTCGAGCAGCGCGAACACTTCCTCGAAGCTCACCGAGCGGAAGCTGAAGTGCTGGCAGCGGGAAGCGATGGTGGCCGGAATCTTGTGCGCCTCGGTGGTGCACAGCACGAAGATCACCCACTCGGGCGGCTCTTCGAGCGTCTTCAGCAGCGCGTTGAAGGCCTCGTTCGTGATCTGGTGCGCTTCGTCGATAATGAAGACCTTGTAGCGGTCGCGCGCCGGGCGGTAGCGCACGTTCTCGCGCAGCTCGCGCATTTCGTTGATGCCGCGGTTGGAGGCCGCGTCGATCTCGATCACGTCGGGCGAGTTGCCGGCCGCGATCTCGACGCAGCTCGCGCACACGCCGCAAGGCGTGGTGGTCGGGCCGTTGGCGCAGTTCAGGCACCGCGCCAGAATGCGCGCCACCGTGGTCTTGCCCGTTCCGCGCTGGCCCGAAAAGATGTAGCCGTGCGCGATGCGGTTCTGCGCGATCGCGTTCTCGATCGTGGTGCGGACGTGTTCCTGGCTGACCAGCTCAGTAAACGTCTGCGGTCGATATTTCCGTGCGATGACCTGGTACAAGGCGGGACTCTCTTAAGCCCCAGGTGATCCGCGGCACACGAACTGCACCGCTACCGTTGCTTCCTTCCGGACCTGGCGGGGTTTGCAGCCGCCCGTTGCACGGAGCCCGGGGCACTATCCATGCTATCACGGCGCCGCATAAGGTATTCTCGACTTGTGGATGACTCCCTGAGCGCCGGAATTTCGCGCATGCGCGAGGATTGGAACCGCCGCGCCGTCGAAGACGCCCGCTATTACGTGGCCTTCCGGCACCGCAACCTGGGCGACGACGAGTTCACCCAGTCGGCGTTCGACACCGGCATCATAGGCCGCGTGTTGCGCGATTTCCCCTGGCTTCCTCCGGCCGATCCCCGCTCGCGCCGGCTGCTCGAGATCGGCTGCGGCCTGGGCCGCCTTATGCGTCCGCTCAGCCGCGAGTGCGGCGAGATTCACGGCGTCGATATCTCCGACGAAATGATCGCGCGCGCCCGCCAGTGGCTCGCCGGAATTCCTCACGCGCACGTCCATGTCGCGGCGAACGATTTGTCGGCGTTCGCCTCGGCCTCCTTCGACCTGGCCTATTCGTATGCCGTGTTCCATCACATCCCCGAGCGCCGCTTCGTCTACCAGTACCTCGATGAGGCGTTCCGCGTGCTGAAGCCCGGCGGGATCCTGGCCGCGCAGGTGAATTCGATCCAGGTTGCGCCGGGGCCGCCCGACACCTGGTCCGGAGTCTGGATTCCCGCGCAGGACATCGCGGAGCACGCCCGCCGCGCCGGGTGGCGGCTGCTGTCCATGGAAGGCGCGGGCACGCTGAACCTCTGGTTCACGCTGCGCAAGCCCGCCTGCGAGGCGACCCGTCCGGCGCTCACGGTGGTGCACGCCATGCAGCAGAACGGCGATCCCGGAGGGGTGCCCGCGGGCGGCCCGTCAGGCTTCGCCGCGCTTTACGTCACCGGGTTCCCGGTCGAAGCCTGCGACATCAACCAGCTCGAAGTTCGCCTCGGCGACAGCAGCGGGAATATCGTCTACATCGGTCCCGATCGGCCCGACGGCCTGCGCCAGATCAATTTTCAGGTGCCGGCCGGGACGCCGCCCGGCCGCAAGTCCGTCGAGGTGCTGTGGCGCGGCGAGCGCGTCTGTGCGCCTTTCGGTCTGGAAATCGTGCCGCGCCCGCCGCTCCGCCCGCGCATCGTCGCGCTCACCGACGCCGCCGAAGTCATGCTCGACCATAAGGTTCGCTGCGGCTTTCTGCAGATCTCGACGCTCGAGTGCGAAGGCATCGAGCGCTTGCGCGTCTCCGTCGACGGCCGCGAGGTCACCGAATTCGACCGCCTCACGATCGACCCGCTTCCGCCGCGCCACATGGTGAACTGCCGCATCCCCGAGGGCGTCGAGGCCGGCCGCCGCACGGTCCGCGTCCGGCTCGGCGACTACGAATTTCCGGCCGAAACCATCGAGGTCGCAAAACCGGGGACAGACGGGACGTTTTCCTGAGAAAACCCGCCTCTTGCAGCCACGCTTTCTATATGGCTCGCCTCGCTCGTGTTGTCTCCCTCGACACGCCCCATCACGTCACACAACGCGGCAACGCGCGCCAACTCGTCTTCGAGTCTGACGCCGACCGCCTCGTCTACCTCGATCTGCTTCGAAATCAATGCCGGCTCCAGCGGCTCTCGGTGGTCGGCTATTGTCTGATGTCGAACCACGTTCATCTGGTGGTGATTCCGCGGCGGCCGGAATCGCTTCCACTCGCCCTGAAGCACACCCACGCACGGTATGCCGCGTACTTCAACGCGCGCCACGCCTCTTCCGGGCACGTCTGGCAGGGCCGATACTACTCCTGCCCGCTGGATCCTCCGCACCTCTGGGCCGCCCTGCGGTATACGGAGCTCAATCCGGTTCGGGCCCGGATGGTAGAGGATCCCGCCGCCTATCGCTGGTCCAGCGCGACAGCGCACTGCGGAGGCGCGCCGGATCCGGTTCTGGATATGCAGCCGTTCACGGACGTCTGGCAACCGGCGCAGTGGCGGGAACATCTCGGACAGACCGGGGTGCAGGAGGAGGCTGAAGCCATCCGGAAGAACACTCACACCGGCCGCCCGCTCGGAGCCGACGAGTTCGTCCAGGCACTGGAGAGGACCCTGCGGCGTACACTCGCGCCTCAACGAGGAGGCCGCCTCCCAAAGGAGCAGGGGGAGGAAAATCGGCAATGCCTACTCTTCGGCGCAAACGTGACGGGGTAACGTTCCGTCTGTCCCCGGTTTGTGGGAAAAGGGGCGTCCCGAAGGACGCCCCTTCCTGCTAGAAGCTGAACGACAGCTGCAGGCGGCAATCGCGCGGAGACTGGAAGGCACTCGCCATCCCATACAACGGGTTCACGCGAAGGTTATCGGCCGCCATCAGGGCCTTGGTGTTGAAGCCCTTGAAAATGTTGGCGTAGCTGTTGCCGAATGCGGATTCGGGAATCTGGCCGTCATCCGGATGGATCAGCACCGAGTTGATATTCGTCGCCGTGCGGGTGTTGAACAGATTGAAGACGGAGAACTCGAACTTGAACCTCATCTGTTCATGAGCCTTGAACGGAGCGACCTCATGCATGATGTTGAAGTCAGTGTTGAAGAAGGTCGGTGTGCGTCCCATGTCGCCGCGGCCATACGGATAGGCCGGCGTCGAGGAAATCAGGTTGGCCTCGGTCGTAATCGGGATACCTGAATACAGCGAAACGATGGGCGAGAACGTGGTGTCCCCCAGCAGGCTGTGCTGCGTGTAACCGCCGAACAGTTTGAAGGTGTGCGGACGATCGCTGGCCAGGTTGCCGTAAGCGTACTTGCCGTTTTCCATGACCGCGATCCACGGTTCGTCGTAGTAGCGGTTCACGTTCGGGCTGGTACGGCCGTTTTCGTCCGAACTCGCCAGGCCGCCGTAGTTGCCCCACAGCCGGCTGTAGGTATAGCTGGCCGCGAACTGGTAGCGGGAGGAGAAGCGCTTGTCGAGGCGGAGCTCCAGGGCGTCATACTTGCGCTCGGGCTTGGGCGGCAGAGGAATGCCGGGACCCCACTGCGCAGTCCACTTCGCCGCGTCGCCGAGAAGGCCCTCGCTCGGGTTGCCGATGTAATACGATTCGCCTTCCGGAGTCATGAAGCCCGTGTCTTCGATGATCCGCCGCAGCCGCCGGTTCGTATAGCGGGCCGAGGCGACCATGGTCGAACTCACGCTGTAGTCGTAGCCGACGTCGATCATCTGCTGTTTCATCGGCTTGATGTTCGGGTCGATCAGGTTGTTCGACGGATCATTGGACGGAATGCGCCAGTTGATTCCTTCGATGAAGCCCGGCAGCTTCGTAGGATCCGCCGGGATGCCACGGAGCGTGTTGACCAGATTCGGGTCGTCCAGCTTGCCGTAGTAGGTCCAGTAGATGTCGCCGCCGAAACTGCCGCGCGGCAGCTCGTACTTCATGATGTCGTAGAACCATCCGAAGGAGGCATAGATCCTGTGCTTGCCGTCTCCAAACAGGTCATACGCGCCGCCGAGGCGGGGCGACAACTTCTGACCCCAGGAGAAGGTGATGGCCTTGGACGGGATGCTCTTGTCGCTCGCGAAACTCGGCACGAACTCGTGTTCGGTGCGGAGTCCGAGGTTCAGGGTCAGCCGCTTATTGACGCGCCAGTTGTCCTGGACGAACAGGCCCTGGTTGTTGCTGGAAACATTACCGACCGTGCCGTAAATGTACAGGCGGTAATACCCGTAGGTGCCGGCGACTCTGCCGCTGCACTGGCTGGTAACACAGGTGTAGGTCGAGCCCCAGTAATAACGGTAGTAGCCGTTGGGATAGCTCATCGTCCAGACATCGTTGGCCAGTTGGTTCATCTGCCAGCCGGCTTTAATATTGTGCTGGCCGCCCAGATTGAACATATACGAGCCGTCGAGGTTATAGTTGTGGCGCGGATATTTATCGTACTTCGTGAATCCCGCGGAGGTCGATACTGCGCCGGCGGCGCGCTGCAGGCTTGCCGGGACCCCTGCCATACCGACATTCGAACTGTTGTAGTAAATGTAGGTATCGCTGGTCAGGCCATAGTTGGTGTTGTTGTTCTGCACCGTGTACCCGCCGTGGAACGAGAAGATGAGCTTGCTCGAAGCGATGTAGTCGGCCTGGTAAGTCAGAACGTTTCCTGACTGCCGGCTGCCACGGCTGGCGTAGTTGGTTGTATATGAGCCTGTGCCGTTCGAGGCAGGCAGCGAACCGGTGGTGCGGGACGGGTTCCATACCCAGCCCATGTTCACGCGAAGTTTGGAGAAGGGGACAAAGTCTATCTTGTTCGAGAGGTACTGCTGCGCGTCCCTCTGGTCGTACGTCCCGGTCTGGCCCGTTAAGAACTTAACCGTTCGTTCTGTGTTCGTGACCGTGGGAGCATAACCGCTGAAGAAGAAGATCTTGTCCTTCCAGAGCGGGCCGCCAAGGTTGAACACCGGGTTCCAGGTCTGGTAATCGTCCATCGGATTTTGGAAGTACTCGGGGGTCATGCGGCCTGGGACCGTATTACTGATTTGCAGCGTGGGGTTCGGCCGTGCACGCATCGAGTTGTTGTTGTAGTAGAAGCCGGCTTCGCCGTGGAAAGAGTTGCTGCCGCTGCGGACGACCGCGTTGATCACGCCGCCCATGGCGCCGCCGTACTGCGCTTCCATCACGCCGTTCTTTACCTGGACCTGCTGCACCATCTCCACCGGCACGCGGTTCTGGGACGAAAGGGTGCCCTGCTGGATGCTGGTCACTTCCATACCGTCCAGGTAATACGTGTTTTCCGAACCCGAAGCGCCGTCCACCTCGTAGCCGCCGGCCTTGCTCTCGTTCCGTGCGCCGGGAGCGATATTGATCAGGTCGTAGAAGCTGCGGCCTTTGGGCAGCAGGTCGAAGAAGGACTTATCGACCGTGACCGCCGAAGAGCTGGACTGCGTGTCAACCAGTACCGCGCTGGCCGCCACTTCGACCGTTTCCGTGATCTGGCCGACCTCGAGTTTTACCTCGACCGTTGTCGCTTTGCCGATTTCGACGTTGACGTTGGCGACGCGACTGTTACGGAAGCCACTGGCCGATACGCTGACCGCGTAGCCGGGACCCGGCGGAACCGATACGAAGCGAAACGCGCCGGTGGCGTCGCTTTCGGTTGTGAGGTTGGCGGGAAGTCCGGGGCCCGAAAGTTGCACTTTTGCGTTCGGGATCGCGGCGCCGGAGGGATCCAGCACCGAGCCGCGGACAGTACCCGTCGTCTCTTGAGCCAATACCATCCCTGCGCATAGGAGCAGGGATAAAAGAAGCCAAATAGATCGCAAGGACCTACCTGAAGACAATTCAAGCATTGGGCGTCTCTCCATGGTTAGGAATCATACAACAGAAACGGGCCTGATGAGCATAAATAATTAGAAAGATTGTAATAGAAAGCGCTTAACTTGTCGGGCCCAGCAACTTGAACGCTAGACTATGCAATCGCATAACGCCATGTAGCGCCTTGATGCGGGTGCTGGAGTCCGCCAGGATTGGGAAACCATTAACTCAAGGTAAGGAAAGTCAACCCTCATAAGCACGCTCACCCCGGCTTACAAGGCACCTCGTATGTGTGGTGGAGGCGAAAACCGGCGACGAAAACCGGAAAACCAGATGAAAAAAACCGAAAAAAAACCGGAAAAAAACCGGGGACAGACGGGACGTTTCCAAAGATAGAGAACTGATGCGGCGATTAGCCTTTCTGGAGGACAGATCGGGCGATTTGAGAAATAGATCGCGCGCCAGATGTTATCCGGAGTGCCCGCCTCGGAAAGAAACCGAGCGCGTCCTGATCCGCCGACTCGAAAGACGGAAAACGTCCCGTCTGTCCCCGGTTTTGACTTAGCGGCGGGAGGGGTCTGGGCTCTCCGGGTTCAGGCCCAGGTCGGCGAGGGCCTGAGCCGCGCGCTGCGGGTCGAATTTGCCCGTGCGGGCCAGCTTCGCGAGGGCCGCGGCGGCGATGGCTTCCGCGCTTACCTCGAAGAAGCGGCGCAGATGCTCGCGGTTTTCGCTGCGGCCGAAGCCGTCGGTGCCGAGGGCGACGAGGCGGCCTGGGAGCCAGGGCGCGACCTGGTCGGCGACAGCCTTCACGTAGTCGGTCGCGGCGATGATCGGCCCCTCGGCGCCGTCGAGCGCGCGGGCGATGTAAGGCCGCCACTCGGGCTCGGCCGGATGCAGCCGGTTCCAGCGTTCGGTTTCGAGCGCGTCCCGGCGCAGTTCGCTATAGCTGGTGACGCTCCAGACATCGGCCGCCACCTGGTAGCGCTCGGCCAGGATCCGCTGCGCCTTGAGCGCCTCGTTCAGGATCGGCCCGCTGCCGAACAGTTGCACCACGGCCTTGCCGTTTTCGGCCGCCTGATAGCGGTACAGTCCTTTCAGGATGCCTTCGCGCACGCCCTCGGGCATTTTCGGCTGCGCGTAGTTCTCGTTGTAGACAGTGATGTAGTAGAAGCGGTCCTCGTATTCCCGGTACATGCGCCTGAGGCCGTCCTGCACGATGACGGCGATCTCGTAGGCGTAGGCGGGATCGTAGACGGCGCAGATGGGGATGACGGTCATGAGCAACTGGCTCTGGCCGTCCTGGTGCTGCAGGCCCTCGCCGGCGAGCGTTGTGCGGCCGGCGGTCGCGCCCAGCAGAAAGCCCTTGCCGCGCGAATCGGCGAAGGCCCACATCAGGTCGCCAATCCGCTGATAGCCGAACATCGAGTAGTAGATGAAGAACGGAATCATCGGCAGCCGGTGGTTGGCGTAGGCCGTGCCGGCGGCGGTGGTGGAGGCCATGGAGCCGGCCTCGGTGATGCCTTCTTCCAGGATCTGCCCGGTGCGCGCCTCCTTGTAGTAGAGGAACATCTCCTGGTCCACCGGATGGTAGAGCTGCCCCTGGCTGGAGTAAATGCCGATCTGGCGGAACAGCGACTCGATGCCGAAGGTGCGCGCTTCGTCGGGGATAATCGGCACGACGTACTTGCCCATCTGCGGGTGGCGCAGCAGCAGCGTCATAGTGCGGACGAACGCCATGGTGGTGGAGACTTCGCGGCCCTGCGATCCGGCCAGCGTCTCGCCGAGATATTCGAGCGGGGGGACCTCGACCAGCACGCGGGCGGGCTCGCGCGCGGGCAGATATCCGCCCAGCGCGCGGCGGCGCTCGTGCAGGTACTGCATCTCGGGGCTGTTCTCCGGCGGGCGGTAGAACGAGACAGTGTGAATCTGGTCCGGCGAGAGCGGGATATTGAAGCGCTGGCAGAAGTACTCCATCTCCTGCTCGTTGAGCTTCTTTTGCTGGTGCGTGATGTTGCGGCCCTCGCCGGCCTCGCCCAGACCATAGCCCTTGATGGTTTTGGCGATGATGATCGTGGGCTGGCCCTTGTGCTCGACGGCGCGCTGGTAGGCTGCGTAGACCTTTTCGGGATCATGGCCGCCGCGGCGCAGCTTGGCAAGCTGCTCGTCGGTGAGGTGCGCCACCAGGTCGAGCAGCTCCGGGTATTTCCCGAAGAACTCTTTGCGAATGTAAGCGCCGCCGCGCGCGACGAAGGTCTGGTAATCGCCGTCGAGGCACTCGTTCATGCGCTGCACCAGCAGGCCGGTCTTGTCGGCGGCCAACAGCGGATCCCAGTCGCAGCCCCAGATCACCTTGATGACGTTCCAGTTGCAGCCTGCGAACAGGGCTTCGAGCTCCTGAATGATCTTGCCGTTCCCGCGGACGGGGCCGTCCAGGCGCTGCAGGTTGCAGTTGACGATGAAGATCAGGTTGTCGAGCTTTTCATAAGCCGCGAGGCGCAGCGCGGCGACCGATTCCGGCTCGTCCATTTCGCCGTCGCCGAGGAAGGCCCAGACCTTGCGCGGGCTCTCCGGCAGCATGCCGCGGTTCTCCAGGTATTTCATGAAGCGCGCCTGGTAGATGGCATTGATCGGCCCCAGGCCCATCGACACCGTGGGGAACTGCCAGAACTCGGGCATCAGCCAGGGATGCGGGTAGGAGGAGAGCCCGGGCTGCTCGCGCAGTTCGTGGCGGAAGTTCTCCAGATTCTTCTCGGTCAGCCGGCCTTCCAGGTACGCGCGGGCGTAGTAGCCGGGGGCCGAATGGCCTTGCAGGTAGACCAGGTCGCCCGGCTGGTCGCCGTAAGCGGAGTGGAAGAAATGATTGAAGCCGACCTCGACCAGCGTCGCGAGCGAGGCGTAACTGGAAATGTGGCCGCCGATGCCGGGATCGTATTTGTTGGCGCGAACCACCATGGCGAGCGCGTTCCAGCGGATGAGGCTTTTCAGGCGGCGCTCGATCTCGCGGTTGCCTGGATAGGCGGGCTGCTCGTCCGGAGGGATCGTGTTGACGTAGGGCGTGTTGACCCGATACTCGGGCGCCGCGCCCGCTAGAGCCGCGCGGTCCATCACGCGGCTCAACAGAAAGGAGGCGCGCTCCGGGCCGGCGTCTTCCACCACATCATCGAGTGCGGCGAGCCACTCGGCGGTCTCCTGGGGATTCTTATCTTCGGCGGACACTTCTCTGAGTTTAAGCATAAATGAAGGATTCTTCCCTAAGGATAACGTGCCAATACGGGGACAGGCTACGCAATTCCCAAATTCACCGGAGGTTGGCCAGGGGAGCAGGCGCCGAGGCGAATCCGGCTGCGCGCACCCGGTCCGCAGTCCGGCGCTGGGCGGCGTGGGCGCTGGGGCGGGGGCGGGGTTCTGTTGGTTTTGCGGGTAAAGATGAAATTGGGGATTGCGTAGCCTGTCCCCGAATTAGCGGCAACAGGGCGGAGTGCCGGTGAAGCCGTGGTAGAGCGTGAGCGCGGCGATGAGGAGCATGACCGCCCCGCTCAACTGGGGCAGGCGGAATACCCGGAGCCGGGCGATGCTGCCGCCGGCGAACGCGATCAGCGCGAGCGGCAGGGCCGTGGTCACGGCGAGGATGCCCATCGCGATCGCACCGACAAGCGGCGAACCGCTGGCTGCCGCAATCGCCAGGAAGCTGTAAGTCATCGGGCAGGGCAGGAAGCCGTTCGCGGTACCGAGCAGGAGTTTACCGCCGAGGCCGCCTTCCGCGGCGAGCGCCGCCAGTCCGGCAGAGATCCTGGCGAGCCATCCAAGCCCGGCGTGAGAATGGCGAATCACCCCGAACGAGTGCAGCGCAACCATCAGCAGCACGGCGCCGCCTGCGATCGCGACGAAGCGGCCCCCGAGGCCCAGCGGCGTGGAGCGGATCACCACTTCCCCGAGCGCGCCGGCAATGGCGCCCAGCAGCACATAGCTCGATGCTTTTCCCATCAGGTACAACAAAACCGAGGCGCCCCTGTCCTTGGGGCTGCCGCCCGCCAGCAGCGCAAGCGGCCCGCACATCGCCGCGCAGTGCAGGGTTCCCGTAAATCCCATGGTGGCGAGCAACCAGAGCAAAGCCGTATCCATCACGCACGACCTCCGAGTACTGCGATTCGCCGGATGTGCGCCATCCAGCCCCAGCCGAATCCGCCCAGAAAGCCCGCCGTCACGAGCAACTCGATGGCGAGCGGCGCGCCGCCCCCGTGCCAGACCGAGGGCACCACCCAGAGATAGCGCTCGAGCCAGAGCATCGCCAGAATCCAGATCGCCATGGCCATCAGGCGCTTCGGCTTGCGTTTCAGGTCGCGGCTCAGCAGGATGATTAGCGGCACGATAAACACGCCGTAAGTCATCACCCAGGCGAGCGGCGCGAAAGGCATTTCATAGTAGCGGCGAATGACGTAGCCGATCTCTTCGGGCAGATTGCCGTACCAGAAGACGAGCCACTGCGCCCAGAAGAAGCCGCCGGTGAGCAGGCAGAAGCCGAAGAGCAGCTTGCCGAGGTCGTGGCTCTGGCGCGTGTCCACAAGGCCGAGGAAGGGCGCCGAGAAAGCCAGCCACGCGATTGCGCCGTAGGCGGCGCTGACCCAGAAATACCAGCCGAACAACGTGCTGTACCAGCTCGGATCGAGCGACATGACCAGATCGAAGCCGATCAGCGAAAACCCGGCTCCGAAGGCGATCAGCACGAGGGGCGCCAGGGTGCGCGTGCGTTCGGCGCAGCGCCGGTCGTCCTCGGCGCTGCCGGCGCCGGAGGTCCAGCGATCGATGAGGCGCGAGTGTCGCAGGATTCCGGAGCTTGCCGCAGCGTGAAGCGCGGGACGTTGCGAATAGTAGACGTAGGCGGCGCTCAATCCGAACACAACCACGAACACGACGAGATCTCGCGCGGCGAGGAACGGCAGATTCAGCCAGAGCTCCTTGCCGGGAGCCGGCTGGCGCACCCACGGGAAAACATGCGCCGCGCCGAAGAACATCAGCACGAGAAAGAGGGCCAGCGAGACGGGGAAGAAGAACGAGAGGCTCTCGCCCAACCTGCGCACGGGCTCGCCCCACTGGCCCTTGGCGACCTGATACGCGGCGGAGAGCACCACGCCGCATTCTGCGATGCCGGTGAAGAAGACGAAGTTGACGAGGTATGCCTGCCAGGCGCGCTCGGCCTGGCCGAACGCGAGCGCGGCCGCGAAGGCGATCAGTCCCACAGCCAGCAAGAGCCGGCAGGCGCGCACGAGCTTGGTCCGGGTGTCGTTCATGGTTGCTGCAGCTTTCGAATGTAGAGCACGATGTGCCAGCGGTCCGCGGGCGAGAGCGCCTCGGCCAGCGGCGGCATGATCACCCCGCCGTAGCGCATTCGGTAGTAGAACAGCCCGTCGGGCGACTGGACGTATTTCGCCAGCGTCAGATTCGCGGGCTGCGGCATCTTCGCGGCCACCGGGCCGTCGCCGTGCGCTTCGTCGCCGTGGCAATGGCGGCAGTTGATATTGAACAGTTGCTGGCCGATGGCGAGGTTGGCCGGCGTGGGCGCAAGCGGATTCTTGAGCGTCGCCATCGCGGCTTCGAGCGTGATGGGCGCCTCATAGCCGTTCATCGGGATCGCGCCGTCCGGGAGCGGCAACGGATCGCGCTGCGGGCGGAAGGTGGGCTGCTCGACCATGTCGTTGTGCAGGCGCAGTTCGCCGCCGGTCGGGTAGCGCTCGCATCCGGCGAGCGCCAGGAGCAGCGCCAGCGCGCTATACCTCCACATATTTCACCTCGTCGGCGCCGGACTCGAGCAGGCGGTGCTTGATCGTCTCGATCTCCGTTTGCGAGCAGATCACCTGGAGGCCGAAGCGGTTCCCGGTGAGCCGCGGATCGTAGCCGCGGCCCACCTGAATTCGGGGGAGGCGCGCATTGATGAGCATTCCAGCGACCGTGAAAAGCGCTCCGAACAGGATGGTGCAGATGTAGGCGATGACGGCGAAGGGCGTGAGCGAGATGAGCGGCTTGCCGCCGACGATCAGCGGATAATGCTCGGCGGAACCGATGGTGAGCCCCCAGCCGACGGCGAGGCCGAACAGCCCGCCGGCCAGCGTGAACCGGCGCACCGGGCTGCGCTTCGCCCCGAGCACCTCGTCCACTTCCGGCAGCGGCACGGGCGAGATGGTGTGCACTTCGCCGCAATGCGCCGCGCGCGCCGCCTTCAACGCGGCGATCAGGGAATCGACATCCGCGTAGAAACCGATGACGCTGTGCCGGGCCTCAACCGCTTTGCTCATGCGTGCTCCTTTCCGGGAACCGGCAGCAGCTCCTTCACTTCCCACATCGAGACCACGGGGAAGATCTTCGCGAACAGCAGGAAGAGCAGGAAGAACCAGGCGAAGCTGCCGGCGAGGATCGAGATCTCGGGCCAGCGCGGGGCGTACAAGTGCCAGGAGAAAGGATCGTAGTCGCGGCTGAGCGAAGTGACAATGATGACGAAGCGCTCGAAGAACATGCCCACGTTGACGAACAGGCTGAGCGTGAACAGCCAGGGTACGCTCTTGCGCACGCGCGGGATGAAGAACAGCAGCGGCGAGCCGACGTTCGCGGCCACCAGCAGCCAGAGTGCCCAGGCGTAATGGCCGAAGGCGCGGTAGAAGAAGATCGAGCGCTCGTAGATGTTGCCGCTGTACCAGGCGATGAAGAACTCGGTCGCGTAGGAGAAGCCGAGCAGCATGCCGGTGAGGATCATCAGCTTGGCCATGTTCGCCAGGTGCTCGCGGGTGATGTACGGATGCAGGCGGAACAGGCGGCGCATCGGGATGACGATCGTCATCACCATCGCGAGGCCGGAGTGTATGGCGCCGGCGACGAAGTAGGGCGGAAAGATCGTCGTGTGCCAGCCGGGCACGATCGACATCGCGAAATCCCAGGAGACGATGCTGTGCACGGAGATGACGAGCGGCGTCGCCAGGCCCGCCAGGAACACGTAGGCGGCGGTGTAGTGGCGCCACTGGCGGTCCGTCCCCTGCCAGCCCTGCGCGAAGAAGCCGTAGAACTTCTCGCGCCAGCCGCGGCTGCGGTCGCGCACGATGGCGAGGTCCGGCACCATTCCGGTGAAGAAGAAGATGGCGCTGACGGTGAGGTAAGTGGAGACCGCGAAGACGTCCCAGACGAGCGGCGAGCGGAAGTTCGGGAACAGTCCGCCCATCTGCGGATAGGGCATCAGCCAGTAAGCGACCCAGGGCCGGCCGAGGTGTATGAGCGGGAACAGGCCGGCGGTGAGGACGGCGAAAACCGTCACGGCCTCCGCGCTGCGGTAGATGGACGAGCGCCAGCGCACGCGGAACAGGAAGAGCACGGCGGAGATCAGCGTGCCCGAGTGCGCGATTCCTACCCAGAACACGAACAGGGTGATGTAAACTGCCCAGCCTACCGGCCAACTGATGCCGGCCACCCCGAGCCCGTGCCGCAACTGCCATGACCAGGCGTAGCCACCCCAGGCGATGACGGCAAGCAGGCAGGCCAGCGTGACGTAATAAGGTTTCCGCGCCGGCCGCATCGTGGGCACAAGGTCGAGGTCCACCTGCTTGTAGTTCAGTTGCGGGCCGGCCTCAGTGCTCATAGGACGCTCCATTCGGCGCTTAGTGTGGCGTGCGGCTGCGGGTGGGGATTCCGTTGGCTTTTCTCACCAAGACACCAAGAACACAAAGACACAAAGGAAACGTTTTTGAATTTCTTTGTGTCTTGGTGATCTTTGTGTCTTTGTGCGAAAAATACGGCGAAATCCGCGGGCGAAGATGCACGCCCCGCGTTGGCCCGGAAATCGGGGAATGAGTATACTGTCACCGGTTTTCGGGCGGTCATATACGGCGCTCCCGTTCGAGGTAGGTCACCGCGGGCCTCGTGTTCAGCTCTTCGAGGATCATGTAGCGCCGGGGGTCCCGCACGGCGCGGGCGACGCGGCTGGACTTATCGTTCAGGTCGCCGAAGATGATCGCGCGCGTGGGGCAGGATTGCGCGCAGGCCGGGACGATGTCGCCGTCCGCGACGGCCCGGCCTTCCCGGCGCGCGCGGTCCTTGCCTGCGACAATGCGCTGTATGCAGAACGTGCACTTCTCCATCACGCCTTTCGAGCGCGCGGTGACGTCGGGGTTAAGCTGCCAGTCGAGGGGCTCCGGGAAGTCCGCCTGATACCAGTTGAAGCGGCGCTGCTTGTAGGGGCAGTTGTTGGAGCAATAGCGCGTGCCGACGCAGCGGTTGTAGACCTGCGCGTTGAGTCCCTCGGCATTGTGTACGGCGGCGTAGGCGGGGCAGACCGGCTCGCACGGCGCGTTGTCGCATTGCTGGCACATGGTGAGCACGTGGTCGATGCGGAAAGGCTGCGCCACCTCGGAGCCCGGTCCGAAGAAGCGCTCGACGCGGATCCAGGACATGTGCCGGCCGCGCCGCACCTCTTCCCTGCCGACGACGGGCACGTTGTTTTCGGCATAGCAGGCTGTGATGCAGGCGCTGCAGCCGTTGCACGCGTCGAGATCGACCACCATGGCCCAGCGGTGGCCTGTGTACGTGCGCTCGGGATACATCGAGATGCGGCGCTCCTGGCGTTTCTCGACAGGGCCGGGCACGACGCGGGCGCGCGCGATTTCGCGCTGCTCCTGGTAATTGTGGCCGGGCACGAGGACGAGGCCGCCCGCCTGGTTCGTCCTGGCGATCGAGACTGCAATGCCAGACCAGCGCTCGCCGGCGGGGTCAAGCAGCGCGGCCGCGTTCGCGCCGACGCCGGTGGCATAGCGGCCGAACGCGGTGTGCCCCTGGCCGAGCGGCATGGCTACCGCGCCGGGCTCGATGCCGGGATAAACGTACGCCGATGTTTCAAGCGCGCCGCGTTTCGATTCGACGCGCACGCGATCGCCGGTCGCGACGCCGAGGCGCGCGGCGTCGCTGGGGCTGATTTCGATCCAACTGTCCCAGACCGCCTGGACGACGGGGTCGGGCAATTCCTGCAGCCAAGGGCGGTTTGCGCCGCGGCCGTCGAAGTGCGCCAGCGAGGGATAGGTTTCCAGGCGGAAGGTGGGGGTCTCGGGCGGGGCCGGGTTGGGCAGCGCGGCAAGACTCAGAGTGACTTTGCGGTCGGGCACGTCGGACCATGCGCC
>Ga0078972_1005109_pt1 | contig 34134 bp, 25 predicted proteins | sample YelNatPaOPGAMG01_FD_67568 | JGI IMG/M metagenome (GOLD analysis project Ga0078972, IMG submission 67568) | Hot spring thermophilic microbial communities from Obsidian Pool, Yellowstone National Park, USA - OP-RAMG-01 (SPADES assembly) (version 2) | ecosystem: Environmental > Aquatic > Thermal... | reverse complement strand
ATTTCATCAGTATATATTTAAATTAAAGTTCAGTAATTAAATTATTTAATTAATTAAGGTATTAAAATTTTCATCATCATGCTTTTGTGCGGGCAACCTTAAAAATTTAATAACCAACCCCCATGGACGTTTCATGTACTCACCCTCTCCTCCGCTTCGCTCCGGTTTCCCCCTCTCTACGTCGTATAGAGGGGGATTAAAGGGGGTGAGTACATGAAGAAAGTAAGAAAAATCAGGCATATTTTTGTCACTAAATGTTTAATAACATGATATTTTCATCAGTAAATAATAATGGTCACCCTGCAAAAAGGGAGAATCCACATGTTTTTAAAATTATTTCCATGTTTGTATGTGATTCAAAAATCATATGGATTTCATAGATTAAATTTAATGTTCCGATTTCTTAATGTTTTTAATATCAACTCCTTTGAAATATTTTTTCAAAATATATTCAGGCTGTAGTTTATCGGGGATCTGTCTTAGCTTTTTATAGTCATATTCAAGCGGCAAAATAGTTTTCGGATTCATTGTCGCTGTATCATTAGTTAAAGTGTACCATTTTTTCAGCAATGCCACCATTTCATCTACCTTGGTTTTATTTTCGGGAAGAGCTGCAAGGTTATCAATTTCCAACGGATCTTGTTTCAGATTGAACAACTGCGTATAATTCCGCTGTGGATACCTGATTAATTTCCATTCATCTGTGCGGACTGCCCTCACGGTATTACGATAGACTGTATAAAGTGAACTACGAACTTCCTTTTCCTTTCCCTTGATAACAGAAACAAAGTCCTTGCCGTCAACATCCTCAGGTGCCGGCAAACTGCACAGATCCGCCAGAGTTGGAAAGATGTCATACAGGTAAACCAGCGCATCTCTAACTTCATTTTTCGGAATGCCCGGCCCACTGATAATCAGGGGCACTTTTGTGCTATGCTCATAAAGGTTTTGCTTGCCTAACAAACCATGGCTTCCAATCGCAAGTCCATTGTCGGCTGCGTAAACAATGATTGTATTATCAAATAAGCCGTACTTTTTTAAGGTTTCAATTATATCGCCTATCCGTCTGTCAAGATGACTTATCAGGGCATAGTAATCGGACAGTGATTCTTGTATAATTTCCGGGGTTCGTGGCCATGGCGCAAGTGTTTCATCCCTGATGTTTAAATCATCAAATTCAAAAGGGTGCAGAGCCTTAAAGTTCCCCGGCAACGGTATTGATCCATCAGGATACATTCCGATGTAATCTTTGCGTGGTGAACGTGGATCATGAGGAGCAGTAAAAGCCACATAACAAAAAAATGGTTTTTCACGTTTCCCTCTTGCATAACTATCAAGATAACCAATGGCTGCATCGGCAAACAGATCGGTGGAAAATCCTTTTTTTACCCTCTCGCCAAGTTTACGATCAGGCCCCATGTTTTGGCATGGAACCTGATAATGATCTGCCATACCCCCAAGGAATACATTTTCACCTTTCTGAAAAGAAGCCTCAAAACTTTTTGCGCCATTGTGCCACTTCCCGGTTCCGAAAGTTTCATAACCATTTTCAGCAAAATGCATTGGCATCGTATGAACCCCATCAAGACGATCATACACATGGAAAAGGTTTTTCCCGCTCATCAGCATGGCCCTGCTGGGGGCAGAAATTGCCCCATGATGTCCTCCCATGACATAACAGTTGATGAACCTGACGCCGTTTTCAGCCAACTTATCAATATTTGGTGTTCTGATGTAGGTGTTTCCTGCACATCCGAGAGCATCGGCCCGCTGGTCGTCAGCAAACAGGAACAGTATATTGGGTTTGGATCGGCTTTCTTTCTTTTCTTCTGTAGTTTCCTTACTTGGGTTCCAACTCACGAATGTTCCGCATAACATAAGTGCAGATACTGGAAATAACATGTTTTTCATTTTATTTCTTTCTTAGATTTGATAATGTTTTAATATCTTCAGGGTGGACAGAACCATCTGGTAAAGGCCCGATGTTAAGAAGAAGATTGTAATGGTTTGATTGGGCTTCTTCAAGTAACTTTTTAACATCTTCAACTTTTAAATGATGTCCATCAACAGCTTTGTTATAACCCCATGTTCCTCCTCCTAAACCGGGAAGATGAGGCTGCATGGTGTTACAAACCTCTTTGGGTTTGTTTTTATTGAGTTCATAAGCTTTGACCGCCACAGGAGACTGGTTTCCAACTTTTGCATTTCCACTGCGCTCAGGAGCGATAAAATCTTCATCGCCATTAGCTCCCTGTTTAAATGAAATCAAGGCATGAGGCGATAATTTACGGATTAACGCATAAGTTTCTTTAATCGGGAAAAGATCAGGTTTGGCATAATAGCCCATAACCGGATCGAACCAAATTCCTGCTACGGTTGGATATTGGGTAAGTAATTCTTTTAACTGGGCATGTACATAATCAACATACTTTCGAAAATCTTCCGGCTTTTCGTATTTGTATTCTGCCGGCTTCTCTTTGTAGGCAGGGCGTGCATTGTTCCATCCCGCTTCCCTTGAATAAAAATAAGGGTGATGCCAATCAGCAGCATAAGAATAATAAAGAAATAGGCCCAGTCCCTCTTTTTCACAGGCTTTGGCCAATTCCCCTATCAAATCGCGGTGAGCTGGAGAATCTACACTGTTATAATCTGTTTCTTTCGTTTTGAACAGGCAAAATCCTTCGTGATGCTTGACAGTGATGGTAATATATTTCATGCCAGCCTTTTTAGCCAGCTTTGCAATGAATTCTGCATTAAAACCAGAAGGCGAAAAACTATCCTTAAGTTTTGTGTATTTATCCAAAGGGATAGTATCCCGAAGCTGTACCCATTCGCCTTTGCCCAATTGGCTATATAACCCGTAATGTATAAACATACCGAAATGAGCATCTTTAAACCAGTGAAGGTTGGCTTCACGCGGATTCTTTTGATACTCTTTTTTATAGTTTTTTAAATAGGCTGGAACCTGACATATAGCAGAAAAATGTACTACCAATAAAACAATGACCGACAAAAATTTTAACATGATGATCGTTTTTTGGTTAAAGTTTATGATTTAGTATGCCAATCTAATAAAAAATATCTTAAAATTTACTTCTTCCATACCTGGCTTTTAACAGTTACTTTTTTATCCCATGGTTCTTTAGGCAACGCAATATAATGGGGGTCGCAATCCTGTTTGGGAAATGAAAGGACAACTTTCCATAGTTTTTCATATTCAGCTTTGACCTTTGGATCATCACTTAGCAGCAGGTTGATCTTTTCCTCCGGATCAGTCAGTACAGAGATCAACTTTTCCGGTTTCCTTTCAGCAGACACAAACAATTTATATTCTTTGTCCCGAACTACCCTGTCCCTGAACCGGTATTGATTTTCCAGCCCCATAAGAACTCACCCACTCCTTTCCCAAATCATCGGTTAAGATAAATAGAATATTAGGCTTCTTAGGGGGATTTCCATAAGTTGAGTTTACACAAGTTAACCCCGATAATACAAGAAACCCTAAATTGATTGAATTCTTAAATTGCATAGTTAATTTTCTTTTAAATTTCGATTTTGGTAAAAGAAGACTGAAGTTTTCTCAAAAATAAGGAATTTTTAATAAGTGAATAAAATCCCATGGGCTTAATCGCGATAAATAAGAAGTTGTATAAAGAAAATTTTTTTAAGGAAAAGAGATTCCTTAAAACAATTGGAGCCTATCCGATAGCTACCGGATTAAAGATTGCTGTTCAGAAAATACTTCTGCTATCAATCTGCTATCAGGAAGATTTTCAATTTTCTTTCTCTATTGGCTAAAAAATGAGGAGACTCCTGTAAAATCAGAATAAAATCAATTAGTCCAAATGAAACACTTCTTCCATATTTGCCCACCATTCACCTTCTTTCCGGTTTTCAACCGGTTGCTGCATAGGCTTCATTATTTCCCACCATTCCTGAGTTTTCGGATCCGCAGCCATTTCTTGCATATCTTTTTCAAAATCTTCACCGTCATATTCAAAGTAGGCGAAAAGAAAACCGTCTTTATGAAATATGGAATAATTCTTGATATGACAATCTTTTATTTTTTTCAATACATCAGGCCATACATTTGAATGATAACTTTTATAACGTTCAAACTGTTCCGGCCTGATTCCAATTATCTGTCCAAATCGTTTCATTGCTTATTGTTTTGTAAAAATTATAAAGTTTCACAAGATTGTTTATAAGAATATGGTTCATTTACCCTCCCGACCATGCCGCTTGTTTTTGGTACAATGGAAAATATTCTAAACTATAGAGTTTATAGAATGATAAATTCATAGATTCCGGGGACCGATGAAAACTCATTCAGTACCAGTCTGACTTTTTGGGCTGTAATTTTTTCAGACAAAGTTATAGGTTTACCGTTTTCAATTGAATTACCGGTATAAGCTGTTTCCCAAACATCATTTTTTAAAACTTGTATTTCAAATTTCTGTACTGCTTTACCACTTTCAAAAAGAATAAATTTTGAAATCTTTTCAGGTTTTTCAAGGTCGATTTCAACCCATGGTTTTTGGTCATCATTTGCGGGGGTCCAGTAATTGCCAACCCAGTCGCCGTTATTTACTGAGCCTGCAACATTCCTGCGTTGATTGAAGTTGGATGATGCTTTCACCGGTTTGCCAAAAGAAAGAGATTGAGATGGGATTTCCACCGGGGAGATATCCATTACATTTCCATCAACAGTCAATTCAATGATTGTATTTATTGGTTCAAGATTTTTACCTAAAAATTGTACAAGGTATCCCTGATCAGTCTTCTGGAGTGTAATTTCTCCGCCATTTGCAAGCTTACAGGACTTAATTTCCATTCCTATATCGGGAATTCTGATTTGCGGGCTGTCTCCGAGCCACTTTAGTATGTGAAGATAAATTTTATCACCTTTGCGTGTACTTACTCCCCAGTCTGTGGGTTTAAAGGGACCTCCGCGCGTACCATAAATTGTATAACCATATTTTTCCAGCCATTGACCCATTTCCCTTAAACGCTGGGCCTGGAGTGGTTCAATGGTTCCATCTGGTTTAGGACCTACGTTTAATAACAGGTTCCCGTCCCCGCCTGCAGTTCGGATCAAAGCATGCAGGCACTGTTCCAGCGACTTCACTTCGTCGTTGGGTTTCCATGCCCATTGCCGGGCAATGGTCATACAGGTTTCCCAGGGCCGGTCAATCCGGAATCCTCCCACCCGCTGTTCCGGTGTATCGAAATCACCGGGTGCCCCGCTACGGTTATTAACCAGAATTCCGGGTTGCACTTGCCTGATATGATTGATTACACCCTGTCCTCGAATGGAATCGAACCTTTGCGGAACATCATACCACATTACCAACAGTGGTCCGTATTTTTCAATTATCTCCACCGACTGGTTTTTAATGTATTCCGTGTAACGGTCGAGATTTGAAACCTCACGTTCAACTTTTCCTCCGGGACTTGTTAACGGGAAATCGGGATGGTGCCAGTCGCAGGTGGAATAATAAAACCCCAAGGCCATTCCCTGCTCTTTGCAGGCAGTTGAAAGCTGAGCCATTATATCTTTCCCGTATGCCGAATTCATAATGTTATAATCCGTATATTTTGTATCCCAGTTACAAAATCCGTCATGATGTTTTGATGTGAATACCATGTATTTCATACCCGCATCTTTGGCCAGTTTTACCCATTCGGCAGCATTAAAATTCACCGGATTAAACTTCAGGTACAAGCTATCATAAACTTCTATCGGAATCTCGCGTCCGCGCGACCATCCGATTTCAGTTCCTTTTAACGAAACGGGCCCCCAGTGGATAAACATCCCGAAGCGTGCATCTTTCCACCACTCAAGTTTTTTATCATGATCGGCAGGAAATGGCGGATACTCATTGGATTTTTGTTTGGAACAAGAGCATAATATTCCTGTAAAGACAATTAAAAGAATCAGTAAAGTTGAATTTGTTTTCATTTTGATAAAGTTATTTATTATTGAATTCATTGATTGCATCGAACATAGCCACAATATTCTCCGGTGGCACATCGGGTAAAATGTTATGAACAGTGTTAAAAACATAACCGCCACCCTGAGAAAATATTTCAAGCCGTTCGAGAACCTGGTTTCGTACTTGTTGAGGGGTGCCGTTGTTCAGCACAGTTACGTTTTCGATACCTCCTCCCCAGAATGTACAATCCCGGCCAAATTCTTTTTTCAAAAAACCGGGTTCCATTTTCCATGCATTGGTTTGCACCGGATTGAAGATTTCGAAACCGGCTTCTATCATATCAGGCATCAATAATGAAATGGAACCACAGGAGTGAATAAACGTGTGCATTTTACTGTGAGTTTTCACATAATCGCAAAGTATTTTATGCCGGGGTTTGAAAAGTTCACGGTAAATTTCTACATCCATAAACGGGCCTGAGATCATTCCCAGATCGTCGCCAAAACGGATAATATCCACAATGTCACCAACTGATTCACATACCTTTTCCAATGTTGTTAGGTGTCGTTTCAGTAATTCGTCGAGTAGCCTTGCTACATTAGTCTGGTCGCACATTAAGTCCATCAAAAAATTATCCATTCTTCGCAGAAAAGTTCCCCATTCAAAAAGGTTACAGCCGGCAACCACCAGTAAAGCTTTGTCGGTAGACTGCCGCAAGTGGAGTGTTTTTTCACGCAGTTTTTGCCAAAAGTCAGATTCGCCTGCATGGTCCCAAGGGCTGTGCACATGGCGTGCCCACATAATGCGTCCCATTTCTTTGTCCAGATTATCGTAATTATCCGGGTAACCGTTAACATAAGGAAAATACGTTTGATCGAAAAAGGTAGCGCCGACCGGCATTCGTGAAAGCATGGTTTTTCCGTCATCGTCGTAAGTAGCATACGAACCGTTTTCCAGTTTCACCGGATTAAACCACTTTGGATAAAAGGCCGGCTCTCCGGTAGCTAAAGTAACAGGTTTCCAGTCAGATTGTTTGTCGTTAAATTCCCGACCTATATCCAGCACATCTACTCCGAATTTATTAAGTATTTTCATATCAGGCTGTGCCAGTTGCTGTACCACATCGTATATCTGCACAGGCAATTCAGTCATCCCGATATATTTTACCAGATTGCTGTATGCAATGGCAGAAATTCCCGAACTGGGCGTTGCACCCAAATCAACAGGTACCTTATCGGGTGTTTGGTGATTTATGGCAGCTAAAATTCTTTCACGTGATGTCATATTCATTCTTCGTAATTTGAAGTGTTACTTGCTTTTTCGGATGTATACATAATACGCTAAAGTAATTAAATTTTTCTCTTCATCTAAAAAACGGGATGACAATTGAATATCGCCTTCACTCAGGTTTATTGTAAATATTTTTGATTCGTCCGTTTCATTTACCATTTTGATATCCTGAGAACCATTAACATTTATTGTAACAAAGCGCACTGGCAGCATTTTAAATGGTTTCTGAATCTGATAAAGAAGACCTGTAACAGGATTATTTCCAATCCATGCGTCAACCTGTTTTGTAACTGTTGGAACTCCTCTCATAGGTGCCTTCACTTCTTTGGGCCAGCGTCGCACTTCAATCTCGTACAAACCTTTTTCAGCAACATGTAAATGCCATTCTCCGTCTGAAACCGGAATTCCGGCAGCTACCGCTCCGTGGTTCCATACATTACTATTTCGTATATCGGAAGTAGTTAGAAATATTTCTTTATCATATTCAGTGCCAGCAATTACTTCAGGGAACTCGCGATCGCCGGGTGTTACTCTCTTCCAGTATTCATCAAAAGCCCCCGTCATTTGACGAACTATTTCCGGATATTGGGCAGACACATCATTTCTCTGACCAGGGTCGGAATTTAATTTGTACAATTCTTTTAAGTTTACAAGGCGCCACTCATCATTCATTACTACAGAGTTTTCTCCCTTTTCATAAGATGTCTTTCGTTGAGTTTCAACAAACAGTGTTCTTTCCTTCCATCTGGCTGACTTATTGTAAAGCAAAGGTACAAGGCTTTTCCCATCAAAATCAATTGGTTTTGGAAGTTTTAAACTGCATAATTCAATTAGGGTAGGTAATATATCTATATGGGCGCTAAGATTCATAATATCTCTTCCATCCTGTAGTTTACCTTTTGGCCAGTGAAAAAAGCACGGTACGCGATGACCTCCCTCATAAACATCACCTTTCCGGCCGCGCATTCCTGCATTATAAAACTCTACACCCACAGTTCCACCGTTATCTGTGAGAAAGATAAGAAGCGTATTCTGATCCAAACCGTTTTCAGTCAATGCTTCCCGCAACCGGCCAACATTTTTATCAACCCTCTCTATTATGGCAAAAAAAGTTGACAGGTTAACATTCAGTCCCATGTTGGTATACGGTTTTATCCAACTTGTATCAGGTAAAGAGAGTGGATTATGCGGAACATAAGTGGCCAGATAAATAAAGAATGGATTTCCCTTATTTTTGCCAATGAATTCTATAGCTGAATTAAAAAATACATCCGGATTGTAGCCCTCGAATAATTTACGTTCACCGTTGTGCCACAGATAATCGTTAACCCGGTCGTTCCAGAAATAATCATCTGTAGTGCCTACCCCACCGTCACCACTCCCAATCCATTCATCAAAGCCACGGTCCATCGGCCGGTAAGGATAATTGGACCCCAAATGCCATTTGCCAAAGAGGGCGGTTTTGTAACCATTCGCTTTAAATACTTCTGCCATAGTTTGCTCAGAAGAACGCATTTGGTTTCCTCCCTGAATGGTGTGCCACACCCCAACCCGGTGAGAATATTTACCTGTCATCAAGGCCGCCCTGGTTGGAGCACTGGTAGGGTCTACATGAAAATTGGTAAACCTAACTGACTGTTTATAAAGCTTATCAAGATTAGGAGTGTGTATCGCCTGATTCCCATGGCAACCCAAATCTCCATATCCCTGATCATCTGTTATAATAAGGATAACGTTTGGTTTCTGGGCAATGAGTGAAAACTTAACTAATACTGACGAAAAAAGTAATGTAACTATTCTTTTATCCATTTTATTTTTACAATATAATCCGTATTAATTTATTCTGTCATTCATGTATTATCACATTCACATATTCCTTATTCCGAACCACTGATACCAATCATAAAAGAAGCTGCAATCAAAATAAGAAGTGATAAGGTTATAATGAAATAAATCCGGATTGAGGCTCCTCTCCATTCGCCCCGGATAAGCCCCCATACCGATGCAAAACCAATGGTCAGGGCCATCAGGATTCCCCACGAGGTAAAAGTAAATTGCCCCATTTTGCTTTTCCCCATGCTGTAAAAAATAAACTGGCTGAACCATAGCAAACCGGCAAGCAAACCAAATCCGTAATTCAGCATCAGCGTTTTATTGTTATCAGCACGAAGGTAATCTTTTACTGATTTGTTTCTGAATCCGAGAAAAAAGCACCAAATAAGGGTTGAAATAAAAGTTCCTGATAAAAGCACAAGGTAAACCGGCATCATCGAAAATAGCGGATCTATTCCTCTCACTTCTGCAACATCGCAGATGGGCAATCCCTGCTCAAAACCAAGCGCCATCGCCGAACCGGTAACTCCAACCAGCAAGGAAGCAAAAATCCCCTTTACAAGATTAAATTCAACTATGCTTTCCTGCTTTTTTTCACGGGCCACTGACTTGTCTTTTGCAATGCCTGCCCATGCTGAAAAAACAATGCCAACTGCAGCAACAGCAATCCCTGCTAACAAAAGATTACCACCCGAAGATTCAAGCATCAATTTCAACCGCCCGTCAATGATAGGTGGTATTAGCGTACCAATCGCTAACATCAATCCCAATGAAAGTGCATAACCCAATGAGAGCCCAAGATAACGCAGTGCTAAACCAAAAGAAAGATTACCCACACCATAAACAACCCCAAGAATAAAAACCAGAAATATTGTATCTCCGGGTGTTGACCGGATGATTGCTAAAAAGTCAGGTGCAAATATAAAACAGGCCAGTAACGGCATAATGATATAAGCGCCGAGGCTGTAAACCATCCAATATGTTTCCCAGTGCCAGCCTCTTATTTTTCCAAAGGGAACAGCAAAACTTCCTGCAGAAAAAGCACCGGTGGCAATTAGCAGAATTCCCAAAAAAACAGTAACGCTCATATTAAAGTAAAAATATTATTTTTTCACAACAGGATAACGGATCACTTCCACATCATTTTTCTGGATTGGTCCGGGAGTACTTCTGCCTTCAACGATGAGTTTTTCAAGAAGGTTCTTCATCTGTTCCAAGCGACCAGGTTCTTTACTGGCAAGATTCCGGGTTTCAGCAGGGTCAATAGCTAGGTTGTAGAGTTGTACAGGTTGGTCGCTTTCTCCCGGTGTCCAGCCACCTGAACCTGAACCCGCAATGTATTTCCAGTCTCCAAGGCGCAAGCCGGGTAAACCATTTGACGATGTACTTACGGCATTTTGACGAACAGGCTCATTTTTACCCTGCAGCAGAGGAAGCAGGCTAAAGCTGTCTTCTCCTGCATTGGCAGGTAAAGATATTTTGAGAATATCAGCAATAGTAGCCATGAGGTCAGCCTGGTGAACCAGCTGGGAACAGGAACTGCCGGGTCGCACTTTTCCGGGCCATCGGACAATAAAGGGCACACGATGCCCACCTTCCCAGACATCTGATTTGTATCCACGAAACGGACCACTGGAGTAATGACCTTGTCTTTCCATAGCTTTAGCAGGGGGATCAAAACGATCCCATGGCCAATCCTTCATGCTCTGGTCATTGGCTTCCTCCGGTGTGGTATTGCCAACATAAGGTGCACAGCCGTTGTCACTGGTAAAGATCACCAGAGTGTTTTCTGTTGCCCCGCTTTTTTCGAGGGCCTCAAGCACCCTGCCTACAACTGCGTCGGTCTCCATCACAAGATCAGCATAAAGTGACAGGTTACTTTTGCCCTGCCATTCATCATTTACTGCAAGCGGAGTATGAGGTGATGTAAGTGCCATGTAAAGCAAAAAGGAACGGTTGGCCCCGGCCTCACGCTCAATAAAAGATACAGACCGGGCAGCCAAAAACGGCAAAATATCCTTAAATGACCAAAACTCACGTGCCGGCCCCTGTAAACTTGCCTGATTCCGCCCAAATAAATGCGGAGCTCCAAATTCAGAGGGTATTCCTACCGTTCGATCATTTTCAATAAAACAAAAGGGTGGCCAGTTGGGTACATCTGTCCCAAAGTACTCATCGAAACCAACATCTGTAGGCCCCCCGGGAATAGGTAAAGAAAAGACTTCACGCCAAACTTTGCGGTGCTCGTCCGAAGCTGTAACATTTTTCTTCCCCGGCCGGAACATATCCATTTTTTCTTTGGGAATAGGCCATTCCCAACCCAGATGCCATTTGCCAATGCAGGCGGTTCGGTAACCCTTCTCCTTTACCAGCCCGGCAATGGTCAGACGATCCGGTGTTATAAGTGGATCTCCGTATACCCCTACGATCCCACTTTGCAAACGGGTACGCCAGTGATAGCGTCCTGTAAGCAGCGTATACCGCGAAGGAGAACTAACTGCCGATGAAGAATGGGCATCAGTAAAAATCATTCCTTCCGCTGCCAGCCGGTCAATGTTGGGTGTTGATATTTTCCCCCTCACGGGATTATAGCATTGAACATCACCATAACCTAAATCATCAGCATAAATAATTACAATATTCGGCTTGCTTTGCTTTTGCTGAGTATAACTTGCAAATGATAATACAATGAGAATCAATACAATTAAAATAATTCTTTTCATTATTTTGACTTTCAATGATTTAATATTTTAAATTTAACTTTTGTCAGGTTTTTTAAGGTTGTCGGATAAACCCATTCGGCAAAACCAATTTAAGTGTAATATGCCGTAAATTCAAATTATTTTTCAGCAATACCGGCTTTAAATAAAACTTTTAACCACCTGACGTATCTGTTAAATTGTATAAGGTTTTCTCTTTTCACGTATAAACCAGCTATTTGCTTCCGGATCATTTTCAACTTCGCCTTTTACCGGGTCCCATGTAATTTTTCTGCCGGTGCGTATGGCAATATTTGCCATGTGACTTACACAATCGGAAATAATTGCATCATTTAGCGGACAAACTTCCTGAATGTTTCCTTTAACAACCTCAACAAAGAGTTGCCCCATGGTATTATCTTCACTTCTGATCCATCCATTTTCATTTTTAGGAAAATCATTAAGTTGTTTATCCAGATCAGGAATATTTGATTGGGCAGATGACCGGCTCAGGGAAATCCAGCCTTTTGTTCCGTAAAATGTTGTTCCATCTTCTTCTTTCAGGTTACGGTAGTGCAGAAGGTTGTTTTCTTTGGCAAAATCGGCATCAAAAAAGTGCATTTGAATACCGGAATCGTACTCATAATTAACATTCCATGCCCGTATGGTATTGTAAATTCCGGGAGGCGTCCAATATTTACCTGTTCCTTCGCAGGTATATTTTCCACTTACTTTTTCCTTTAAAGCCCAAACCATAATATCCAGCGGATGAGCACCCCAGCCGGCCAGAAAACCGATGCTGTAATCCCACTGAAACCAGCTGCCATAATTGGTTACACGTTCAGGACAATAGGGATTCAGTGGTGCAGGGCCTGACCAAAGGTCGTAATCAAAATCATCGGGAACCGGTACTTCATGGCACTCCGGATTTTTAGAACCGTAGTAACCAGGAGCCCAGACTTCCACTTTTTCAATATCACCTATTTTACCCTCCTGAATCATTTCAATTCCAAGTTTCACATGACGCATTGAGCGCTGCTGGGTTCCATAATGAAACCGCACGTCATTTGCTTTCACTTCTTTTTCAAGAATCTTAAAATCAGCATAGCTTAAACCCAGCGGTTTTTCAAGGTATATGTGTTTTCCGGAGCGTGCTGCTTCCACTGCCAACGGAATATGCCAGTGATCGGGTGTGGAAATATGAACCGCATCAATATCGCTGCGATTAAGCACCTCCTTAAAATGGTGATAAGGTGTACATTTTGGAGCTTTAACCCCTTTTTTACTGTACTGGGCCATAATATAATCAGCAGAGGCATTCCGGCGCTGCAGAAACGGATCGCAGGTTGCCACAGAAAAAGAGGTCTCAAGCGGCACAAAATAGTTTTTCAACGTACTCTGTCCGCGAGAACCCACTCCGATATGGGCAATAAGGACACGATTGTTAATGCCTTTGGCACATGATGAAAGGATTGTGGGGACTAAAATAGTACCGACTACTCCAGCCGAGGTATTTTTTAAAAAGTCCCTTCTTGATAAGTTTTTCCCGGTTTTTTTCATGATTTCCTTTTTTAATTTTTTTTCTTGTAAAAATTCTCAAATTGATTTTCCAGTATGGATTCATTTACTTCGCCGTTATGATGAACAACACGGTATTTCAAATATAACTTTTCTCCTTTTAAAAGCATTAAAGGTTTCTTGTATAAAACAGCCGGACTGAAATAATAAAACGGCAAATCACTGGTATTTATTGAATACCATGCAGCCTCCATGGGTTGGGTTTCCGGGTCCACTATTATCTGAGTACCAACAGTTTTACCGTCAAGACCTCTGAAACCCATATACAACCAATCGCCTGTTTTTCCGTTTATGTTTTCATTGCCGCCCCACGACGAAATAAAATGTGAACCGGTAAAATCCTGATTAAACCTTACGGAAAGTCCAGCGTAACCACCCCACGGTTTTCCATCGGGTTCGCCTTCAATGGGAGTACGGTCCAACAGCACAGTATCGGCAAGTGCCTCAAAAACAAAATTATAATCCATACAGATGTTCCCATTTTCCTGGGGAGGTGAAACTTTAATGAACTGGTTTTCAGCTAAAACATTTTTCCCGTTTACCGGATGGTAAACAATTTTTATTTTTATTTCGGCAGAAAAATCAGGATTCGGCACAATATCAATGGTCTGAATTTCAGTTATCCCGGCAGAGATGAAAGTATTGCCGAGGTATTCCCAGTAGTTTATCCCGTTAATGTATTTCCAGCAAAACCATTGTCCCAGATGCCAGCGGTGATCTTCAGGGCTCAGGCAGGTAACATTGTTATTGCCAACGTAAACCGGATAAAAAAAAGGCCGCCCATATTTCGTGTTAAAATTGTATTGCCAGACAACATTTTCACCTTTAAGCAGGGTAAAAGTTGTATCTGATTTTTGCCATGTGAGATTTTGACCATGAAAGTTATTTTTCCTGAGCTCTTGTGGCAAGTTTTGTGTCACCTTTCCGGTAGCAGACCACTCAACGGCTCTTAGCAACAGCGTTTTAAAACCGGTATTTCGCATTGCCCTCACATCATGACCCAAAATAGTATGGAATATTCTTCCTTTACCATATTCAGAAACCATTATTGCAGGCTGATTTTTTATCCCTTTAGCTGAAAGTTCTTCATTTGTGGCACTTCCCAGAATTTTAAATTTTTCATTTTTCCCGGCATTTATCCATAATTCGTCGAATATAAAAAAACCGGACATTCCCTGTGTAACAGGATGTTCATAGTTTTCTATGATTATTTTGGTTGGGCTAATTTTCCCGTGCCATGTGCTGTCAGTTATCCATGCCCCTGTGCTGATATTCTTAAAATCAGGCCAATTGTAAAATGCAGAGGATGAAGCGTGAAACGTAACAAATCCTCCCCCGTTTTTTATAAAACCCAATAAAGCTTGTTCGGTTGTTTCAGGCCAGCGAAAATCCGTTTCCGGCCATGAATTCCAGTTATTAAGAACTACATTAAATTTCTGAAAATCCGATTCTTTTAATGTATCTGGCCGGTTGGTGATTTGAATCTCAAACATTCCTGTTCCGGAAAAGAGACTTTCCAAAAAAGGTGTGGTCTGCTGCCAGTTGTGATTGTTGCGACCGCTTAAAATGAGTAACCGTATCGGGCCGGCCTCTTGCGAACTGAGTTGAAAATTCAGAAATAAATTGAAAACAAAAAGCTGAATTATAAATTTTTTCATCATTTTAATTAAAATATACAAATCAGTTGGGATGGGACTCTGTTTTTGCGCTTTCCAGAAAGCTACAATGTACTTCAGTTTTAATTGATGTCATAAAAAGTAAATTATCCTTTATCATTTATTAGTTTATTAGATTATGAGATTTTTTCAACTCCATTAAAAACATTCCTTTTCCACTTTTTTAATTCGTCAAGTAACTCTTTGACTTTATCCGGATATTTTTCAGAAACATTAAACATTTCCTTAATATCCTTTTCCAAATCATAAAGCTCAGGGCTTTCATTATCAGAGACAATAAGTTTCCATTTCCCTTTACGGACAGCATATTGTCCTTCATGTTGCCAGAACAGGGTTCTTGCCGGCAATGGCGTACTATCCAACAGATGCCTGACAATGCTTGTTCCATCTACGTTATTATAACTTTTTACGCCCGCTAATTCTATAATTGTTGGAAATAAATCCATTGTTAAAACAGTCTCCTTGCTTGTCCATCCTGGTTCAATATATTCAGGCCATCGGATAATGGCAGGAACCCTATGTCCCCCTTCCCACAGAGAGCCTTTAAACCCTCTTAAACAACCATTGCTTCCGTTTTTATTGGCTCCGTTATCGGAACAAAATATTACAACTGTTTTTTTATCCAAATCCAATTCCTTCAAAATGTCCATAATCTTTCCAACATTCTCATCCAGTATTTCAATCATATTCTTATAAAGAGATGAAATATCCTTCCCGCTTCCTGATACAGGAAAATCAACACCTGGAACTCCGCCGGGACATCTGTCAGCTTTTGATTCCCTGTTTTGATAAGGAGAATGAGGTGCTTCATGAGCTACAAACAAAAAAAAGGGGTAGTCTTTATTCCTTTGTATAAAAGATATCGCATTCTCTGTAATCAAATCGGTAGTATAACCACGCTGATTGATAAGTTCCTTTTCTCTCCACCAGTCATAATAACCTTCCTGATCAACATGCGAATGATAATCAACATTGCCACTTACATACCCAATAAATTCATTAAATCCATGATTTATTGGATTATACGTTTTTGAATATCCTAAATGCCATTTACCAAAAATACCTGTTTTATAACCTTCGTTTCTTAAAACTTCAGCAATGGTGGTTTCTGACAGAGGTAACCCAACATCGCGATGATTTTTGGCTGTGATAACACCAGTTATGCCTGCACGCTGCTGATACTTTCCTGTTAAAAGTGCTGCCCTTGTAGGACTACTCACTGCCCCGTTTGAATGAAAATCCATAAACCTGACCCCTTCATTTGCCATTCGATCAAGATTTGGAGTTTTAATGTATGTATTACCATAACATTCAATATCTCCATATCCCAAATCATCAGCCATAATTAAAATAAAACTGGGTTTATCAGTTTTAGATTTCGGAACTAAAAATTCACGTTCAGAATTGCGGGCAATACCACCGGGTAAGAAAAGATACAGATATAGAATAGATGGAATAAGTTTTTTCATTTTAAAATAAAAATTTCCAGAATAACTTTCAAAATGAGACATGAAATTTCCCGGCTCATTTTTAATTGTAAAGTTACACAAGGTTGTTGGATAAAACCAACTTGCCTTGTTTTACTTTGACGCTCAAAAAGTAGTATTTTATTTTTAAATTTCAAAAATTTAATGTTTAAATTTACCCTTAACGATAAGGAATTTTACCATGTATTCAATATTCTTTTTCATGTTTTTATGGTTTTATAGTTTTTGAAATAACAACATCTTTTAGCCTTGATTCCGGTATTACACTCAAATTTAAAATATTCCCATCTTTCAATATACATTCAACTGTAGTATTGCGGGGAGCATGTAATTTGAAATTTACATCCCAGTCTCTGGGCCAAGCCGGGAAAAGTACAATCTGGTCACCGATAGTCTGCATCAGCATCTCCTGCAGTCCAATCATTCCTGAACCTCCCCAGTTATGATCAGGCACCCAGTCGTGGCCAGGGCCCCAGAAAGTAGGGAAACGGCGGGGACTGTTCTTTAGCTTTTTTGTATTATAATCAGCAGCTTCCTGTGTCATTCCCATCCTGGCAAACTGAATTCCATCCTGATGCCAGCTCTCCACTTTCCCTTTTCGAAAAGCAGGTGCTTTTTCATAGGCATTTTTGAAAAACTGAATCTCTTCATCGCCCAACTGAAATTGGTTAAACGGGAAAAGCGGGTAAAACTGGGGTAATTCCTGGTTTTGTTCCCTGATCCAGCTCCTTGCTGGCTTAATTACTTTTAACCCATCAATCTCCTCATAGTCAAAATCAGGAATGCGGTCCAAATATTCCCTGTAATACTTTTTCCTTTCAGCTGAAATATATTTTTCATCCAACTTAAGTATGCTGTTCAGACAGGCCTTGAGTCCGGAAAGCACATCAGCCGGATTGGTAGCGCCGCGATACGATTCACAGCAGGTTGAAGGATAAATGACCAGCTTTCCATTTTCATCCAGTTCTTTTCCGTTGCGCATTTTCTGACGAGCGCGGTAATGCTCGTCAAAAAATATCAACGACTGCTCAATAAAAGGCATATACTCAGAGATGTCGGCGCCCGTAAAACGATGATATTCCAGTATCATATAGGCGTGTTCAATCTGCGACTCCCAGTGGTATGCAATAGCGCCATTGGCCATAATACCTTTTTCCACCGGATCATTAAAACCGTTTGCTCCATTGGCGCGTGGATCACCAAAAGGGATTTCTTCACCACGGATGCGATAGTTATGTTCATTGTGCCAACCCCAGCCATCTCCAAAGGGAATACCGGGTACGCTTGCGTATTCACAATAAACCGCACCATCGTGCCTGAAATACTTTTTCACCCTTGCTCTTGCACCCGGCAATCCTTTACGGTACAGTTCAAACTGAGGTAAAATGGCATCGAAATCACCAGATTTTAACATAGGCCAATACAAAAGGCGTTGGTTTTGTGCAGTAAATACGGCACCGCCCCATTGCCGCCAGTCAGGATCATACACCTTATTTTTATCTACCAGAACCGGATCGTAAGTTAAATTACCCCCGTTAAATTTAGTAGGATATTCGCCAAAAACATTTCCGCCAAGCTGGTAACGAAAAAGCTGATAGTTCCGGCCCATTTGCCAAACTGGATTTTCAGGCTCTGGATTATAGGGCTGAATCATAATATAACTCCTTTCCCAAAAATCGTTCCACCAAAAAACGGTTTTTCTGAATGCCTTCTCCGGAGCTGCTTTTGACTGCTCTACTGCTTCTGAAAGCTTAGCCTTCCAGTTTTCAATTTGTGCCGTCTGTTCAATGTGGGTCACAATACAGATTTGATGTTTCTTTCGGTACGATTCACTTTTTATTTTCCACGACTTATACGATGTGCCCTGATATATTCCTTCATCCGTTCCTGCGAGAATAAATCCGTTACCCGTCAGCAATCCCCCAAAAGTCCGGTTTTTCAGATCGTCATTTATTTCATCAGCAAATGCTTCCAGTTCCTGCTCTTGAATGTAAACTTCAGGTACCAGTTTTTCTTCTGGATTGCGGTGATAAAATAAAATTCCATTCCCGGTTTGCTCAATGTTATCTTTTGAGCGAATGACTTTCCCCGGGTAACCTTCCAGTCCAAATGCCCCAAAGCGGCCTTTCCCAAAGGTAAGCTCCTTATCTTCCGTTCGCCAGCTTTCATACGCCACAGTCACTTCTGTTTTTTCAGCTGATTCCACATCTACATGAACAACAGGATTAAATACATCTACCCAAAGTTTAATTTTGGCGATTCGTTCTTTCCCGTTTTTTGATTCAATTTCGATATATCCATCTTCCAGTTTCAATTCTTGTCTAAATGAATGACCTTTAGTAAAAGGATTTGGATTTAGCTGAATGCGGAACCGTCCCATCTTCAGATATTCTCCGTTTTCATCCAAACTGCCACTGCGTTGCATGTAAAAAAGTATATCGCCGTTTTCGACCCATACATTGCAGCCAATATCTCCGCCTGCAAGAGGCATGGATTCAGAAGCATCTTTGCTTTGCTCGTACCAAATAACATTATAATGGTCTGGCATCTTATGAGTTTTATAATTCTTATTACAGCTTACAGAAAAAATAAGGATAGTGGCAATAATCGGCAATAAGGGTAAATACATAATAAAAAATCGTCTTGCTGTTACTTTCATATATCTGTATTTTATTTTAATCCTCTGAAGTTTCCTCAAAAATAACAAATTTTTAATCAGTGAATAAGATTCCTTGGGCTTAATAGCGATAAATGAAGTGATAGAGAGAAAGTTATTATTAACAAAAAGATATTCCTTAAAAAATTCCATCTGCCCTGCCCTGCAGGTAAATATCCTCAGAAATCTCTTCGCGCAGCAAAAGATGATACATAACACTGTTGGTATTCCATGTATTCCATCAACGGTAAAGTTTTGATTTTAACTGTAAATACTCAATGACTTAATTGCTATCCGGTTTGATTTGGGCCAGAATGATCAGATTAACCACTATACAAAACAGAATAAACTGATATTTTGAATTCATTTCATTTGGTTTCCAATTAAATTCTGCATGATTAAACTTGTCCTTAATCCGTCCTGATCAGAAATTCCGGAGATTTAACGGAAATCGTTTTTCTGACTTCAGGTCCTTTATCGTCATATTCACCCAGAGCATTTCTTTCTTTTTCCGCCATTTTCCGGAGCTTAGCGACTATTTCAGGAAATTTATCCACTACATTGGTTGTTTCCCCCGGATCTGTATGTAAATTAAACAATTCAGCATGATCGGGGAAAACGGTATGTTTATAGGTACTCTTTTGTATATTTTGCCGTTCCACCTCTGAAAATTCCCCCAGTAAATTCAATTTCCAGTCACCAAACCTTACTGCCTGAAGGTATCCGACATGCCAGTAAAAATAAGGACGAGCTTCCCTTTTTTCCTCAGGGTTGAACAGATAATCCGAGATATCAATTCCATCTCTTTTAATCTTTTCACTCAACCTGACATTTGCCAGTGCTGTAAGCGTAGGGTATAAATCAATGACAGAAGCCGGAGAATGACAAGTAGTTCCAGGTTTAATTTTACCGGGCCACCAGAAAATACAAGGAACCCGAATTCCTCCTTCATTGACCTGGCCTTTTCCCCCTTTCAGAAAACCATTGCTCGCGCCAAAAACCGGAGCGCCTCCATTATCAGAAGTAAAAATCACTAAGGTATTTTTAGCGAGCCCCTCCTTTTTTAAATAGTTAAGAATCTCGCCTGTCGACCAGCTGATTTCAGCAACCGATGCACCGTAGTCTTGTTTTGGATTATTTGTCTTCTGATGAAACGGTTCCCGGGCAGCCACAGGATTGTGAGGCATGGTATGCGCCAGATAGAGAAAAAATGGCTTCCCCTTATTTTTCTCAATCCAATTAATGGCTTCTTCTGTGTATCGCTTTGTAAGTGTTGACATCTCGCTTTTACTATCCTGATGTATCACATCAATTACCTTTTCATTTTGCATGATTGGTAAAAGCGAAATTTTTCCTTTTCTGATCCCCATGTCATTTGAATAAGGCAGGCCATACCAATAATCGAAACCGTGCCTTACAGGCAGGAATTCCGGCTGGTCACCCAAATGCCATTTACCTATAATTGCTGTCGAATATCCGGCTTCTTTTAGTGCTTCCGGCAAAATCGTTTCTTCCGGATTGATGCCTTTTTGTGCTTTGGGGAAAAGTACCCACTGATTGTTCTGATCTAAATCAAGGTCAACCCTGCGGGCATAGCATCCGGTCATTAAACCGGCACGCGAAGGGGTACTGACCGGCGCTCCGGCGTAAAAATCTGTAAACCTGAGTCCTTCAACCGCCATTTGATCCACTTCCGGCGTTTGATTCCACAATGAGCCATAACACGACAAATCAGCATATCCCAGGTCGTCACAAAATATTAATATAAAGTTTGGCGGAGCCTGATTATTTCGGGCAAAAAGGTTGACCGCTCCTGTCGTAAACGAAACGAACAGCAGAAATGAGTTTTTCAATTTTTTCATCAGTAAATAATTTAATTATTAATGGTAACCCTGCAAAGTGGGAGAATCCATATGTTTTTAAAATTATTTTCATACGTGTTTGCGTTTGAAAAAACATGTGGGTTTCATAATAAGCATTTTAAATCCTTAAAGCCCATTTTAATTCAACTTAAAAACGAAGTCGTTTCTAGTAAAAACCGGTATATTTTCGATATCAACATGGTATTCAATTGTCTGTCCACCTTTGTACGTTTTTCCTTTCAGCGCATCTTTCCAGACTGCACCTTTCGGTAGATATATTTTTCTTGAAACTGCTTTTGCTTCAATCACCGGCGCAACCAGGATATCAGGTCCGAACATAAACTGATCTTCTACTGAATAGCACAAACTATCCTGTGGAAAATCATAAAAAAGTGGTCTCATAACTGGTGTGCCATCCTTTGAGGCAATATCCATATGTTTTTTAATGTAGGGTCGTAGTTTTTCTCTTACCGTCAGGTAATGTGAAAATATTTTGAATGCTTCTTCTCCATAACTCCAGACTTCATTTGGGGAGCCTGTGCCTACTATCTGCCCATCGATAGAGTAATAGGGATAACGTATTCCATGAAGTCTCATTATGGGGGTAAAGGTTGCATACTGAAACCATCGGATCAACAATTCACGGTATTCAGTTGATTCTGAATATCCATAAAATCCGCCAATATCAGTGCTCCACCATGGAATGCCGCACAGCGAGATATTCAGACCCGCTTTGATTTGCTGACGGAGACTTTCAAAGGTGCCAAATATGTCGCCCGACCATAGCACTGTCCCAAATCTCTGAATGCCAATCCATCCACTCCGAATGAGGTTGACAATATCCGTCTGGTGCTCTTTTGCCTGGCCTTCGTAAAATGTCTTTGCCAGATAATAAGGGTAAATGCAGGATACCTCACGTCCGTTGCCAAGGTAATACCGCAGATTATCATAGTCCAAAGGATCAATTTCCGGTTCAGCTTCATCCAGCCAGAACATGCGTACTCCGTTATCGAAATAGTTCTTTTTTACTTTAGACCAGAACAAATCACGTGCATCCGGATTTGTGACATCAACAAATGTCAGATTATCAATAGCCTGAGCCTGTTTGTATATAATGGAGAGTAATACATTGTTCCCCAATTCCGGACGAATAGTATAGTTGTTCTGAATAAACTCATTATAGTTTTCACTTTTAATATTAAGTGTTGGCCAAATCGAGACAAGCAATTTGATTCCCATGGAATCAAGTTCCTTAACCATCCCTTCAGGATCAGGCCAGAATTCTTTGTTGAATTTCCAGTCTCCTGAAGTTGGCCAGTGGTAGAAATCGGCTGCAATAACCGAAACCGGTAAGTTTCTCTTTTTATATTCCCGGGCAACAGAAAGGAGTTCCTCCTGTGAAGAGTAACGAAGCTTTGATTGCCAGAACCCTGTGGCGAATTCAGGTATCGCAGGAGCAGTCCCTGTTAATCTGCAATAATGTTTAACCAATTGAGCAGGTGTATCACCCGGGAAAATAACATAGTCGATCTGCCTTGCATATTCTGCAAAAAAACTTGTATGGGTCATGGAAAATTCAGCCCTGCCTATCGCAGGATTGTTCCATATAAATCCGTACCCTTTGCTTGAAAGAAGAAAAGGAATGGAAATCTGTGTGTTCTTTTGTGCCAGTTCCAAAACAGAACCTTTCAGATCGAGGCAATCATTTGGATACTGTCCCATTCCGTATAAGTGTTCGTCTTTTTTTGCTTCAAAAGTTAATTTTATCTCAAAATGATCGCTGCCCATGCTTTTAAACTGCCGGGCAAAATGAGCATGGTGCTTATGGTAAGCTTCTCTGAGCAGGATTTTATCATCCTCATTAAAATAAGTAATGCGCCCATTATTGGCCTCTATCTCTGCCCGGATCTTTCCGTTTTTTACCACTGCCTTTGTCTCGTTGATCATTATTTCCAGCCGGACTTCCGGTGGTGTAAGCAAATTCCAGTTTTCATCCGTTATATGCAGGCTTTTTGAACTCCTGAAACGAAGTGCATCAGGGCCAAAAGCATCTATCCAAAATAATTCTCCTTCATTTTGCCATTGCAGTCTGTTAGCAAATTGCGTAAAGGGGCCTGCTTTTTTTATCTGGGCATCGGTTCCACCCGGCATAAGCAAAAGAAAAACCAAAGCCGGAATAAGGATTTTTCTGAAGTTAAAAGTTTTCATAAGGTTGTTTTTTAGTAACTGACTTAAATAATACACTTGTTATTAATATACACATAATTAAATGGTTATTTATACCATTTGTTTTGATATTTCTGAAGTTTCCTCAAAAATAACATTTTTTTTAATCAGTGAATAAGACTCCGTGGGCTTAATCTAATTGCGATTAATGAAGTGGCAGAAAGAAAATTTTTTATTAATAAAAAGAGATTCCTTAAAAAATTGAAGCCCATCCGATGGTTATCGGATCGAAAGCTATCGGATAGGTAGCTACCGGATTTAAAATCACTATTCAGAATATACTTCTGCTGTCAAAAAGATTTTCAATTTTCTTTCTCTTTTATTTTAAAAATAGGGTAACTTCAGATTATTATTTAATTTTCAACATCTTAAAGAACTGCAAAACCTGAGTTATTTATAATTTTCCCATTTAAATATTTTCATTTGTCTTCGGTTAATCTGATTTTAATATTAAATGGCACATTATTACTGAACTGTGAGATCTGTATCCTGAGCTCAATTCTTTTCAGGTTTTCAATTTTTTTATCTAATCTGTGTGGAGGTGGATCGAGGGAAATGACATCAAATTTCAATCCCGGATGTGAAATGTTGACAAGCTTTAGTTTTTGACCGTCTTGTTTCAAAATTGCTCCACTATCTGTAATTTCAATATTTGCCTGTGTGATAAATTGCCATGTCACAAGTTTTGTTTCTTTATCTGGTTCAATTATATCTTCAATCAGTAAGGACCTGTCACTGTCTTTTTTAAATGTTCTGAATGCACTTTTTAACTGTCCTTTGAAAGCAGGTGTTAGATCAAAGGTTACAGATGGATTTTTACCGGTCTGATATTTCTCTACAATTGCATAACCGTCTACGATGTGTCGTTCACCATTTACTGTCAAAGTACTGTGGCCATGATTGTTCTTGGTTAGTAGTTCCCATCTTTGACAATTCTGGCACTGGCGCCATAAATCAAAGCCCTGTTCTCCTATCAAATAGTCCTGAGTACCCGGGTCGATGCTCCAACGTACGCCATTTAGTTCAAAAATAAATGATCCTGCATCCATGTTACCATGGCTCACTGCACCGCACCCGCCTTTTGCCGCAAAATAATAATCACTGTTTTTCCCTGTTCCCCTGAAAACAGCAACCGGAGTTTTGCCTTTCCCTACCCATACTGTGGGAGGTTGTTCCGTTGACAGTTCCTTATATTTACACATCCATGCAAGTGCAGCTCCTGTCAGATAACTCAGCCTTATCTCATTTGCCGGCGTCATAAATTTATTTTTTTCGTAATACATACTTTCCCCTGTCTGAACAGCAAACCAGGCAAGCAGGATATCTCCGTCAGTCTTTGGCTCATCGGGACAATCAGCAAAATTATAGTACCAACCTGACGGAGTATGACTGCACATCAATTTAAAATTGGCACTTTGCATAAATCCAGGATATTCTTTATATCCGCAGTCCAAACCAAATGAGGTTTCAAGTATTGACAATGTAAGCAATGCATAACTGGTTGTATAATCCCAATATCCGACGCCTTCGGGACACACACCATCAGGATAGTAATCAACAATTAATACATGAGGAATACTGTTCAATGCCCTCTTTATAGTTTTTGCCGCAAGTTCAGGCTCATCATCTGCCACTGAAATTGATGCTGCTATCATTCCAGCATTACAAACCTGGTTCCAGTTATTATAGTGGTTTATCCACCATATATTGCTTGGATTTCCACCATATTCCTCCCAGCTTGGATAGATACCTTTCTCAATCAAAGCTTTTTTTGCCTTTTTGATGGTTGATTCAGGTAAATCATCAAGAGTCCAATCCAAAGCCAGTGAAATGGCCATGCTAATTTCTGCCACATCTAAATAAACCGGGGGATTCCAGTCCGAAAAATCGCAGGTCGCCAATACTTCCTGATTGATGCGTTGAAGAATAGTGTCATTTTTCTCAATCAGATATACCATACCCAGCATGTTTACCCTGCGGAGTAATTCCCTTGAAACATCAAGCATTGAATTAGTGGTTTTGATTCTTTTTATTACCGGCTTATCAAATATCCCGTATGCAGCATGACGAATGGCTTCATACATATTATGAATAACCGGATCCGATTTTATCTTCCCTTTAAGCTCTTGAACAATCTGTTCATTGTATATCAACCGGGGTTTGGAATGTTTCAGGTTCTCTCTTACATAAGATTCCGAGAAAGGATTCTTTAGCACCGGTATTTCCCCGTTCTTTCCTTGGGCTAAAATTTTACTTCCTATACAAAATAAAAAATAAAAACTCAGGATCAATAAAGTCAATAGTTTATTTATCATTTTATTATTAAATACTCGTGACATTTTTATAAATCAGGCTGGTAAAATTCATTAAAAATAATTAATCAATGTTTCTTTATTTTCAGTTTATATTTATTTGTCAGGCCGTCGAGCATCATCGTTGCTATCGTGGCGCTCATGCAATAATCCCTGATTCCAAGTGGCATACCGGAAACCGAATCGTAATGTTCACTAATTCCATTTTTAATCGCATTTTCAACAGTCTTATCTGCAATAACTGAAGCTAATTCGGTGTAACCATAAGCTGCAAGGCCACTGGCAATCTGATAGTTGGTTGAAGGCCATACATCACCCCGCCAGAAATCGTTTGATTTCCATCGCGGATCTTTACGATCAACTGTAGGAACAGGAAGTGGAGTCTGCCATGATTCTGTTGCAAGTACTTCAGCCATTCGTTTAGCCATCTCTTTTGTCGGAACTCCTGCGGTAAGAGGTATCCAGCTACCGATTGTGGCTACCGGTATTTTTTCCATAGTTTCTTTTTTAACTGACAAAAAAGTACCGGCTTTCTCATCCCACATAAAATCCCTCATTGCCTGCACAGCTTTATCGATATATGGTTTTCTCCGGGCCGCCATTGCTTTATCTCCAACTGCTTCCGCCAGTCTGACCAGGCTTTTTTCTCCCATGATAAGATAGGAAGTGTTTCCTGTAACCCATATATCCCCATACCAGGCGCCTTCATTTTCACCTTTACGGGTTGGATGTTTTTGCAATTTTAAATCGTCCATATTACATTCATAGTCGAATGTTTCCCACTTCGCATGCTGAACATCTCCGCTGTATGAACCAACAGTTACCAGTCCTATATTTGTGACATCCCGTTCGCGCCAATACCAGTTATGCCATTTTTCTATACGCGGCAAACATTGTTCAAGCAGTTTTTTATCGCCATTGCGCTGATATACACGTTCTATTCCCCATGCCAGAATGGGTATTTGAGAAAACTGCCGGACCTCCTGTGGAAATGTTTTAATAGCAACGGTTATCATATCCTGAGCAAAATCAGGGACAATTTCATTCCATCGATCCTGGAAATCCCAGTAATTCTGAAAAATATCGCGGATCAACTGTTCTTTCCCATGTAAAATACTGAGAAGGTCAACCACAAACATCGTGTCCCATATCCATTGTCCCCTGTAATAGGGCCCGCCAGGAACAACCCAGTTATGTTTTAAAGGAGGAGTCGGAGGCATTATTTTTTCCAGAATGCACTTTTGAAAAATCCGCTCAGTAAGTAAAAGTGCATCTTCCCGGTTGGAATTAAACAAAGATTTAATGTCAATTTCTTTTGTTATATTTTCTCCAAAAACAGTACTGCCTAATATTGAAGGCATTACCATTCCACCAAAAGCAAAGGCCCCTGATCTTTTAATAAATTTACGTCTTGAGGTTTTCTTCATAAGTTTAATATAGTTTTTTAATTGTTAACCGTTTTTGATTTTTGATTCTTGTTCGTTTCGAATAGTGATTGACTTCTCATAGGTATAATCCCTGGTGAATTCCTGTCTTACTGAAGGATTGTATTCCGGATTTAATATTGAGAGAAATGCATCAGTTTCAACAATCCATTTATCCAACATATTTTGGAATTATCTGATTTTCTGCGGGTACGCATTTGAAAGATCGGTTTGTTCGCAAGGGTCTTGTTAGAGATTAAAGAGATGATAGGCACCTTATAAAATTGTTGTAATAACGATACAACTTCCAATCGTTATATCGAACTGCACTAAATGGACTGCAACCAAAATCACCATAATGGGGTAAATATAATGGCCGATCTTTAATTGTTCCACCCCCAATCTGTACAGGTAGCAGGCTATCCCCATCCAGATGCTGCTTCGGGACTGGTTCGGTATTGGTCAGATCGAGAATGGTTGGATACAGATGCGAACCGCATTGTCGGGGTTGCTTCTTTCTTAAGTATCTAAATCCCTGCATGAAACTTTAATGCCCTTTTCTTTTCAGCCTGGAATTCACTTTTTGACTTCCGGTAAGGTCTTAGCAGGCACATTGGGTATCACCCAGATATTTCTGAACTTTACAGGAGCAAGGTGATCCTGCAACATGATCGGGCCGGGCTCAGGACCTTCGGGGTCACCCACACCGGTTTTTGTTGTGATGATCACATTATTGTGAATCACAACATTATTGTGAAGTACCGTTATGCGGGCATTTTCAACCTTTTTTGCCGGATCAGCCGGGTCAAAACGGGCTGCCCGGAAAATAATGTCATATGTCTGCCATTCCCCTTTCGGTTTGCTCACATTAACATCCGGGATTTTTTGCCTGTAAATAGAACCTCCCATACCCGGACTATTTTCAGCATTATATTCATCATTTATTTGTACTTCGTATCTTCTTTGAATATACACTCCACTATTTGTGTTTTCTGACTCAGGTAATAAAAATTCAACGTGCAACTGAAAATCGTTGAACAATTGTTTGGTCATTATACCCTGAATACGTTTACATGCATACGTTGAATCCGGTACCACCTCCATAATTCCATCCGCTATTTTCCAGCGTACTTCACCTCCGTCACAATTTGTCCACTGCGAAAAATCCCTTCCGTCGAAAAGGACAATTGCTCCTTCGGGTGCAGTTGAATAGATATTCCCGTTTGATTTTTCCTGCTGATTACAGGCTGAAATCAGAACTGACAGTATGATTGAAATAAACAAAAATCTTTTCATAATCATGTTTTTAATAGTAAAACATTTATGTATATCTGACGCAATTCACTTTTAGTATTCTATTTCTATACACGGTCAGGAATAACAAACGGTTCTCTGTAAGCATCCTTAATAAAAAGATTGGCCACAGCACTGTTTTCTCCCGTGAAAGATTCCGTTTTGGAGTCCATAGTGAGTTTCTTCCCAATAATGATCTGTTCTTTTGTCAGGTCTATTCCATGTTTCTGAAGGTGTTCGACCATATCAAGATATACCTGATACAGGTAAGGATCATTTTTAATGATTGCAACTAATTCATCAACCGGATGTTGTTCCCCAGTCTGGTAAGAGATATTCCCCATGTGGCAGAGGGAAGTTGAAATATGGCCTTCTTCAATATCGGTTTTCAAATCATCCTGTTTTCCGGTTCTTAGGGCATGAATGAAATTGGCCTGTGGCCCTTTTCTGATAATACCTTCTTTTTCTAAATCATCTTGGAAATCCTTGATTTTATTCCCGTCATTATCGTAAAGCGTTGTTCCGTACAGATAACCCTTTTCGCAGATAAATGCAATGCTGCAATTTGCAGTGCCTTGGTAGGGATGCTTAATTTTTTCCCCTGTTGCAGTATAAATCGTAATACCATCCATATTATCTGTTTCCGGATTTTCTCCCAGTCCCCTTGAATCGTAAATAACAGGAATTCCATCGTAATCATATAAAACAACATGTGTGTTTGGCGTTTCACCATCATCTACATATCCATATCTGCCGCCGAAACTAAAGACCGACCTGGGCAAACTATTTTTTCTTAATCCCCAACGGCAAATATCAAGCTGATGAGGTCCGTTATTGCCAACTTCACTATTTCCGGTTTCCCACTGCCAATGCCAGTCGTAATGAAGATTTTTTCTTCGCAATGGGGTAATGGGACGGGGGCCGGTCCAAAGATTATAATCAACTGTTGCCGGAATAGTTCCCGGTCCGAACAATTTACCTATACTTTTTCTTCGTTTATAATTAACTATCCTTACCAGTAATATTTTCCCCATTTCCCGGTGCATATAGTCAAAAGCTAAATTATAAGCAAAATTTGACCGGGAATCTAAATCAGCCTGTACCATCCTGTCGTATCTCCTGGCAGCTTCAACCATTTTACGCCCTTCCCAAATGCTGTGAGAAACAGGTTTTTCAACACACACATGCTTGCCTGCCTGACATGCCCAAACCGTAGCAAGAGAATGCCAGTGATTGGGTGTTACAACAGATACAGCGTCAATGTCTTTGTCTTCATACAATTTCCGCAGATCTTTATACCCCCTTGCATGAATATTCTCTTTTTTCAATTCATTGAGTTGCTCATTTAGGTAAAATTCATCAACATCGCAGAGAGCAATAATATTAACATTAGGCTCATTTTTATAAGCATAAATATGTGTTGTTCCATGCCCTCTGACACCAATTACTGCCACATTAATTGTATCATTTGCCCCAATGATTCGTGATGACCTTCCACAGGCAATATTTTTGCCCAGTAATGTTACACCTGCCATTGATATAAAACCTGTTTCCAAAAATTTCCTTCTGTTGATTTCCATAAATATTATGTTATAAAATTTTTATTGCAAATTAAAAAATTAAAAGTGATTTATCAAATTAATGTTTATATATTTCTTTTGCCATATTATATGATTGATAATCTATTTGCTAAAGTATCCGTTTTGTTAAATTCTTACTTAGCTATCATTTGATGTTTCTCCGGATCGAGTATAATTGACAGTTTTTTAAAAGCTTTTCATCGTTTGTTTTTCTTTCAAAGAGTTGTTCTTTATCTATTTAAAAAACACGGTATTTGTTAGTTTTAACAATTAGTATTAACCCCCGGCAAGCTCCGGACACAAATTACCTGTGCAAGCCACGGGGAATTATGATTCATAATGCATTATTAATATACATACATGTGATTTAATATCTTATGAAAAATTTCAAGGTATTATTTTGTGCAACAAATCTTTACTGATTTCTTTTTCAGGAGAAAATTTATCCGATTCCACATATTTCAGAATGCTGTAATACAACTGCCTCGCCTCAGGTTTATCCTGAAGATTGAGCAAGTCAATGGCACATATCAGTGCCTTCCCCTTTCCATACCTCGTTTCGAAAATCATTCCAAGTTTATGGTTCCGGGCAAAATTATCTATGGTCTGCACCATCGGTCTATAATCAGCCGGCGTTTCATCGAGTATAATAGGTTTACAGTTTTTCACCAAGTGCCACCACTGCCAGTTGCTATGAAATTCTGTCGGAAAATGTTCCAGCAGGGGAGATTTGGGATCGCATATAAATCCCAGTGAACCAGGGGCTGGTTCAATACCATTATTTATTGCGGCCTTTGCAAACATAGGGTAACACCAGAAATCGGTTTGAAATGCACCCTTAATACAATGCTTAAGTTTATCCTGTCTGGGAATAATAATCGCCTTACCTCCAGATTCAAGGTATTTGACTGTTTTTGAATCTAAAAATTCTGAAACAATGATTCCTTCAGGTATACTTGTATCAACCGATTTAGGATAGACCCATATGTCATATTTATTTTTATATTTTGTTCCCTCAACCGAAATAATTATACTGAACTTTTCTGCTTTTGTCACTTTATCTAAAGAAAATCCAATCTCTCCAATATCAACCAATCCACCCCGCAAAATTTTTTGTTCCCTGAAAACTCCTCTATGGTATATCTCTCCGTTGTCATTAATAACTTTCCAGCTTACATCTGTATTTTTAAAATCATCTTTCCCATAATGTGCAATTTCGATATGCCCGGTAAACTGCTCATCATTTGTCCATGTATATTTCCCCATTTTAAGAAGCGGCACCACCTCACAGCAAAATTGACTCCATTCTTCAGGAGTAATCAGGCCTTTCGGTTCCATAAAATCATTAAGGATACCTACCAGAGCTGTACCCTGTCCGGGAAAATCCTGTATATCAAGTAACTGAAAACCTCCAAAATCAGGCGTTCTCAATGCTGCTTCAATATCTTCCCTGTAACAGATCACAGCCAGTTTGCCTGATGCCTTTACAAAATCATCGGCCTGGTCAAGCATGTTGGCATTTCTCAATCTTTCCCTGAATATTTCATAATTACGTGCACGGGTGACACCGGTAAACTTCGGAATATCATTAAAATCAGGTGAAACCTGATACTGACCGACTTCATGGGCAATCAAAGGAACATTAATATTTTCTATTGCCTTGGTATATGTATGCATGGTTGATGGAGGCATAAATTCAATATGAGGTTTATCGGCTCCCTTTATTGAAGAAACAGTAGCATATGAACCTCTTACTTCTTTAATTTCGCCGAGGCCATAGGCAGTTACCCAAAAGTCATCACCTTCAGCAAAACTTGGATCCCAGTGCATATTGTTACTTCCCTGGGCATACAACCTTCTCGAATCTGTTTTCTTGAAATGTGCCACAAGTTCATACATGGCATCGTTTCGTCCGAGCTCATTCCCAAGGGTGAACATTACAAATGATGGATGATTCCCAAAATACCTGAAAATCATTTCCCCCTCCCGTTTTAAATAGTCTTTTAGTGTCATATTTATTATTCCGGAATTCACTTGCAGGTAATCAGCATTATATATTTTCATCGCAGCTTCGTCTTCCATGCTCTTGCTTTCCATGTTGCTCCTTTTATTAGGAAGTTCGGGCTGAAGGTACACCCCAACCATATCGGCAGCCATCATGGCTTCTTCCGGAGGACACCACGAATGAAAACGCCAGTGGTTGATCCCATAGGATTTTAACTGCCTGAATAATTTCACCCATGACTCCCTGTCCATAGGAGGATAACCTGTAAGAGGATAATTGGCACTATCCACCCGCCCTCTCAGAAATACTCTTTTGCCATTGTTGTAAATATATCTGCCTTCCCTCCTGAACTCACGCATCCCAAAATCAACCTGCCTTGAGCTTTTGAATTTTTTATCACCCTCTCTCGTTGATAAAATCATATGCAGCTTTATCATTACGGGTTCAAATTCATCCCATAATGGAGCTTCCTTATCAAAATCGTAATTGAACTCTATCACTTTCCTCTCACCAATGTCTGATATTATCTCCTTTTGCGTTTTAAACCGTACCGGATTCCCTGTATTCCAGCTCTCTGCCATTACCTGCAATTTACCTTCAGAACCTTTCCCGGTAATATTACCAATAGTTACCCTGATTCTTGCCCGGTTGTTTTTAACTTCCGGATATATCTGTACCTCGTCAATCCAAACCGGGTCACTCATCTGTAGCTCTATTTTGCCGATAATCCCGTTCCAGTTAGTCTGAGTCTTATCACTTATGGCAAAAGAATCACCTATTGGTGGAATTATTGCGTTATTAACAAGCACTGTTATTCGATGCTTCCCGGGTTTAATTGCTTTCGTAAGATCAAAATATTGAGGAGCGCTAAGGGTGTTTTCATACCCACAAAAAATACTGTCAAACCAAACCCGGGTATCTTTGGTGCGCTCAAGTAAAAGTTTTACAACCTTACCTTCCCAGTGTGCAGGAATGGTTACCTCTTTTTGATACCATGCCGCACCCTTCCAGTACCATACCCTCGAAAGACGGTCAACCGCCCTTTCATCCAAATAAATTCCCTTATGGTTTTCGTCTGTTGTGCCCGGAAGTCTAACTGAATCGCTAAATTCATTGTTAAACCATTTTCCCCGAATGCCAACCTTAGCTGAATCAAGCTGAAAATTCCATGTGCCGCATAAATTTATGATTTCTTCGTGCCCCTGAAAAGATAACTGGCAACTTGTCAGAAAAACAAGAAGAATACCCGAAATAAATAGTTTAAATTTCATCATAATATAATTCATATTTGTTTGCGTTTAAAAAAACATATGGGTTTCAAATTTTAAATCTGTAAGATTTGTAAGACCTCTAATTATTACTAACATTTAAAATAATTATATCTTTCTCTCTTGATTTTGGATTTACATTGAGGTATATTATTTTTCCATTCTTCAATTCACCTTCTATGGTAGTATTCATTGGAGCATGCAGTTTAAACTTAACATCCCAGTCAGCAGGCCAGGCAGGGAAAAGAATTATTGATTTATCATTTTCTCTGCATTCTGCCTGTACAATCATAGTCTGGAATGCATTCATCAGATTACCACCATTATCTTCATCAGGTTTCCAGTCATTTTCAGCAGCCCAAAATGCAGGAAATCTCGTCACTTCATCCAATGAGTTAGCTCTCTTTTTTAAATCTTCACGTAATTCATCAGTCATTCCCAGATAAGCCATCTGAATTGCATCTTGTGACCAGCAGGTAGAAAAACGTGTGCCTCTTTTATAAAATGTATATCTTGCAAGGTCAATATCAGGCTTGCCTATGCCATAAATACGATACGGAAAAACTGTGTATAATTCGGGATTTTCCTTATTAAATGGCTTTGAATAACTATAGGCGGGTAAAATTATATCGTTTCCGATTGAATCTTTTCTTATTGGAATATCAGGAATTTCACTCAATAAATTCTTAATGATATGCTTTTGATAAAAATCCATTATTTCTTCTGTATTTTCAATCAGCTTACTAAATGTATACTTTAACCCAGCCAGCTCGGGAGTAGGATTATCAGCCTGATGAAAGGTTTCAAGTGCCTGACCCGGACTGATAAAGAGTTTCCCGTCTTTTCTCGGATAGTGTCTGTAATAAAAATCTGCAATTGCTTCAGCCATGGGGAGCAAAGTTTCTTTTGCAAAATACTCATCTCCAGTATAAAGGTAATATTCAAGCATCATCAGGGTTTGTTCAATACCATTTTGCCAATAGTATGTTACAAAAGGACATTCTGCCTC
>Ga0078972_1005107_pt1 | contig 34149 bp, 24 predicted proteins | sample YelNatPaOPGAMG01_FD_67568 | JGI IMG/M metagenome (GOLD analysis project Ga0078972, IMG submission 67568) | Hot spring thermophilic microbial communities from Obsidian Pool, Yellowstone National Park, USA - OP-RAMG-01 (SPADES assembly) (version 2) | ecosystem: Environmental > Aquatic > Thermal... | reverse complement strand
CGGAACGAGGTCGGATAACGGGGCGGTGGAATCGGTGACTGGAGGAACCGTGTGCGGGAAAACCGCTCGCACGGGTCTGTGGGGGAGCCGGTGGGAAACTGCCGGCTCTACCCGGATTTGGTCCCGCGGAGATTATCCAATGTAATATTTCGAAGGCCGCACCTGTCGTGAGCGCAATGCTCGGTACCAGAGAATCAGATACTGACAAATTGAGCAAACTGGCAGTCTGAAAATCTTCGCAAATATGGTCGATTCGTCAGTTTATGTATCCAGCGCGGCGTAGCCGCAACCGAATGCGCGAGGCGGAAAAACTGCGCTGGTTTCAGGAATACCGCTGTGTCGCGCCGCGCTGAGAGTGAAAGCGCGGGTTGAAAGCCAAAGCAAGCTCCCGGGCTAATTCGTCGGAGGCACGACGCCAAATGCGTAAAGGTGAGAGGCGGATGACACAAAGATTGTGCGATTGGCGACGACCGGCGAGGCATAGACGGGCGCGCCAAGGTTAACCTCGAAAAGCACTTGCTTCTCCGGCTTTGCCGTAAGCACTGTGAGGTCGCCGTCCTCGTCTGCGATGAAGACTCTGCCGTCTGCGACCATGGTTGAACCCCAGACGTGCGCTTTCATGTCATGCGTCCAAAACAGCTTGCCCGTACTGGCGTCAAGGCAATACACAAACCCTGAAAAATCGGCGACAAAGAGGAGACCGGCCTGCGGATCTATGGAAACAGTGGAAACGCTGCGGCGGATTTGTTTGAAGGCCCAAACCGTGGCGGTTGTTGTCACATCACCTGAACCGGAGGCATCGACACAGACCAATTGGCCGACGCCGTCGCCCTGTTCCGGGTCCTGGCCGATGGCAACATACACGCGGTTGTTGTAGAAGACCGGCGTGGCGACGATTTCGCTCGGTCCATCGGGCGACGGGTACTGAATCTGTTTACCGTTCTTGTCGGTTTTGTATTCTGGTGGATTGCAGTCGTACCACCAGACCTTGTTCAGCACGGAGGTTGTACCATGTTTGGTCGGGCGAGAATCAAGGGCGTAGAGGACGCCATCGCCGCCGCCGCAAAAAACAAGAGTGCGGTCTTTGACGGTTCCGCTCGACACGGAGCTCCACTGGCCATGGAAGATTCGCGGGCCGATGCCGGCGTTGTCTTCGCCGGCCAACGTGCCACTGTTCTTGTCCACGGCGATGAAGCTGGGCGAGAACGGCGATGGGACAGTCGAGTGTGTCCAGTCCCTACCGTTGGAAGTGCACGTGTACACGAGGTTGCCGATTATGAGTGGCGAACTGTTTGCTGCGTTGTGCGGAAAAACGCCGAGTTCGTCCATCATGTTGTACACCCAGATGATGTCTGCGTCGCGTGGGCCGACAGTGGCTGGCGGCCTGCCGGTGTCGGCCACGAAGTATTCGGCTTCGTTCTTGAAAGGGCCGTCGTTGCCGTCTGCCATGCCGTTGAGGTCGAGGCAGATCAGTTCGCATCTGGTGGTGACAAGGTAAGCGCGGTTGCTTTCGACAACGGGGGAGGACGGAAGTCCGATGCTCTCCCAATCATTGACTCTGCCTTCTTTGAGTTTTGGGACTACCAATTGCCAGATCAACTCGCCGGTCTTTTCGTCGAGGCACAACAGAATGCCGCGGTCGCCGGCGTGCTGCGGGTCGCGGGGGGTGTCGTTGTTGGTTCCTATGAGCACCTTGCCGGCGGCTACAACTGCATTGCCGTAGGTTTGGGAGCCCAGTTTTGCCACCCAGCGGAGATTGACCGCTGTGGCGAGGTCCACGTCGTCAGAGCCGGGCTTGAATTTGCCCGGGTCAAATTGCGCGGGGAGTTCGCGTTCGGGCGAATACATGTTGCGGTGGTTTGTTCGGCCCCACATCGGCCAATCATCGGCAGCGACTGAGCAGAATGCTTGAAGTGCGATTGCTGCGAAGGCCGTCAGGTTGACTTTGGTGGCGATCAGTCTGGGATTAGCGGTTCGGATTGTCATAGTGTCATGTTGGAAAATCTGAGCGGAAATCGCAGATCAGCGGGTGGTTCGAGACTTTTGTCTTCAAGCTGTTCGGCCTCTGATCTCAATCCCAGCTCCCCGTGGGCGATGAAGTCGCTCCGTTCAGCGTGTCGCGACACAGCGGTATTTCTGCAACCAGCGCAGTTGTCAGGAGATGAGCGTTCGGTTGCGGCTGCGCCACGGTGAGATGGTGTCGGACAAGAATTCGCGGGCAGCGCTGCATGCATTCAGTCCGACTAACTTTTCCGGCAAGATCATTCAGCGGTGGATGTGGTTTGCTGTGAGTTTAGCGCGTCGGATGCACGGCCAGCATCTGTTTCGATGAGTTCCTGTGGCAGTTTGCCCCCGTTGACGAGGTAGAGGATGGCCATTCGGACAGCGAGACCGTTTGTGACCTGCTTGAGTATGACGGACTGGCTGCCGTCTGCTACCTCGCTGTCAACTTCAACCCCGCGGTTGATCGGTCCGGGATGCATGATCAGAACGTCCGGGGGCGCGGATTTCAACCGGGCGCGGTTGATTCCGAACAGGCTGGTATATTCGCCAAGGCCCGGGAACATGGTTTTGCGTTGGCGCTCATGCTGGATGCGGAGCAGGTTTATGACATCGGCATCTTTGATTGCTGTTTCGAGGTCGTGAGTAACGCGGCATCCCAGTTCTTCGAACGTGCGAGGGACAAGCGTTGGCGGGCCGCAGAGCGTGACATGGGCGCCCAGCTTGAGAAGAGCCCAGATGTTCGATCGCGCGACACGGCTGTAGAGGATGTCGCCGAGGATGGTTACTCTGAGGCCGGCGATGCGTTTCTTTTCCTCGAGCATTGTGAAGACATCGAGCAATCCCTGAGTTGGGTGTTCATGGGCACCATCGCCGGCGTTGATGACGTGCGCCTTCAGCACGCGGGAGAGGAAATGCGGCGCGCCTGCGGCGCTGTGCCTGATGACGATAAAATCCGCGTTCAGGGCTTCGAGGTTTCGAGCGGTGTCTTTGAGTGTTTCGCCTTTTCGCAGCGAAGAAGCCTCGGCGGTGAAGTTGATCACATCGGCAGCCAATCGGAGCGCAGCCAGCTCGAAGCTGATTCGGGTGCGCGTGGAAGGCTCGACGAAGAGGTTGACGACTGTTTTGCCACGGAGGGCGGGCATGACTTTTCTCGGGCGCGCGCCGATATCTTTGAAGACGCGGGCGGTGTCGAGGATGGTAATAATTTCCTCGGGCGACAGGGACTGTAGGTCCAGCAGGTCTTTGCGGGTCCAGGTCATGCCCGGATTGAGCAATTACTCGGCTGATTTTTCAAGCACGACTTTGCATTCTTGCGGATTATCGGGCAGTTGGACATCGACGCGGTCGCCGGGTGCGGTATCAATTGTTTGCCCCACGAAATCCGGTCGAATGGGAAGCTCGCGGTGTCCACGGTCGATAAGGACGGCCAGTTGAACGCGTTTTGGTCGGCCCAGCTCGGCGAGAGCGTCGAGGGCGGCGCGTGTGGTTCGGCCGCTGAAAAACACGTCGTCCACCAGCACAACGGTTTTGTCGGAAACATCGAACAAAATATCAGTCGGATGAACTTTCGGTGCGAACCGGTGATCGAGGTCATCGCGATACATGCTGATGTCGAGCTGTCCGACCGGCACTGTACGTCCCCACAGTTTGCCGAGCTGCTCGGCCAGGCGATGAGCCAATTGAACTCCACCGGTTTGGATGCCGACAAGGACGACGTCGGTGCCGGGGTGGTTTTTCTTGGCCAGCTCTTTTGCCATGTGCTGGAGGATGTTGGCGATTGCGGTTGCGTCAAGCAACACGCGTTTTTTTTCATTGATTGTGGACATGCAATTCACTCGAAAATGCCTTTGACGTTTTGGGCTGTTTGGGGCGGTCTGGTCAACAGGAGCTGCATTTCCGTTCGGCAGTTTGAGAAGCAGGCGCCAGCTCACAAGGCTTGCTTTGCATGGCGCGCCTGTGCGTTAACCAACCGTTACGATGGTTCGCCAGCCAATCTGACAAAGCACGTTCAAAGCCGATGTCGTATCCGGCTTTTTCTGACTCGATCCACTTGTGCTTCAGGATTTCTGCTCGCTCGGCGAGGAACTCCTGATACAGAGTCTGGTCTTTCAAGTTGCCGCTGTTATCCGTCATTGCTCAAAAACGTTGTCAGCACGAAGGGCGGGTTTTGTGCGCCGGCTTCGTGCCGATTGATGGGAATTGTAGCATGCGTTTCATCAGTGACAACCGAAAACAGCGGGCGATTTTTCTGTTTTGATTTCGGTTTGTGATCGCTATTATCACGGTTCTGGCAGCGCAGGATCGGGCCGGCGGTCCGGTTCGGCGCGGCAGCAGGTTTTTTGAAAGCATATGCCACTGACACACACGCGCGATTTGTTCGCCAAGGCGATCAAGGGCAAGTACGCCATTGGCGCGTTTAATGTGAACAACATGGAACTTCTTCAGGCGATCGTTGAAGCCTGCGAAGAAGAAAAGGCGCCTTTGATCCTCCAGATATCCAAAGGCGCACGCGAATATGCCAATCCGGTGTATCTGAAGAAACTGATCGAAGCGGCGATCAGCGTCACCAACATCCCCATTGCGGTGCACCTTGATCACGGTGACACTTTTGACCTGTGCAAGCAATGCGTCGATGAAGGGTTTACAAGCGTGATGATCGATGGCAGTCATCTACCGTTCGAGAAGAACGTCGAGTTGACAAAGCGGGTGGTTGATTACGCGCACAGGCACAACGCCGTGGTAGAAGCCGAACTGGGGCAGTTGGTTGGCGCCCAGTTTGACTCCGGAGAAAAGGGCGGTGTGTACTCGAAAGTTGGTGTCTATACCGATCCGGATCAAGCTGTGGAATTTGTAAAGCTGACCGGTGCCGACTCGCTGGCAGTTGCGATAGGCAATTCGCACGGCGCGTACAAGTTCAAAGGCAACCAGCATTTGGACCTTGACCGCCTGCTCGCAATCAAGAACGCACTGAAAAATGCCGGGCTTGGCGATTATCCACTGGTGCTTCACGGGGCTTCCAGCGTCCCAAGAGAATTGGTCGATGACATCAACAAGTACGGCGGCAAACTCGGCCCTGACACGGCAGGCGTGCCGGAGACGGACCTCGAGGTCGCCCGGCGGAACGGCGTCGCCAAGATCAACATCGACACCGACCTGCGGCTGGCAATGACCGCTGGCATCAGACAGGTGTTCGCAGAAAAGCCGGAGCAGTTCGACCCGCGCAAGTACCTCGGCCCCGCCCGCGCACGAGTCAAAGAGCTCGTCCGGCACAAACTCCGAAACGTGGTCTGCTGCGCCGGCCACGCATTTGATTGAGGGACCTGGCTTTAGCGTGTGATCTTTTTCTGCACTTGGTTTTTTGTGCAGTTGAAACCCATAACAGGAGAGCGACTGTGGAAATCAAGAAGGCCGTCATAACCGCAGCGGGAAGAAATCAAAGGTTGTTGCCACTGCAGACTGTTGTTGACCGCGACGGTCAGCAAAAGAGCGCCCTCAGAATTCTGATCGAAGAAACGCTGAGCGCCGGCATTGAAGAAATCTGCGTCGTTATTTGCCCCGGAGACGAGCCGGGGTACCGCACTGCTGCGGCTGATCACGGGGCGCGGCTCCATTTTGTCGAACAAAAGTTGCCGCTGGGATATGGCGACGCGGTCATGCAAGCGCGGGCGTTTGCGGGAGATGACGCGTTCCTGTTGCTTGTGGGCGATCATCTTTACCTGAGCATGGAGAACCGGTCGTGTGCGCGCCAGTTGATCGACGTTGCGAAGACTGAGCGATGTGCTGTCTCTGCCGTGCAAGCGACACACGAAAGCAAGCTTCCGTATTACGGCGCTGTGGGCGGACGGCTCGTCGCAGGCCGCAAAAATGTTTACAAAATCGAGACTGTCATCGAGAAACCAACGCCGACCGAGGCCGAGCAAAAACTGATTGTGCCCGGGCTCAGGGCCGGGCATTACCTGTGCTTTTTCGGGATGCACGTTCTCACGCCGACGGTTTTTCGGCTGCTCGAGGGGTTGTATGGTCGGTCGGAGGAAAAGAGAACTATTCACCTTTCAGACGCACTGGCTGGTTTGGCTGCGCGCGAGCGGTATCTTGCCTGCGAGCTTGCGGGAAGACGCTATGACATCGGCGTCAAATACGGTTTTATGATTGCGCAATTGGCCCTCGCTTTGACCGGCAGGGAACGTGATGAGGTCCTGACCAATCTGGTCGAATTGCTCGCATTGCGCAGAGTCTAGTTCCGCCCTGAACCCGGTCGTTTAATCTCTCAAACTCACGCATATGCAGAGCCTGGTTGCGATCATCACCTCGCCGGATCAAAACGAACGCAACACATCGCTCGACCGCGTTTGCCGGGGAGCAACCGTGGGCGAGTTGATGGCAGCGTGCGCGGAACTGGACAGGTTCCGCCGCCAAAGCAGCAACCTGTACGAGCGAGTGCGGGCTTTGTTTTTCCTGTACGCCATTCACAGGTTCCATTTGCCGGCGCGACCGGATTTGAGCAGAAGCGGACTCATACCGTTTCGGGCCTATGAGCAGCTTTTGCAGCGCCGGTTCGAGGAGGCGATTGACACGCTGTTGGGCGTCCAAGCAGCGGAGGGTCCCAGCGACGCGCTCAGCAGCGCGCTCGCAACCGGCTATCAGCGGCTCGGATTTCAAACTCTTGCCGACCAGGTCCGGCGCAGTGTCCGATCAGTCAAAGGTAATCAATGGATGTTCCGTGTTGGGCATCCGGCCGATCATCCGCTTCGAATTCGGCCCGAGCTGCTCAGGCGCGCCGGCGATGGGACTTTCCCAATCCTCTGCGAGCGAACGCCGGTGCGCATGGACCTCAGCCATAGCGGGTGGAGCGATATTTTCTTTCTCGGCATGGATTACCCGGAAGGCGCGCGCGTTTTGAACGTTTCGATTGACCTTGGCGTGCGTGGACGTGACAAGTCGCCGAGGCCACCGGTGGAAGCTTACCTGCGCGTGATCGACGAGCCGGTGTTGCGGCTGACCAGCGTCGATTTGGGCGATACAACAGACATCAAGCACTTGTCCGAGGTGTTTGATTTCGCACGCGATTATCTCGGGCTGCTGAAAGCAGCGGTCATTGCGTCGGGCATTATTCCTCCCGGGATAGAAGGATCGGGCCAGGACCTTGCAGACCTGCTTGCGCGCATCGTTGGCCCCGGAATGGGCCTGGAAATCATCAGCAATGTCAACAATATTCCCAAGGGATCCCGGCTTGCAGTGTCAACCACGCTTCTGGCGTCTTTGGTCGCGGTTTGCATGCGCGCCACGGGCCAGGCGAAATCTCTTGTGGGGCAACTGGCTGAAGACGAGCGCCGGCTTGTTTTGGCCCGGGCGCTTTTGGGGGAATGGCTGAGCGGGTCGGGGGGCGGCTGGCAGGATTCAGGCGGTCTTTGGCCGGGGATGAAACTCATTTGCGGTGTTCTGGCCAGCGAAGGTGATCCCGAGTACGGAATCAGCAGGGGCCGTTTGATGCCAACGCACCGCATATTTGGACCTGATGAAGTTTCCGAACAAACGCGGCTTGCGCTCCAAGATTGTCTGGTGCTGGTGCACGGCGGCATGGCCCAGAACGTTGGTCCCATCCTCGAGATGGTAACCGAAAAGTACCTCCTGCGTTGCGAGGCTGAGTGGCGAGCACGGCTCGAGATGGCCGGGATTCTCGATGGCATCATCGAGGCCTTGCGTGGAGGCGATGTGCGGCGGATTGGGGATCTGACAACAAGAAATTTTTTCGGTCCAATCCAAACGATCATTCCGTGGGCAACCAACCTCTACACAGAAACACTTATCGAACGGGTCCGGGACAGGTTTGGAGAAAAGTTTTGGGGGTTTTGGATGCTCGGAGGAATGTCTGGCGGGGGAATGGGATTCATTTTTGCTCCGCGCCAGAAACCAAATTCCCAGGACGGGCTTCAGGAAATCATGTCCATGACAAAACAGAGCCTCGAACGAGCGCTCCCTTTTGCGATGGAACCCGTCGTGTACGACTTCGCCATAAACGAACGCGGCACATGGTGCGAGCTTGTTTCCGGACCGGAGGCCTTGTTGCCACGCGCTTATTATGCATTGCATGTTCCGCGTTGGCTGCGCATGGCTCCCGAACAGCTTTCGCCGTTGAGACGACTCGAGCTGGACAAGTTCGCCGCTGCCTGCCGAACACGCCCCGAACTGAACGACATGGTCCAGGTGCTTTTCGACAGGTTGGTGCCCCGACTTAAGGCCGACGAAGGCGCCACAGACACCCTGGAATCGCTGCTCGAACGCTACGGTTTCGACCGCGTCCAGCACGAACAGATTCGACAAGACCTGCGAAACGGTCGGATCGGCCTTGCCCAAAACCGATTGCCCGTGAATGCTGATATTCGCGACGTTGAAGCCGGTGACGTTGCCGATGCAACAGCCGGTCTTCCTGATGCCTGCCGTGAGGTCGGTTTGAAAGCGCTGCGGCAAGGTGAAGTGGCAGTTGTGACGCTCGCCGCAGGCATCGGCAGCAGATGGACGCAAGGAGCGGGCGTGGTCAAAGGCCTGCACCCGTTCTGCAAACTTGCGGGACGTCACAGGTCGTTCCTTGAAACGCACCTTGCAAAAAGCCGGCGGGCGGGGCGGATTTGTGGCACGCCTCTGCCGCATATAATCACAACCAGTTACCTGACCCATGGCGCAATCAAGGAATGGCTGGAACGCACAGGCAACTTGAACTATCCGGGACCGCTCGTGCTTTCTCCGGGCCGTGCAATCGGTCTCCGACTTATCCCGATGGAACGGGACCTGAGATTCCTCTGGGAAGAAACGGCGCAGCAGGTGCTCGACGAGCAACAACAAAAGGTCCGCGACAGCCTGCGTAACGCGCTGATTAACTGGGCGCGGTCGATGGGCGAAGGAAACGATTACACCGACAACGTTCCTTCGCAGTGTTTGCATCCGGTTGGGCATTGGTACGAGGTGCCAAACCTGTTGCGGAACGGCGTTCTGAAGGAGTTGCTCGAGCAACGTCCGCAATTGAAACATCTCATGGTGCACAACGTTGACACCGTCGGGGCTGATCCGGACCCGACAATCCTTGGGCTGCACATTCAACAGGACGCATGCGTGACCTTCGAGGTCATCGGGCGCAGAATTGAAGATCGAGGCGGCGGGCTTGCGCGCGTCAACGGACGTGTGCGGCTGGTCGAAGGACTCGCCATGCCCCGCGAAGAAGACGAATTCAATCTCAGGTATTACAATTCGAACACGTGTTGGGTCGACATCGATCGTTTGCTCGCAGTGTTTGGACTTGGCCGGGGAGACCTCGCTGATTCCAACAAGGTCGCTGCTGCGGTGCGGTCAATGACCGCCCGGGTACCAACCTACATCACCATCAAAGAGGTCAAGAAACGGTGGGGGCACGGCCAGGAGGACATTTTCCCCGTTTGTCAGTTCGAGAAGCTGTGGGTGGACATCACGGGTCTGCAGGAAGTGGAATGCAGGTATGTGGTGGTGCCACGCTTCCGCGGCCAGCAATTGAAAGATCAAGCACAACTTGACGGCTGGCTGCGTGACGGCTCGGCGCAGTATGTCGAGTCAATTTGCGATTGGGAGTGACTCTGGGGCGAATTCGGGTAAGCTTGGTGGCGTGAGCGATGCCGAACTTCAAGGTGTGAGAAGGCGTGTTTTGCCTCGTGGGAGGGGAGCTCGGCACATGTACAACATCGGCGAACGCGGCTTTTGGATCGGCCACGCGACCCATCATCGGAGGTCCGCATGAAAACATCCTATGGCTTTGTTTTTGTTTTGGCGTGGATCGTTTGTTGTTGGACGACCAAACCTTGCCATGCCCAGCAACACCGCGCTGTGCAGCTTGGAAATCCGTCAACGCGTTTTGCGCCTCCGCTGAAAACGCCGCAAGACCTGCGCAATCTGTTCTCGAACGACAAACTCAGGCCTGATATCGAGTCGATCCTCAAGCAGGTGAATTGGCGGGGTAACGTTGATGATTTGTTCAAAGCCGCCGCCACAGCAGAGATCAGGGAACACAAAATCCCCGTCGGCACGCGCATGCCATTCATGTCTGCACGGAAAAACGGACAGCCGGTGGCGCTTGTGGACGTCCTTTGGGCGGGAGACAAACCCGCAGATGCCTACGCCTTCGATTTCAGGTCGAACGGTCGCCGTTATCAGTGCATCACGCCAAAGGCCTGCAGCAATTTCTACCTCGACGACCTCGGCCCGGAACGGCTCACAATCGCACTGACCAAGACGTTGCCGCCCGAGGTCAGTGTGTGTGAACCATTCGAAATGAGTCTCACTGTGCGGAACACCTCGAGCCAGGCCCTGACAGATGTTCGTGTCACAGACAATTTGCCTGATGGTTGGCAAACCACGACCGGCAAGAAAACTCTGGATTTGGCGGCTGGTAATCTCAAACCGGGCGAAGGCATGTTATTCAAGGTGCAATTGACCGCTTCATCACCCGGACGTTACGAGAACCGCGCGCGGGTTTCGACTGCCGAAGGAGTTGGTGCAGAGGCGTTGGCAGCGACCATGGTTCACGCGCCTGCACTCGAGATGGTTTGCACGGCGCCGCCACAGGCTCAGGTCAGACGTCCGTTCAACGTCTGTCTGTCATTGAAAAACACGGGCACCGTAATTGAGCGGAAGGCAACGCTGCTTCTGTCGATTCCTCACGGAATAACCGTCGTCAATTCCACGGCGGGTGGCACGGTGTCGGAGAACAATGTGTCATGGGAAGTCAATGACCTTGCACCGGGAGCGGTGCGCGAGTTTTGTGCCAGTTTGATGGCCACCGAGCCAGGCCGGCTCAGTTTCGTTTCGAAAGCGCAGGGTTCGTGTGCGGCGCCGACCGAAACTGCATGCGAAACCAAGCTGGTCGGAGTCGCGGGGATTCTGCTCGAAGTCGTTGACCTCGAAGACCCGGTTCAAGTGGGCGACAATGTGACCTACGAAATCCGGGTGGTCAACCAGGGCTCGGCGCCGCTTGCGAACATCAAGCTTTCCTGCGAGGTTCCTGAACAACAGGAGTTCGTTTCAGGTGAGGGCCCGACACCGGTCAGCGCTTCCGGTCGCTCGATAACGATGGGCACGTTGCCGCTGCTTGAACCGAGAAACACGGTTTCGTGGCGTGTGGTCGTCAAAGCCATTGCTGCCGGGGACGTCAGATTCAAGACGGATTTGCGCAGCGACGAGTTTGCCGTGCCCATACAGGAGTTTGAAGCAACACAGCAGTATTAGCGAGGCTCCGCGTCGGACCCACCGAGCATGCGGCAGGATAATACCCAACCGGTGCCCGGCAACGACATGACTGATTACATTGCATCTGACGCCCGTCAAAGTTCAGTGCTACGCAGGGTTCAAAGGTGACGAAGAACCGCGGCTGTTCATTTTCTACCAGCGCATTATCGAAATCGAAGAGATCGTGGACCGGTGGTACCAGGTCGAGAGCAAACCCGAATGGCCGCGCGCAAATTACTTCAGAGTCAGAGGTTCCGATCAGCGCATTTACATGCTCAAACACGATCTCGAGTCAGACGAATGGTATCTGGGATCACGGTAGGAGGTCGGACGTCTTGTCATCCATTTGTCATGTTTTGGTCTGTGCCCGCAACCGCAGCCGATTGGGTATGCCAGCACGGGCACGGCATATGCTATGTTTATGAACACATTGCGATTTGCCGCTGTGGTCATATCGGCGCTCTTGTTTGTCGGCGTTGCCAAATGCGCACAACGAAACCGACCGGAGTTCATTGTTTTCACCGGCTTGTGTGATGCTTCGGCCGCAACAGCAATCGATCAGCATCATTTCCTCGTTGCAAGCGACGAGGACAGCAGAATCCGGATTTACCGCGAAGACACGCCCGGCCCGCCGGTCCAGGTGTTTGACCTGCGCGATTTCCTCGAACTCGACACCCAACACCCCGAAACGGATATCGAGGCCGCTGCGAGAGTTGATGACATCGTTTATTGGATAACCTCCCACGGCAGAAATGCCGAAGGAAAACGTCGGGTCAGCCGCGAGCGATTCTTCGCAACGCGGATATTGCGCAAAGGAGACACGTTCGACCTCGTGCCGGAGGGGCGGCCCTGCAAGAGCCTGCTTGCGGCAATGAAAACACACCCGCACCTGCGCAAGTTCGATCTCTCCGAGGCAGCCACAAAAGCACCAAAGGACATCGGCGGACTCAACATCGAGGGTCTTGCAGCAATGCCAGATGGGCGGATGCTGATCGGTTTTCGGAACCCGGTACCGGAGAGCCGGGCTCTCATAGTGCCACTGCTTAATCCAAAAGAAGTAATCGCCGGAGCAGAACCGCGGCTTGGCGATCCGATCCTGATCGATCTGGGCGGACTGGGGATACGCGACATGGTTTGGACAGATAGAGGGTGCTTTATCATTGGTGGACCAACCAGCGGCAAACCCCAGGGCAAAGTGTTTCTCTGGGACGGCGTTTCTACAACATCAAGACAAATAGCACGGCTCAGAGGACATAACTTCAACCCGGAAGCGTTCGTCCTGTTCAATTCACCTGACACCCCCAAGGCCCTTCTGCTGAGTGACGATGGTACCCGCCGAATAGACGGATGCCCGTGCAAGGAATTGAAAGACGAAGGAAGCCGCCAGTTCCGCGCCGCGTGGGTTGACCTCGATGGCGAGTGATTTGGCGAGGCGCAGTTCCGCTATCGAAACCCGTCTAAAATCGGTGGTCGGATCGATGCGCCCGAAGAGGGACGCGCTGTTGGGAAAGGCGAAACGCACAACGCTCAGCGCGGCGCAGCCGCAACCAAATGTTCGAGGCGTAACAATGGCTCTGGTTGAAGGAATACCGCTGTGTCGCGCCGCGCTGAAAGGGGCGACTTCGTCGCCCACGGGGCGAGATGCGAGTCGGATCAGCGGACGAACAGTTCGAAGGCAAGAGTCTCGAACCACCCGCGGATCTGCGATTTCCGCACAGATCATCCAATACTAACTCCGAAGGCTGCACTCTGGTGACAAACTGAACAAATTCGCAGCCAGAAAATCTTCGCAGAAATGATCGATTTCTCAATATAGTTATTCAGCCCGGCGTAGCCGGAACCAAAGTTGCCTGACATTCAAAGACGCGGCGCTCGCCCCCGTTGATCAGAAAGCTTTGCACCGCCGGGCTGGGAAATATCTCCTGCGACTCCGTCGGCCACGGGGAACAGTGGGGTCCGCATGGGGGAGTGAATGCTTGCCAAAAAACACAATCGAACAATCACACAGTCTGCGATCGGCGGTCAAATTCTGTGACGTCGCGGCGCGAAACCCGCGAAAGGATTGCTGTAATGGGCGGGGCCTTCAGCCCTTGGATTGTGTAACTTGATGTGGGGGTAACCTTTTCGTGGGGCGTTGCCCCACGCTGGTATGGTTCGCGCCGTTGGCGCTTTGGTCACCGAGCAGTCACAGCAAGGGCCAAAGGACAGCTCTATACCAGCCTGGGGCAACGCCTCAGGTAAAGCGTGGCCAGGGAGTCAGAATAAGGGCTGAAAGCCCGTGCCATGGCGGGTAGAAACGGAGTGTGGCGTCACCGCAACCGAACGATCGCTAATTTGCGATTGTTGCGCAGATTCTGCACAATAGTCGCACAGGCATGACGCTTTGAATGTCATTGGACGGCATAGCGGTGAGATTCCCCGCGCAGAAGGTGGAAATGCGATTTCGAATCTAATCAAGAACGGAAATTCGATGCGGTTCCGAGGTGAGACGTTTCGAGCCAAGTCGGATCATGGCTGGTGCATCGTTCGCGTTATATATGAAGTTTGTGTTGCCGCGAACACACATGATTACGCCGGGAGGCGCTTCAAGCCGAATCCCGAGCGACCGCAACATTGCCGCGCGTAGCGGATCAAGAAGCTGCTGCGGAACTCGTGTCCAGCCGAGTTCGCTGGGCGGGAGAAGGTATTCGCCGGTTCCGCGGTAATCTGTGTCACTGAACGAGCGCATGTTCAGCACCAGCACCTGGCCGGCGCCAACCTGCTTGTGGGTTAGCAGCGGCACGCCAATGCCGTTGCAATCAGCTTCGAATAATACCCGGGCTGTTGTGAGCGTAAGGCTCGAGTCAAGTTCGACCGCCGCACTGTTGGTGGTTGCGCCGGGTTCTCTGAGTCTTCCAAGTCCGCTTTGCCCCATTGCGACTGCACCGGCGATTTCCTGTGCCCAGCGACCCGATTTGCGCAAGAACGACGGCGTTAGGATCAAAGTGGCGCCACGGCGCAAATGGTCTTTGACATGGGATTGGATGCTCGGGTCAGACGTCGCGTGCGCGGCCAGAAAAACCACTCGGCTCCTGTCCGGATATGCAGCCACAGGAACGATCGGCAATCCAATCATTCCGATGTAATCTGCCAGAAACAGATTGTCATCTGCATCCGAGTTGGGTGGTTTGTAAAAGAAAACGCCGTCTGGTTCGGCATTTTGGATGGAGTTGGCAAGGGCGGTCAACTCAGGCATGCGTTCGGCCAACAGTGCGTCGCCGGGATGTTTTGCTGCGACGTCTCCGAGCCGGAACAAGGTCAGCTCGCGCGCACCGGCAAGCACGCTCATGTACGCTTGATCGATGAAATTGAAGGCGCTGCATTCGATGTGGTCGAACCATGCGCCGTGCACTTTTTTGCCTGAGATTGACCTTATCCACATGAAGTTGATGTAACCCTGGGTTGGCTGGACGAATCCCATGCGCCTTGTGCGGGGGTTGCGCACCTCGGTCCCAACCCAGACCCTGTCGAACTTTTCGGCCATACGCGCAGGATCGTATCCGAACACATGGAACCGGTCGTACCATTGGGGAAATTTGATTATCAATCTCACGTCTTGTCGCGTTGCACGCGCAGGTTGCCGGACAAGCGGATCGATCAACGAAACAAGCAGGTCACGTCTGTACGCCGACCACGAACGCCCGGCACGCGCGCGGTCGGCACGAGCTGACTCATCGCCCGTACAAAAGAAATCGTCGATTATGATCTCATCAAACACCTGCGCGTTCTCTCTGAAAAAACCGCTGATGTCGGCTCGAGTTTTTTCCGATTCCCAGTCAAGCCAGTCCAAGCCGCCCGTTTGCCGGACTCCGAAATTATTTCCCGGCACGGTTGCTATCCCACCACAACAGTCGATCCCGTGTGACTTGAGGTAATCGCGAACCGTTGCAAGCGTTGCCGGGTCAACATATTCATCCCCGCGGCGGCCTTCCAGGAACATCCGCGAAACGCCAAGGCGCATCAAAGTCTGCAGCGTGTTTGCGCGGGCTTCAGTGGATGCGAGGTGGGTTTGGACATCGCCCGCCGTCGCATAAACACTGACAGAAAGCTGACCGCAAACGGCGTGGACTGCACCGAGTCCAACAACGATGGTAATCAAGATCAAACGCAACGTGCGCATGCTGCAATACTGCATTGGAAACATTTGCGCAGCAATCGCAAACGAATTGTTCGAGATTTCCGCTGTGATGGCCGAGCCGACTCTGGTGGCGGAGCTTAAGCGCGGGCGGACTGTTCTGCCAGAGCACGCAGTTCTGCTGAGACAGAAACGCAGCCATGATGTGCTGGAAGACCTCGATGCGATCCGCAAGCGACGACATCCGGCCGCGGGTCCGCAAAGTTCGCCGACGTCGGTCCTACGTCTGTTTCAGAATTGCCTGATTGGCCATTTGGTTTAGTGTTGGGCCATGCTTTCGAAGGTATTGAGGTGTTGGAGCTTATGCATCTTGGGCGCCTGTTTGACAAGGGCGGCTGATGTTGTGCCAGCGCCGCAGAAATTCAAACAGGAAATCGCGAAGTCCTACACATCGGCGCACGGTTTGCCGCAAAAACCTGTCCAGTTCGTGCATGTTGGGTCTGCTGGGCGTGTGCTGGCGTTTTGCGATGGCAGGTGGCTGGCACTGGGAGGTGAGACATGGCAGGAGGTCAAAGAACTAACGCCGCAAACTGAATCTGAGTTTGTCTTCCCCGGAGCCAATGGGGCCCCCGTGAAAGTGCCGTTGCCATGGCGCAACGTCCGGCAATTGGTCTGCAAACAAAACATTGCATGGGTTGCAACGGAGACGAACCTTGTGCGGGTGGACGGCAGACAAATTACCACGGTGCCTTTGCCAAGGAACTTTTTCTTGCGCGGGTTTGCCGTGGGAGATGACGGTCGGCTTCTTGCTGGCGGCACAAGCGGTTTGTACGAGTTTGTACACGACGCATGGTTCCGGGTCGCCGTGCCTGACAAACAGGGCAGACGATGGGCTGCACGGGACGTGGCGTGCGTGGCACTGGATTCCGAGCAGCGCATCTGGTTTGGAATTGGAGCGGGCGTTGCCTGCAAAGAAACCGCCGATTGGCGTTTCTACGAGGGCAAAGACGGCCTTCCATGGAGTGAATTCACCTGCATGCGTGTCGGGACCGGCGGCGAGGTTTGGTTCGGAACCACCTTGGGCGCGATAATGTTCGACGGAAAAGAGTTCCATTACCGGCAGGGTCCGCGCTGGCTGCCGAACGACAACGTCAACGATATCGCCATAAGCAGTGATGGCACGGTATGGTTTGCCACTTCCGGCGGTGTTGGCAGCAACCGGCGGGTCGATTTCACACTGGCAAAGAAGGCCGCCTTTTACGAGGACGAAATCGAGCGCTACATCAAAAGAACGCCGTTCAATTATGTGGCTGAGTCGGCTCTTCGAGTTCCGGGCGACAAGTCAACAGCAGATCCACAAGACAGCGACAACGACGGCCTTTGGACGGCAATGTACGGGGCGGGACAGTGTTTTGCTTACGCAGCCACGCGCGACCCAAAAGCAAGGGAACGCGCGCGACAAGCCTTTGAAGCACTTCGTTTTCTCCAAAAGGTCACTCAGGGCGGCACGCATTCACCACCAAAAGGTTTCGTCGCGCGCACAATCCGGTCCGCCGAACTGCCAAACCCAAACACGGGCCGGCTGGAAAGCGATCGCGAGCAGCAAAAGCATGATTCATTGTGGAAAGTGTACGAACCGCGTTGGCCCCTGAGCGAAGACCGGCAATGGTATTGGAAAAGTGACACAAGCAGCGATGAGCTGGACGGTCATTATTTCTTTTACCCGCTCTATTTTGATTTTTGTGCCGACACTGAATCGGAAAAGGAACGCGTGCGGGAAGTGGTTCGTGACCTGACGGATCATCTGCTTGAACATGGTCTGGTGCTTGTGGACCACGACGGACGCCCGACTCGGTGGGCAATCTATGCGCCTGAATACCTGAACCGTGATCCACGTTGGTACCCCGAACGCGGTCTCAACTCGCTCAGCATTTTGAGCTATATGACGGTGGCGGCGCATGTCACGGGGGATTCCAAGTACGCCGATGCTGCAAAGAAACTGATTGATGAGCATGGGTACCACCAAAACGCGATGTACCCAAAAGTACAGTTCGGCCCGGGCTCGGGCAATCAGTCGGACGACGAAATGGCGTTCATGTGTTACTACAACCTGCTGCGGTATGCGAATGACGAAACCCTGAAAGCGCAAATCAGGTTTTCCCTGTTCAGTTACTGGGCGAACGAGGCGCCGGAAATGAATCCGCTGTTCAATTTCATCTGCGCCGCTCACTGCACAGGCCAGTATCATGCAAACCCGTTTGGTCGGTTCCAGATAACGCCATGGGAAGGTTGGCTCGATGACGCGATGCGCACGTTGCGCGGATTCCCGTTGGACAGGATCAACTGGCCGCACCTGAACAGTCACAGGCTCGATGTCGTGCGCTTGCGCCCACCACAATCGATTGACGCATACGACATCGACCACCATCCGCGGGGATACCGCGCCAACGGCAAGGTCTTGCCAGTCGAGAATCGCCACTTCAATCATTGGAACACGGACCCGTGGACGCTTGATTACAGGGGAAACGGCAACGAACTGGCATCCGGAACAGTTTTCCTGCTGCCCTACTACATGGGGCTTTATCACGGTTTCACTGAGAGGCCGTAAGACTCGAGGTCCTGAGTCCGCGGCTGCGCGACTTCATCGCCCGCGGGAGAGATGAGATTGGGATCAATGGCCGGACATTTTGAATACAAAAGGCTCGAACGATGCGCTGGTCTGCCGTTTCTGCGCAGATTTTTCAATATGAATACTACAGGCCCATCATTGGCCTGTGCCGGGAGCGGTTGAAGCGGGCGATGCCGAACTGGCAGGAGGCGCGTTGGTCAACGGCGCCGGAATCTGATCCCCGAGCTGGCTGCGCAATATCGCAGCGGCTTCGGGGCGCAAACCGGTCTGGGGGTCAAGAAGCCGCCGAAGAACGTCATCACGCATTTCGGACAGCGGCCTGAGTCCGACGCGTTTCTCCGATGGGCCACCGACGATTTTGCTTTGGTATCGTGCCCAGATGGTGCGAGCGAGAGCTTGGTACCCATTGTAAGTGTCGGTTTCGCCGTCGATGAGGTTCAGGTATGACTGTTCAAGCGCGCCGTAAATATTCGAGATTGTCCGGTTCATGTCAGTTTCGCCCAGGTCTTCGCCGAACCTGCTCAGGACGTACTCATCGAGTGTCATGTTTTCCGGGTAGTCTTTTGGATACTTCTCCTTGACGATCTTGAACCAGCGCTCGGCATCGCGGGGCCGGCTGTGGACATAGAGATAGTTGACGGCGTTTAGCAGGAAGTTCTTATGGGCGCGGGCAATGTGATCGCGCATCTCCTGGTCTTCGGCCATTGCTTCTTCGTAAGCAGCATTTGTTTTTTCGACCAGGTCGATGTTTTCACCGAAGCGGAATCCCTCGCCGCCTTTGTTCTCGATGAGCCGACCGCGTTTGAACGCAAGGTCCATCGACTGGTAAATGACGCGCCGGAGCTGGATTAATTCTTCCTTTTTTCTTGCGTTGCGTTTGCCGACCACGGCCCAGTATATGGCGTGCGACTCGGGCAGTCGCCATTCGAGCGGCCCGTACTGCTGGTCAACTTCCTTCATAATGGCCGGGTCCATTTTGAATTCCTCGCGCAAACGCCTCGCGCGCGCGGCAGCCTCGGGAGTTTTGGGATCGATCAACTCATCGAAATTGGGGTGCCCACCGCCCAGCACTTCCTGCATCCAACCCGCCCAGATGCTCTTGTAGTACAAGTGCATGTCGTCGAGGTTATGCCCCATCTTGTTTTGGAAATGCCATGCAAGCTCGCGGTAGATAGGTACCTCGCGTGGGTTGTATTTCAGAGCCTCGTCACGGAGCAATTGGATGCCACGGTACACCCATCGCCAGCGGTCCGCTGGATCGCTGAATTTAATCGAGATGTTATACGACATATCCCACGCCTGGACTATCCAGACGGTGGTATTGTGCGGCGTGAGTTTGGTGATCCAGTCCGCTAGCTGCACTTTTTCGAAGTACTTGTCTTCGTCCTGGAGTTCCATGGCGCGGACCCAGAGGGCATTGGCGATCAACCCCCTGAACCCGCCGAGAACAACCGTCGTGAATGCCACCAGCGGTGGCGCGTTCTTTGGCACTTCAAGTCGCGTCAACCCGAGTGCTTCGCGGCGTTTGTTCAGCGAGTTCTGGGAATAGAAGGCCGACGTCAAAAGCAAGCCCGCAAGGGCGATCAACCCAACCTTCTTCAACTTTGAGCCCGAGCCTGTCATGGCGTCATCCACGTTGACCTGCGGTGGCCAGCTCGCGTTTGGTGAAAACACTCATCCCAATCGCCGCAAACAAACCGCCCATCACGACAACAATCTGCAAAATGGCGCGGATCAATTGCCACCATGATATGCTACGACCGGTGCTTAGCGAATCGATCGGGGAAAAACCGCGCACCATGTTCACCACTCCCAGGAGCCCCTTGAATATGAGAACCGTTGCAGTGTCGAAAACCGTCGGCTCATCTACCATTCCTGTGTCCGGGTTCACGTTCAGTATTGTTCCCTGTTCGATAATGGTCTTCATTGTGCCCGTCGAAAACGCCACAACAAGCAGTCCCAAAGAAACAAATGCAGCCACCGGGAAGGACAGGAAACTGGACGTGGCAAGGCCCAAAGCCGCCAGCAATGCCATCCAACAAAACACTATTGCCACTCCGCGGAAGTAGTTGAGTGCAAAACCGCCTTCCCGGTACAGGACCTCGAAACCGTCCTCGAGCGGGAACAACACCGCTGTGTTGTTTGGATTGGTGAACTCGACGGTCAGCATGCCGCGGTCATCGAACAGATTCGCCGGGATTGCAAACTCATGAAACGTTTCCGGGGCCTGGCTGAGCACGGCCCTTGCGCGTCGTGGCGACTCCGGCGGGCCTGCCTCCCAGATGGCGGTTAACGTCCCGCCCGGTGGTTTTTCGGCAGCGAAAAACTTGATTCGCAAAAACAAGGGTTTGTCTCGAAGCAATTGTTTTGCCAACCCGACATTCACCTGCCATCTCCGGGTCATGCCGGGCGGGACAACCTGCAGTCTGGCTTTGAGCTGTTCGCGCAACAGTTTGCGCAGCTCGGCAGGCGGCATTTTGGCGAAGGCTTCGTTCGACTTGATTCGCTCAGCCATCAGCCGTTCAACCGCGGGTTCGAGGTCGGGCATCGGCTCGCGCAAAGAACCGCGAGCGACAAAAATCTCCTGATTCAGCACTTCTCTTTGTTCGGGCGGGAGCTTCTTGGCACGCCATTGGAGCTGGGCATAAACCACGCCGGTCGAGATCACCAGCATGAGCGCGTTCAGAAAAAGAATTCCCAACCACTTGCCGAGCCAGATTTGCCACCGGGCAACCGGTTTCACTGCCACAACCTGGATCTGGCATTCCTCGATTTCACGCGCCAGCGTGCCGCACGCCAACCAGAGAGTTGTCAGCCCCAGCACTGCAGTGATAAGCCCGAGATTGTACGTCAAAACAATTTGCGTCAGCCCGCGCGCCGTGCCGTCATCCTTGATCACCGCCGGCAACAGCAGCACCGCCCCAAGCAAAAGTGTTAGCAGGACGGGCACAAGCCGGAACCGAAAGGCGGCCTTGAAAGTCAGACGTGCTATGGCGAGCAAAGCTTGCATGTCAAACCGTGGTTTCCGTTGGTTGGAATCTGGCCGGTCTCATGACTTGTCGCCGAGAAGGTCGGAGAGCTTTTTGTCCGCCTTCTCCAACACGTCTTCGGGCGGAGGGGTTTCAACCCGCGGTGAAGGCGTTGGTTCCTTCCCGGCCTCAACAAGCGCGTCGAGTTTGGCAGAATCGATTTTCTCCGTCGGCGCCGCCGCAGCGACCTGCTGCGGCTCGGGTTTCTTGTCGGGCAACGTCAACCGTTCGAGCACGCGCTCGGCAGCGCTTGGTCCTTCAGCTTCACCTCGCAAGTATGCAGCCACGCGATGACCGGAAGTTGCGCCCGAGGTTGTCTCGCTTTGTTTTGCGCGTTCAACCACGCTGAGGAAATAGCTCTCGAGGTTCTGGGTCGGAGTATCCACCTCGAGCTTTCCGTCGCCCACCTCCTCGCGTATGATGTCCAGAACGCGTTTCATTGTTTCGCGGGAGAGTATCGGCGTGGTGATTCGAATCGCATCGGGCGTCGCGAGCAATTCCTTCAACGTTCCAATGGCCTGGATGCGTCCGCCGTAGTAAATGACGACTCGATCACACACGTCTTCGACATCGGCAAGCAGATGGCTGCTGAGAATCACGGTCTTGCCACGGCGCGCAAGGGCCAAAATCAGGTCTTTAACCTCCCGGCAACCGATCGGGTCGAGCCCCGACGTCGGCTCGTCCAACAAAACAAGGTCCGGGTCGTTGATCAGTGCCTGCGCCAGCCCGATCCTCCGCTGCATCCCCTTTGAAAACTCGCCGACAGTACGACGGCGGACCTCGGCTAGACCGACCATCTCGAGCAGTTGCTCGATTCTCTTCCGCCGCTCCTTGCCTGGCAGATGAAACAAGTTGCCGAAAAAGTCGAGTGTCTCTGCAGAATCCAGATAACGATACAAGTACGATTCCTCGGGAAGGTACCCGATACGCTGTTTCGTTGCGACGTGCCTCGGCGAATGCCCGAAAACTTCAATGATCCCTTTGGTCGGATAAAGCAGCCCGAGGATCATTTTGACAGTTGTGGATTTGCCCGAACCGTTTGGCCCAAGCAGCCCAAACACCTCGCCCCGGCGAACATCAAAGCTCACATTGTCCACAGCCCGCGCCTTCGGGCGCCCCCAGAAATCCTTGAAAATCTTGGTAAGCCCGCGCACGGACACGACGATATCGTCACTGACACGCCGCTGTTGCCCGCTGCTTGTCGTGCTCGATGTCACATTATTTGTTTCTATTGCAACCATGACCGTTACTTGCGCCAAAGACAGGCCTTGCCGAATCTGCCGCTGGTCAGCAGTGCCGTGCCAAGATACTTTGCTGCCGTGATCAAGGCAAACGGCTATTTACCCCCTGCGCCCCTGAAAGTTCAACGCTCGAAGGCTTTCAGGGCCGCAAAACGTGAGGGCCGCACATATCTTCAGCGTAACAATCACATCCTGCTTCGACAACTGCGCGTTTTGCAGCACACTTCTCAGCGCGGCGCAGCCGCAACCAGCGCAATCGTACGCACGAATCGCCCCTTGACTGATGCTGCTGTTTGCGCTATGGTGACAGCCGGTTTATGAATTTGATTGCACGGCAAGTATCGCTGCTGCTGGTCGCTGTCGTCGTTCGCGGCGGCGCCGCGGGGACTTGTCGTGCCTGAAAGCACTCTAAAACAGGAACCCACGGCTGCCGAGACGGTCGTGGGTTTTTTTGTTAACCCCGCCCAAGGCAGCCCGAAAAACAGAGAGAGAATCGAAAAAATGCAAAAGACGAAATCAGCGCGGATCCAACAAAAACAAGCGGAACCTGCGCCGGCCACGGCGACGGCCAAGGCCAGCGGCGCAGCCATGCTCGGCAGTCAAATCCTTGTTGCCGCCCTTGAACGGGAAGGCGTTGATGTAATTTTCGCATACCCCGGCGGCGCCAGCATGGAGGTTCATCAGGCGCTTGTTAAATCGAACAAAATCCGTGTTTACCTGCCCCGGCATGAACAGGGCGGCGTCTTCGCGGCGGAAGGATACGCACGTGCTTCCGGGAAAGTTGGCGTGTGCATGGCGACCAGCGGGCCGGGGGCCACAAACCTCGTCACCGGCATAGCCAACGCTTACATGGACTCTGTGCCGCTTGTGGCAATTACAGGTCAGGTGGTCCAAACCATGATCGGCAAGAATGCGTTCCAGGAAACCGACATCTTTGGCGTTACACTGCCGATAGTGAAACACAGTTATCTTGTCACCGACGTGAACAGTCTCGCCCGGATCGTCAAGGAAGCCTTCTACATCGCAAGAACAGGTCGCCCCGGCCCGGTTGTGATCGATTTGCCGAAGAACATCCAGCAGCAGCGGACCGTTCCTGTGTTTCCAGAAACCATTTCTTTGCGCGGTTATAACCCTGACCTGCGCGCCAGCGACGCCGAATTGGAGGAAGTAATCAAGCTGATCGAGAATGCCGAACGACCGGTTTTGTACGTTGGCGGCGGCATCATCAGCAGCGGCGCCGCAGACCAGTTGCGGCGTTTCATCGAACTCACCCGCATACCCGTAACAACCACTTTGATGGGCATCGGCGCGTATCCCGAGACAGACCCACTCTCGCTAAAGTGGCTCGGCATGCACGGCACTGCATATGCCAATTGGGCCGTCGCCGAAGCCGATCTGTTGTTGGCCTTTGGCGTCCGGTTTGACGACCGCGTAACCGGCAAGGTGGACAAGTTCTGCGAGCACGGAACCATTGTGCACATTGACATCGATGCCTCCGAACTGAACAAGAATCGCAAGGTTCACCTCCCGATTATCGGCGACATACGGGATGCTCTCGCAAGGCTGAACAGCATGTTGGAAGACCGCCCGCCGGTTAAGTCGTTCGCTGAATGGCACAGCCGAATCGCAGAATTGAAAGCCAAGGGCCCGCTCAAATACCGTGTCACTGACGAGGTCCTTAAATCGCAACATGTTCGCGATTTTATGAACGGCGATGCCAGCCAGGTGATCCTGCCCCAGGAAGCCGTTGCAACGCTGTACGAGCTCACCGGCGGTGAAGCTGTGATTGCCACAGGCGTCGGCCAGCACCAGATGTGGGCCGCACAATTCTACAGTTACAAATATCCGCGGCAGTTCATCACCAGCGGCGGCCTTGGATCAATGGGCTTCGGATATCCCGCAGCAATCGGCGCCAAAGTCGCCTGTCCAAACAAGCAGGTGATCGACATCGACGGCGACGGTTCGTTCCTGATGAACATTCAGGAGCTTGCAATGGCCCACATCGAAGGCGTTGCGGTCAAGGCCATGATCCTCAACAACCAACACCTTGGCATGGTCGTCCAATGGGAAGACCGATTCTACGGCGGCACCCGCGGAAACACGTACATCGGCGATCCCTCGAATCGAAAGCAGATTTATCCGGATTTCGTCACAATCGCCAAAGCTTTCAACGTCAAGTGCGAACGCGTCATATACAAGAAAGATCTCCGGCCTGCGATACAAAGAATGCTCGAATCAGACGAACCCTACGTGCTGGATGTGATCACACCACACACCGAACACGTCCTGCCATTCATCCCGGCAGGTCGCACTGTCAACGAAATGATATGGGAGTAATCTCGGCGAGGCACAGCCGCAACCGAATGATCGCGGCGAGGTAAAAGGCGTTCTCATTCCAAGCGCGGCGCTTTGTTGCGCCGCGCTGACCGGGACGACTTCCGACTTCATCGCCCACGGGCGAGATGAGATTGCGATCAATGGCCGAAGAGCTCCAATATAAAAGTCTCGAATGATCTGCTGATCTGCGATTTCTGCACAACTTTCCCTCGATAGTAGTACGATCTTGTGCGGTTAACTTGTTTTGCTAGCATTCTCGTGCACATGAAACAATGCCGGTGGATGTCCCTTGCCCTGCTCTGTTCTGCACTGTGTATCGGCGCTGAACGGATCGTAGATATCTCAGACGCGCAGCCGGGAGCCGTTCCAAGTTGCTTCCGAAGCGCGCTCGCAGGAACAGGCAAACCCGCCGAATGGCGCATCGTGCTGGACGACGTTCCAACCGCACTTGAACCACTCACACCACAAGCCCAAAAGTCAATCAAGGTGCCCGTCATCGCCCAGATCTCGACTGATCCCACCGACGAGCGATTCCCTCTGTTGATCCTGGACGACGAGGTCTTTGGCGATTTCACCCTTACCGTTAAGGTCAAAACCGTGTCCGGTTCCAAAGAGCAAATGGCTGGCGTCGCATTTCGATTGCAGGATGAAAAGAACTTTTACGTCCTAAGAATAAGCAGCCTCGGTAACACGTTCAGATTCTACAAGGTTTTCGACGGTGTTCGCGATAACCCCATCGGCCCCGAAGTCCAGATTGCTTCCAACGTCTGGCACGAAATCTACATCCAATGCGAAGGAAACCGCATTCGGACCAAATTGAACGGCGAAGAGCTCATCCCCGAGTTGACAGACAATTCATTTGCCCAGGGCAAAATTGCACTGTGGACAAAATCGGATTCGGTCAGTTACTTCCGCGATCTTCGAATCAGCTTCAAGCCGCGCGAGCCTCTGGCCGAAACACTGGTGCGCGAAGCCATGCAACGGTTCCCAAAACTGCTCGCTGTCAAAATCTTCTCAACCACACCCGCCAAACCCGATCTGCATGTGATTGCCAGCAGCGACAAACAGGACATCGGGAGGCCCGCCGGCAAGTACGAACGCGAATGTCTCTCCGGCAACACCGCCTTCGCAGGCAAAGCGGGCGACCGCGCCGTTGTCACCATGCCGCTTCACGACAGAAACGGCGACCCGATCGCAGCCGTGCGCATCGAAATGAAAAGTTTCCCCGGCCAGACCGACGCAAACGCAGTTGGCCGCGCAACGCCCGTCATCAAGCTCATGCAAGGCCGAGTCCAGTCGCTCCAAGACTTGATCCAATAACCCCCACCCGGCTCCGGCAACAGCCGAACGTAAAGTGCGGCAGCGCCAGTGCTCACCCGGTTGGTTTTGCCCGTACATTCATTGCCTGATCAGTCCCCCAAGCGAACCTCTCCATGGGCAACGCAGTCGCCCCTTTCAGCGCGGCGCGACAGAGCGCCCAGCTTGGAAGGAACGCCTTTACCTCGCCCAGATCATTCGGCTGCAGCTGCGCCGCGCTGAGAGATATGCAGGCCGGAGCTTAACCTGCTGACCGGGTTTACGGCCTGTCAAAGTTTCTCTGAATCTGCACCTTCAAGCAAGGACAGCGCCTCCAAGAATGCGCCTGTGACAAAGATTAGCGGGTACAGTCGCTCGTAATACCACAAATTCGCAAAATAAAAGCCAATCGGCGAGGCCGGCAATTCACCCCAGTTCTTGCACTGTTCCAACAACCATCCAACGCCTGGGACGACAGTTGCATCCGGATCACGCAAAAATGCGCGTGTCGCTGGTGTGTTGCGCACACCGGCAAGGGCCGTCACAGCGAGCGCTGTTTCCTCGATTGAAGGTGGTCCACTGTTCCCGCCGCCGTTCCAACTGCCATCCGGAAGTTGCAGTCTGACCAGAGCCCGCGTGCCTTCCCCAAGGCGCACGCCGGCCTGCGGATAGTCCGCAGCCAGTGCGCAACGCAATGCCTCGACCACCCGGGAAGTGCCATAGACCGGGTTTTCGCTTTGTGGATGCCATTGATTGCCAAACCAGAGCGGAAGCCATGTTCCGTCTTCGCGCATCGTCCGACCGAGATACCGCAGGGCTTTCCCAATAGATTCCTCCAGTCTCTGCCGCAACCGGCCTGCGATCTCGTTCCCCCACAACACCCACGCGCGCAATGCATGAGCTGTGAGGTCAGGACCACTGCGGTCGAAAGGGAGATTCGTCCAACCTCGGCAAAACGTTGGAATCCCGCCGTCGTCGTTTTGGAGGTTCACGAGCCATTCAACGCCGCGCTCTGCGGCTGCAAGCACATCAGCAGATCTTTCCCCGAGATTGTGCAACGCAATCAAAGCGCCGGCGGTGTCGTCAGCATCTGGAACGCCGCCGGGGAGATTCGTCCATGCCCAGCCGCCCGGTGCTGCATGAGTGTAGGGATGTTCAACCTTGAACTGCTGATCAAGCAACCATGCGGTAATCTTTCGACGCGATTCGTAATCCAGCCAAACCGCGACTCCGTCCACGCCCCGGGAACCGGCAAGCGTGTTGACTGACAAAGTGGTCAGCCATGTGGCCAGGTTCGAGTCAACCGCCCATGACCCATCCGCACGCTTGCTCTTCTGGAGAAAGTCGGCCCCCAGCCTCACCACGGGGTGATCCACATATCCACATCCAGCAAGGCTCATTGTGACAAACGCCGTCAACGGCACGGCTTCGAGGAATCCGCCTGACGCCGGTTGAATTGTTTCCAGAAGCGCGAGCGTCCGTTCACGCGTCATATCGCGCACAACACTCAACACTGGATTCCGGCTCGGAAGTTCGTGATGCCGCACATGCCCAATCGCGATCAAAGCCGGCAATGCATAGCTCACAACAGGCAAACGAAGCGCGGCAAACCATTTCGCCGGTAACGCTGCCAGCTCGAATGGCAATTGCGGAACAAACCGCCACGCTCCCCTACCCTTCCCCAGCCGCCCCGACAACGCACAAGCAGTCAATATCGGAACAGCAAACGTGCGATCTTTTCCGTACCGGCGAACGATTGCTCCGGCGAGCTGTTCCGGTTCCAAACCGCCGGTGTTTGCGATTATCCATTTCTCTGCCGCTGCGACCACGGCGCCATACTGAGCATCCGCGCCCGGCACGGCACCATATGCCGCCCAGCACAGCGCGGTTGTGCTGATGTTGCTGAAATTGAGTGGCGTATCACCCCAGCCCCCGTCCTCGTTGACGTTCCTGGCCAACCAGTCCAAACCCAGTGCGATTGCATTTGCTGCATCGTTCGAGAGTGTCGCACCGGCCCGCTGCAAAACCGCCAGTGCACACACCGCAGTTGCGGTAGCCAGCGCGCTCGGCGCCAGTTCGCCTACCCAGTGTCCGTTGGCATTGCGCGCCGCAAGCAGCGCCCCGACCGCTTGTTCGACCGCCGATCTTAGTTTCTCAGAAAACCCGTTCACTTTCGATTCCGCCATCGCCACAGTACCATACCGGAAAATCTGCCCAGAAACCACAGATTAGCAGCTCAGCGTGGCGCAGCCGCAACCGAATGATTGCGGTGAAATAAATTCGTCAGTTGCACGCTCGGCACTTTGTCCCGCCGCGCTGAAAGGGGCGGTTTCGTCACCCAACGGGGACAGGCACGGAGTTAAGCGACAGCTCACCACCCTCATTTCCTCTCCTCCATTCTTCTGCCAATCACTCTTTCGCCTTTTTTCGTTTGTTTCGCCTTTCACCGAAGAATCACCTGTCGGTTCTTTTGGTTAGCCGAACAAAGAGAAAAGAAAACGAAAAAGGCTATGAACCCTGCCTCCTATTTGTTCGCCTCCTTTTCCTTTTTTCAGCCATCGCCGGAGATTCTCTGTGTGTCAGCCCGGTCAGCGCGGCGCGACAAAGCCGTATTCCTGCAGCCAGTGCAGTTGTCACGAGCCGAGTATTCGCTTGCGGCGGCGCCGCGCCGGGGAAATGCTTTGTTGTGTTTCGCGATAGCAAGACAATTAGCCTTGCAGGTCTGCTCGAGGCATTCGCCGTGGTCCTGTGCCTTGTCACGCTTCTAAGTTTCCTGGGCAAACTCGGGTGGTTGTTCGAGCTGACCACACATTTTCGACCCCATTATGCCATACTACTCACGGCATTGACCGCCGTCTGGTTCTCGAGGCAGCGGTGGGGATTGATGATGGCCTGCGCTATTGCGGCCGTCATCAATCTTGTCCCGGTTTGCTCTCTCTGCTGGCCCATGCAAGATTTGAGCACCACATCCGGTCAACTGCTCCGAATCGCCAGCGTCAATGTCAGCAGCTCCAACCGGCACTTCGATCTTCTCCTGAACTGGATTAGAGAAGTCAGACCTGATGTGATTCTGTTGATGGAAATCCGAGACGAACGAATGGACAAACTCCGCCCGCTGCAAGAGACTCATCCATATGCGGTCCTTGAACCGCGCGAGGATGATTTCGGCATTGCACTTTTCAGTCGGTTCCCCCTGACCGCAGGCAGAACAGTGGATTTGGGCGACTCGGGCGTGCCGTCGATCGAGGCGGATGTTCGCATCGGAAGAACGGTGTGTCACTTGATCGGATTGCACGCCCTTCCGCCAAGCACTGCTGAAAACGCAAAACTCAGGAACGCCCAGTTCCAAGCTGTTGCAGTTAAAGTCCGCGCGCTGTCGGTGCCGGTGATTGTCTGTGGCGACTTCAACTGCACGGAATGGAGTCCGTCCTTTGCGGAATTGTTGAATCGAACGCGGTTGAAAGACACTGCCCGCGGGCGCGCGTTGACCGGTTCCTGGCCCGCGGCATTGCCGATCTTTCGCATTCCGATCGACCACTGCCTGGCGTCAGAGACGGTTCGAGTCGTGGACCGCCGCCTCGGGCCATGGATAGGCGGTGATCACTTGCCTTTGCTCATCGATCTTGTGATTCCGCAATGAGGCAAAGTTCGGCTGCAATTCCTGCTCGCCAACCAACAACCAACAGGGCAAAATATGCCCCGTTCATTCAACATGCGCCCAATGCAAGCATTTACTGGAACATACACAGCGATCGTAACACCGTTCCGAAACGGAAAGCTGGATGAGGACGCTTTTGCGCGTTTGATCGAGCTTCAGATTCGTGGCGGCGTTGAAGGAATTGTGCCGGTTGGCACAACCGGTGAATCGCCGACGCTCAGCTTCGACGAACACCTCTACGTGATCGAACTGGCCGTAAAATGCTCCGCCCGCAAGATCAAAGTCATCGCCGGTACTGGCGGTAATTCGACAAGTGAGGCGATCTACCTCACAAGAGAAGCTGAAAAGGTGGGCGCCGACGCTTCACTCCAGGTCACACCGTACTACAACAAACCCACACAGGAAGGATTGTTCAGGCACTTCGAAGCGGTGGCTCGCAGCACAAAACTTCCCATCATCCTTTACAACATCCCAGGCCGGTGCGGAGTCGAAATTGCCATCGACACTGTCGAGCGGCTGGCAAAATCAGTCCGGAACATCGTCGGCATAAAAGAAGCAGGCGGCAACCCGGACCGCGTGAGCCAGTTGCGCGCCCGGCTTGGTCCCAGGTTCGTCATCCTGAGCGGCGACGATTCGCTCACTCTGCCGTTCATGTCCGTGGGCGCGCAAGGCGTGATCAGCGTCGCATCAAACGTTATCCCAGGACAGGTTACGGACATGGTCCGAGCGTACCTGTCAGGAAAACCTGATGTTGCACTGAAACTCCACCTGAAATACTTCCAATTCTTCAAGGATTTGTTCATCGAGACAAACCCCGGCCCGGTCAAAGCTGCCCTCGCGATGCAGGGCCTGATCCAGGAAGAACTCCGCCTTCCATTGGCGCCCTTGTCGGCTGCAAACCGCCAGCGGCTCAAGGCGACCATGAAAGCCTGCGGCATAAAATGCGATTAGAAAGATCAGTATGAAGTTGTGGGGGACATGACAAAAATCGTCATATTCGGTGCAAAAGGGCGCATGGGCCAGGCCATTTCGGCCTGTGCTGCGCGCGATCCATCATTCCAGATTGTCGGGCGGATCGATCTCGGTGACAATCTCAATTCGGTCATCGGTCTGTGCGATGTTGTGATCGATTTCAGCTCGCACAACGCCACTGTTGGAGTGGCCGAATGCTGCGCTTCACACCAGAAAGCCCTTGTCATTGGAACCACCGGCCATACCGAGGCAGAGCGCAAAAAAGTCGCAGACTACTCAGCCATGATCCCGATTGTGTGGAGCGCAAACTACTCGACCGGTGTCAACGTTCTTCTGTGGCTGACGAAACGCGCAGTGGAAACACTCGGCCCTGATTTCGATGTCGAAATCGTCGAAATGCATCATCGCATGAAAAAAGATTCGCCGAGCGGAACTGCAATGAGTCTGGCACGCGCAGCCGCCGAAGCGCGCGGGCTCGATCTGAACGCCGCAGCAAAGTATGGCCGCGAAGGCATCACAGGCGAGCGATCCCGAAATGAAATCGGCATTTTGGCTGTTCGCGGCGGTGACGTTGTGGGCGAGCACACGGTGATTTGCGCCAGCGACGGCGAACGCGTTGAACTGACCCATAAAGCGTCCAACCGCGAGATATTCGCCCGCGGCGCGCTGCGAGCTGCGCGTTGGGTGGTCGGACGGCCAGCTGGCCTCTACACCATGCAGCATGTGCTGGGCCTTGAAAAACCGGCTTGAACAGAACACTACAACACGCAATCCGCCATTGGCGCTAATAGCCATCGGCGCCAACATTGGCAATCCTGTCGCAACAGTGTTGCGGGCTGTTGAGCGACTGGTTGATCTTTCCGCAGGACCGATTCTTCGATCGTCGTTATGGCGAACAACGCCGGTCGATTGTCCTCCCGGCACACCGCCTTTCGTTAATGCAGCCGCCGCCATCCTTCCTCTCCCTGACGAAACTCCGGAGTCGCTTCTGCAAAAACTGCTTGCAATCGAGAACGAGTTCGGGCGTACCCGGACGGGACATAATGCGCCAAGGACTCTTGACCTCGACCTGATAGCGTTCGGGACCGAGACGCGACAGTCTGCCAATCTGACCCTCCCCCACCCTCGCGCACACGCACGCCGATTCGTACTTCAGCCACTGGCTGAAATTGTCCCGGCTTTTCTTCTTCCCGGTCACAACGCGACCATTGCAGAGTTGCTTGCCACTTTGCCGGAAGGCGAGAGAATTGAGCGGCTTCAAATTGCGCCAGCGTTTGCGATTGCTGCGCGGATTGTCCAACGCAAATAATACTATGAAAACGACTCGAAACATGCGACTCATCAAATCGCCCGCGCAAATGCAAAAGCTCGCCCTCGACCTCAGGCGCAAAGACACAGAGATCGGATTTGTGCCCACCATGGGGTTTCTGCACAAAGGGCATCTGCGCCTGATTGAAAGGGCACGCCGGCTCGTCGGAAACAACGGTGTGGTCGTGGTGAGCGTCTTCGTGAACCCGACACAATTTGCCCCGACAGAGGATTATTCGACCTACCCGCGTGATCTGGCTCGCGACGCACGCCTCTGTCGCGAAGCAGGTGTGGACATAATGTTTGTCCCAACCGCCGCTCAAATGTACCCCAGGACAGGCCGAAAAGAGTTCAGTACTTACGTTGTTGAAGAAAAACTGTCTCGTCCCATGGAGGGCTTGTCCCGACCGACCCATTTTCGCGGGGTTACGACTGTCGTAGCCAAGCTGTTCAATTTGGTCTTGCCCGACGTGGCGGTGTTTGGGGCCAAGGATTGGCAACAAGCCATGATTGTCAAACGCATGGTTGCCGACCTGAACTTTCCTGTGCGAATTGTGGTGGCACCGACAGTTCGTGAGCCCGACGGTCTCGCAATGAGTTCACGGAACCAGTACCTGTCACAGGATGAACGACGTCAGGCCACAATCCTGTGGCGGGCAATCTGCCGTGCACGTGAAGTTGTCCGATCAGCCTCGAAGCCCGTGCCAGCGGACTTGCTCAGGCAGGAACTGACTGAGTTGATCAGCGCGCAACCTGCCGCACGGGTCGATTACATCGAGTTTTTCGAATCCGACACGCTCGAGCCTTTGAGCGAGGTTGGACCCGGCACGCACATGGCCATGGCTGTGCGAATCGGTCGAACCCGCCTCATTGACAATGCCAGATTGTAGTTGCGATTCAGCGACCAAAGATTCTGATCCGTTGGCTGCCCCAGCCACTTCTTCGACCCCGGATATGTCAAACAATCTGAATTCCGATTTCTCGGAACCCAATCCGGGCGTTAAGCCAAACCAAGACTGCCGCAAGACCGCTATTGATCGAAAACTCAATGCAAACAGTGTTTCTCGGCAAATCTAACGGCTGGTTCATTGTGCCAGCGGCAGCCCAAATCCACTCGCCAGCCGAATGCAACTTTTCAACCGGCGCGTCAGCAGAACCAACGGAGATCACTGCAGACGAGTTTGTTGCGCGCACGCCAAACTCGATCTCAACAATCCACTGCGAGATACTTGGGAGTGGGACGGTAGCAACTGGGTACAAATAGCCACTGCACATGCACCCAACGCTTCCGAGCATATAGGCATGGCATACGACCAGAAACGGCGCGAGGTGGTTCTGTTCGGAGGCTACGATCCTGCGCTGGGATATATCGACGAAACATGGATTTACGACGGTTCTGACTGCAAACAGGAACGGCTTACATCCTCCCCGCCGCCCCTCGTTTACCATGCCATGTGCTGGGACCAGAAACGCCAGGTCATCGTGTTGTGCGGCCGCAGTAGCGCTGATGGATACAATAACTCAGCGTCGGAATGGGACGGATCAACTTCGCTGCCGAAGGATGCGTCCTGCAATCAAGCGATGCCCTGGCCAGAAGCGGCCAATGGGAAATCGCCGATGCACCGGTGAATACTATTGCAGGAGAGTACGACAATCTGCGCGGTACCAGGTATGGGACAGACACGATGCCTGAATCGCAATCCTACCAACAGGTGCCCGGTTGAACGTTGCACGTTGACCGTTATTAGCAACACTGCCCGACCGGTAAACCGGCTGGGAACGCACAACGTCCAACGTTCAACTTTCAACTTTCAATGGGGTGACCGAAAGTGCGCATGCTGGCGCCAAGATGGGGACAGACACGATGTGTATTGGTCGACCGGTAAACTGGCTGGGAACGCACAACGTCCAACGTTCGACTTTCAACTTTCAATGGGGAGACCGAAAGGGCGCTTGCTGGGCCGAATATGGGGACAGACACGATGTGTATTGGTGCGGAACCTCGCTGACCCCCGGCCCCCCCTTGATTCCTGACCTGACTTGTGGCATCTTACGGCCGAATACGGTGACAGGCACGGTATTTGGGCGCCCGGGGCTCTGACCCGGACATGCCTAGGCACCTGCCGGCCAGGGGAGGCCGGCCCCGGGTCTGTCACCCTGTTACAAGGAGAAACACAACAGTCAAGGAGGTTGGAATGAGACTGCCCCGAATTAAGCTTCAGGGTAAAAGCACAGTCTATCACTGCATGTCCAGAATAGTGGGCAAGGAGCATCTGATGGATGAACTGTGCCGATACAAGATGCAGGGATTGATC
>Ga0078972_1005106_pt1 | contig 34149 bp, 23 predicted proteins | sample YelNatPaOPGAMG01_FD_67568 | JGI IMG/M metagenome (GOLD analysis project Ga0078972, IMG submission 67568) | Hot spring thermophilic microbial communities from Obsidian Pool, Yellowstone National Park, USA - OP-RAMG-01 (SPADES assembly) (version 2) | ecosystem: Environmental > Aquatic > Thermal... | reverse complement strand
AGCTAGCCAAGTCTGCGCTTACAGCGCGGGATTCCTTCGAAGTGGTGGAGATCGCCAAAAAGGTTATGGAGGAGATGATCCGCGCGGCGGAACGCGCTGCCGCGCGCACTGGTTTGCCCTCGTCTGAAAGCTGGCTCAGCAAGCTCCGCAGCGAGGTCCAGAAGGCGATGAGCCAGACGGTGGAAGAGGTTTTCATGGCGTTGGGAAAGACGCGGTGGTCGAGCGAGTGGTGGGGGCCTTTTTGGCGAGGAACCGGGCCTGGTTACACCTTCTTTCCCACCTCTTGGACCTGGGAGATAGAAGAGGCTCCGCTCCTTTCCGCGCCTTCGGCGAGGGAACTGGAGGAGCTCCTTGAGGAAGCGGACCCTACCCAGGAGAAAATGCATCGAAAACGTGGCCTCCATGGGCAGCTTTTGATGACTCCGCAGGAGCTGGTGAGTGCTGCCCTTGGCCGGGAGCGCCGGGTGTTTTCGCTCGCGGAGGAAAAGAGGGTGCCCCTTTTACCTGGCCTCCTTGCCAACCTCGAGGTACTCATCTTTGTGGAGGCGCACAGTCGTTATACCGAAAGTCAGGCCCAGCTCCTTAAGGAGTTGGTGGCAGCGCTTGCGCGCCTCTTCTCCCTTGTGGACTGTCCTCTTCTTGTTGTTCGGGCTTTCACATGCTTCCGGAAGAACGAGCTCGTTGAGGACCCGCAGACAAAACGAGTTTGGGAACGGTGGACAGATGAATTCTCTCTCATGATCTGCACATTGAAATCTCCCGAAAAGCCGTGGGATGAGAGAGCGGAAAAGCTTCTTTCCACACTTCCCCTTGGCGGATGCAACAACCCTCTCGAGGGCTATCCCCGGCTTCGGTCGTGGGAGCTCAAGCTTCCTGCCTCCTCACGACCGCGCGTTTACATTTGTATCGGAGCTGCAGATCACATCAACGTTGTTCTTGGCAGTCTTAAATACGCAACAGAACCTTTGCGGAAGGGGCGGGAGAAGGCCATCTACGTTAACGTGGGCGAAGAGGTTCCCGAGTACTCCGACTCTTCAAGGAAGGAATTTGCGGAGGCGTTTGATGCGTTTGTCCAGGGCTCCAATGTGCCGGACCTCGTGGTGAAAGTTCTTCATGCCCTTCTGGAGCTGATGGCATGAGGGAAAGGAGGTGAGGCGTGGGCAAGAGCAGGCTAGTGGAGGAACTCGAGCGGGCGCTTGCCGAGGAGGAGGGCAAGAAGACCGCCCGGCCGGCCAAAGAGCCGCGGGAGCGGCCCCGATATAACCAGGATTAGGCGGTTAGGGTGCAGGCAGAGCTCGTACTGACGCGGGAGGCGGCGGGCCGCCTCTTGGAATTGGAGGCCCAGGGGCGGCCCACCTTTTTGCACCCCACGCGGGTCCAGGCGAGGGACAGAACCCGTGTTTTTCTGCAACAGACTTGGGTTTCCTCAAACGAGGAAGAGGGCGGGTTGGAAGTCCCCTCCGTTTCGGAGTTCTTGGACCACTTCGACGTGATCAAGGTCTACTCAGCGCGGGGGATCCGATACCTGGCTAGGGAGCCTGGGCGTATGGACCGAGCGTGGCGCGGTAGTTTCCGCCGCCTTCTCGACACGTACGGCTGGACTGATCCGATGCCAAGGCTTACCGCCTGCGTGATTGGCTTGGGAAGGCTTGGATCGAAGGTGGCCATGGCCCTTTCCGAGCAGGGGATTGGCACCCTTATTCTCGTTGATCCTCAGCGGATTGAGAGGCCCAACCGCCAGCTCGCTCTTTACCGCGGGGTTCCCCTGGGCACTCCCAAGGTGGAGGCCCTGCAGACTTTCCTTGGTAAGGAACAGAAAGCGATGGGCATCGCAAAGGCTTTGTGGGAGCTGGATGGCGAGGACTGGGGTTGGGTGCTTGAAGCGGACGTCATCTTCGTATGCGTGGACAACGCGCTGGCCAGAGTCTTGGCGGTGACACGGGCCCTCCAGGCGGGGATACCCGTGATTGAGGGCGGCGTGCATATCCAGAGGGCAGGCGGCCGAGTGCGGGGGCTTTGGGGCCGAATTCAAACGGCTTTGCCCGGCTTTTGGTGTCATTTCTGTATACCGGATGCGCTCGATTTGGATGCGGCATCGGAAGAGCTTCAGGAGGTGGCCTGGTACAAGGACCTGCCGTCACCGGTTCGGCCGGCTGATCCCACCTTAAGCGAGTGGCTAGCGGCAAGCATGGTGCTCATCTTTCGCCAGGCGCTTTTGGGCCAGGGAATTCGACCCCGTTACCACCTGGAGGTCGGCGGCGATGGGATCACGCCCCGCTTTCATGCCGGCGAGGAAACCGTGGCCTTAAGCCCGCATTGTCCCCACTGCCGGCCCAGCCCTTCCGAGGCGCGCACTTTTGTTCAACCCGACTTTTTCGCAGTGGAAGATTCAGCGGGGGACCTTGAAGGGCGCTCTTCTTGGGGAGGACAGAAGTTGGAGCGTTGGATCCTGAATGGGGCAGCGGTTGGGGCGTGGCTCATGGCCACGGTCTTGGCCTGTGGCCTTGCCTTTGGGTTACTCCTTGCTGTGCGGGAGATGATCGGATTTCACGGCCCCTATGGTGAGGGTTTCCCTAACCCCGGGGAGTTTCTCTGGAATTTTGGGTATTGGCGTTATCGTCACACGGCCTGGAATTATTTTGCCCTTCTTCCCTCGGCAGGGGTTTTCTTGGCCTTGCCTTATCTTTTGGTTGCGGCGCCGCTTTATTTTTCCCGTCGCGTTTACCGGGGGCTTGGGGCAAGGTGTGCGCGGGGTAAAGGGCGGAGGTGCTTGGCGCGGCCGTTTTGGGGGTTGGAGGGGCTTTCGGAGCGGTGGCCGGCCTCGCCGCCTTTTCGGCTTCCGGCGGGGCTTCGGCGGCCCTTGAATTATTTTGGCCAGGGCCTTGCAGCCCTTTGTGAAGGGGCTGCCCTACTCCTTCTTTTCGTGCTTTTCAAATCGTTTGGGAGCCAAGCTTGGCTTGCCCTCACGTTTTCGGCTTTACTGCCCCTTTTCATTCTTTTTGGAATGTACTTTGGACTCAGGGGTAATCACCGAGCACTTGCGCGGCTTATTGTCCGACTCGCTTCCCCTCGGAACTGAGTTCCCTGCTTGTTGAGGATTGCCCCTTAATATGGCTCCACTTCACCCGACAAAAGCATTCGGAAACGCACTCTCCGCGCGATCCATAGGAGGGAGTCAGGGAAGACTCTCCGGTTAAAGAACTTCACTCCTATGGAAGCAATGGTAGAAGCGATTGGCAAATCTACCTCGGCGTTTTTTGTTAGGCCGATTGCAGCTTCCAAGCGGAGTAAACCATCAATATCATCGCAATGCAGTACCCTCTTGAGCTGATCCACCGCCTCCTGACCGCCTATTTCGCCTAGTGCCCATATTATAACTCCCCCTAGATCGGTCTCGTCTTCCACGCTGTGAAGAGAAGCGTCTATTTTGTCGAGTGCTCGTATGATAGCTGTCATCAGATCAGGATTCCTCTCTCTTTCACATTGAGCTAGGAATGCGTCAAGAAGTTTGCAAAGCGGGGGTACCGCATCTCGTGCTTTTATTCTGGCCAAGGCTAAGGCTGCGTCGCGAGCGGCCTCCGGACAGTTAAGGAGAGCGATAAGCTTCGACCGCCCGACCTCGTCGCCACGTATCGCAAGCGCTGTGGCAGCCAAAAGGCGAAGTTGCCATTGAGGAGCATCAAGAAAAGACGTTAACTCTGTAGCCAAGGGATCAGGGCAACCACATTCTCGCACGATTGCCAATGCACATCGCAGTACATCGTCATACGCGGCAATATGGGACTGTTTCGACAGGAGAAGACCAACGATGGGTTCCAAGGAGGGCAGCCCTATCATCCGTAAAGCGTACAGAGCTGTCTCCAGTTCAAACCGGTGTTGAAAATCTTCTACAGTTTCGAGCAGATACGGTATAGCTTGCGCGTCAGCGATTTCAGCCAACGCCAACGCAGCTGATACCCTGATCCCTGTCGTTCGGTCCACGTCAAAAGGCAAGGACCCTCTTAGAAATTCAACTAGAAGAGGCAAAGCCTTTTGCTCACGAATTCTGCCCAGCGTGCGAATGTACGCCTCCAATTCATACCAATCGCTTAACAGGTGTTGGAATCGCTGCGTCATTTCAGCAAGCAAATAGTCACCTAGGTCTTCCCCACGTGATTGCAGCGCTTTAGCTGCGTATACACACCCATGGTAGAGAGCCTCTCTAAGAAAAGCATCCGGAAGGTGATCAGCAACGGAGGTCAATAATGTTTCTGCAAAAGGGGAAACGGGCCGTTGTTTAATAACTGGCCACAGGATCTTTTGAGCGGTATCCGGACTAACCGATGCAATGGCATTCAAAAGGACGCTAAGGAAAGTGCGTGTTTCATAGGTGCAAGCGAAGTTTTTTTGCCGCAAATGTTCAAACACCGCAGTCGCAAGATGGAAAAGCTCATCCAGAGTGACGATCCCCTTTTCTGCCAGGCGTCCGATTGCCCAAGCAAAGCGTCGGTCGAAGAAACCATTGCGAACCTTGAGAAGCGCCCGCACTTCATAAACCTCGTAAACTGCCTTAAGCTGAACCTCAGCCAACGCTTTCTCCAAGATGGACATGACTGTTCTTCTTATTTCACGTACTATCGGATTCTCTACAAACCTCGCTTCTCCTAAGCACTCACAAGCGATGAACAGCCTGTTCAATAAGAAATCTTCTTGCTGATCCCATATAGCTTTCAGCAGCAAGGATGCGTCATCTAACCTGGAGGGAAGCATCGTTATTATTTCTCTCCACTTAGGTTGGAAGAGGTAAGGCCTCACTAATTTGAGCCATTCGGGAACTTCTTGCCCATCCAGTTGCACCATCTTAGTTCGCCGTGCTAACGCACAGGCAGTCAAATATTCCTGGAGGGTCAGATGGAGGAAGAGGAAAGGAGGATGAATCCCGGCACCAGCCTTGATCAGGAGACCATCCCTTTGAAGTTCACGTATCAAGTTCGCCGGGCTTTTATTCTGTAAGTTCTGTTCAAGTCGTGGCTGTTCCCGGAAGATGCCTTCCACAGTATCCATTAGCTCGTCCAGGCGGAAGAGTTCCTTTTCAGCAAGGAAAAGTCGGTAAGCGATCTCCTCGACGAGTTTGCGCTTGGCATGAAGATAGGGATCATCAGCCGGACTCGACGTCTTCCACTCTCTTGTGAGGATTCCCCAGATGCAGGCCTCGTAGAGCTCGGCACGACTTTTTGGAAACTCGTCGCTTTCATCGAAAAGGCGGCACATTAGGGCGAGGAGAAGCGGTATTCCTGCTAGAGCCTGTACTTGCGGGCTTTCCTGAAGCTTACGGAAAAAGGCTTCGCCCCGCTCTGGCCGACCAGAGAACCAAGCCTGCACAAACATCCGCTGCTGGCGGCGATCGAAGGGCAAAAGCTCAAATTCCCCATCTTTAGGTAAGGGAAAAGGAGCACCGGGATAGCCCACCAGCCTTGAGGTAAGAAGGATATGCGGTCCCGTGTATCTTCTTGCAAACTTATCCAGGCCCTCAAAGAGACTTTCTCTATGCTGCTCAGGAACTTCATCTAGGGCATCTAAAAGAAGAACCAATCTTTCGGACTCAAGGCTTTGCTTGATCCATTCCCTCAGCTTTTTCCCAAGGGGGTAACGGTTGTCCTCTTCCAGGACTTGGATCACTGCCTGTTCCAGCGGCAGGGACTTTCCCTGAGGGTCCATGTGCTCGGCGAGTTGGACTAGAGGCAAGAAGATCGGAAGCTGTATTTCGTTCGTAGCTAGAGGGAAGCAATTCAACTTCTCTAGAGCTGCCTTAGCCAGTTTTAAAGCCTCGTGCTTCAGAAGCCAAGTTTTTCCAAAGCCGGGATCGCCTAGCACTACGGCCCGCTTGATCCTTCCCCGCACCTCACGATCCCAATCCAGCGGCCGCTCCGCCTCGTGTTTCATTTCTTCCTCAGGCGAGAACCAGGGATACTGGTAAGCCTTGCTTGTTTCTTTTTCTGTGTAGCCTTGGCGGCGCGCGATTTCCCAAAATCTCGCCTCAGCTTCGCTGAATCGGCGGGCGCCCTTGCGGACCTTAACATGCATGCGGATTGTGGAAAAGTTTTGGTCGGAAGGGAAGCCGAGGGCTGAAGGAAGGGTGAGGATATCATCCCGAAGACGCTCAAGATAATCGCGTATTTCCCGAGTTAAGAGAGTGTGCCGAGCAACTCGGACATCAAGGGCGAAAACCAGGTTCCATTGCTCAACATACCCTACGCCTTGGGATCGGGCTTGTTCAAAGGGGATGTTTTCCCCACGGGTGAACCCAGTGCAGTTAATGAATTCCACAGCCCCGGCGTCTTTCATCATGGACAGGTTTTGGGCGCTTAGTAGACCAAATACGCGTTCACCCTTCCCCCTGTCCCTAGGTTCCTCGACTGGGAGAAATAGATGGGGGATTTCACTCGCTGATGTTTGCGGTCCGCAGATAAGCTCCTTAAGACGATATGCGAGGATTGCATGACGCCTCTCCTGTTTCCCACCATCGCTCACAACGATTACCAATGGTTGAATTCCAATTGCCTCGAGACAGGCAGCCATGAGTAGGACCAGGTCAATACAAGGGCCTCCGATGCCTTCGGAGTCCAGGATTTCCTCGTGTGAGCGGATCACCTGGGCGGGGCATTGGGAATCCCAGCGTTCTACAGCGTAGCCAATCCCCTGTTCCCTTAGGGCTTCATAGATCGCCCTGACTTGGTAGCGGACGTACTCCTCTTCTCGGCCTTTGGGCCAGCGCGGAGGGGGTTCATAGGCCGATAGCTCATCAAAGGCTTCACCGACTTCCTGGAGGGTTAGCTTAGCCAATATCTCCCGCGCCTTTCCGAGAATCGGCCTCAAAACGGGGTTAATGGGGTCTTCGGGCGGGTTTCCTGGTTCAATAAAATCGATGAGGCGGAGCCACTCCTCTTTTCCTCCTTCCACACACCATTGACGAAAGCCAGAATCTCCCATCCTCTACCTTTTGCAGTATACCGCACAAGCCGAGATCGGCCTAACCCCAGTTCTTGCTTTTTTGTTGCTTTTTGCCTAACATACTTAGCTTGGAGGTGGAGGCAAGATGCCAAAGAGGTATCGAGAGGAAGAGTCTACGAACCCTTACGCCCGCCGGATGGCCATTCTAGACATTGTGTTCTCCACAAACGGTCCAGTACGTACGAGCGACCTTATCGCACGCTTCAAGATCGAGCCTAACCTCCTCGCCTACGACCTCCGCCAATTAGAGGAAATGGGCCTTGTGGAGAGGGGTTATGGGTGGGTAAGACGGCGCATTGCCGCCATTGAGGATATTTTCGCGGGCAGTGAGTACCTAGCCCGTATGGGAAGAGCCAGGGAGGCCAAGGAGCGAATTGCCCAATACATTGCCGAAAATCTGATCGAGGCTGGGGATCAAGTGGTCTTTGACGCCGGTACCACCGCGTTTCTCGTCGGCCGCTTCCTTGTCGATTTGAAAAAAGACGTCACGATCTGGACAAACAACCTTCCTCTTTTCCTCTACACCCTTGCCCATTCCAATATGGTCTGCAACCTTGTTGGTGGTAGGGCAAGCCGTGCTCATGCCGCTTTAGTGGGAGACATGGCTGCTTCTCAGATCGCTAATGTGAAATTCGATGTAGCAGTGGTTACGCCGAAAGGAGTAATTCTGCAGGATCTGGAAAGGGCTAAGGATGGGCCTTTTGGAGATGAACTGGTGGGTAAGGATCTTGACGCTTCAACCGTCTGTCTCACCCTGTTCAACGAAGACCAAGCACAACATGCGTATAAGCGGATGATGGTGCAAAACGCCAACCGCGTAGTAATCGCTTTGGATAAGGAGAAGTTCTCCGCCGTAGGGCATCCGTTTTTGCTGATCGCTAGTATTGAGCGTGAGGCTAGAGCTGGCGCGGTCCGTACGCGCGGGGCTATCTTGCCCAGAGGGGCGGTTCGATCCCGAGGCCCCCTCGCTGAATCAGTTGCTGAGCAAAGTGAAGTCGAGATAAGGTTCCCACCCGAAGTAACCGTGGTAACGGATGCTACGTTGGAAGAAGTTCTGGAGAGGAACCCGGACATACAAAAAGAGAGGCTCGAGGAGTGGGCTAAACAGAGTTTGGTTACGGTCACTCAGCCAAGGCCTTGAGCTGGGTGAACCTTTGGGCCTACCGAAGGGTTTAGGTTTGCTTCTTTCGGAAATTTTGAGCTAGTCCCTCGCCTTATCCTTCCTTGAGAGGGGGCAACCCTAGGCTTCCTTTCGCGGATTCTTCGACAACCTCCTGAGCCCTTGACAGCCGGCGCAGAAAGAGGTATTATATGTTCGTTGAAATGGCACTAAAGTTGGGAGGTGAGGCAGGGATCAGCTTGTCTTTGGCTTGCAAATTAGAGCAAATCCATGGAACTCTTCTGAGGGAGGTGAGGGGTTGTGCGAGAAAAGGATAGGTGGTGCACGAGTTTCCCGGAATCAACCCAGTGGAACGCGTTGAAAACCAGTCTTGCCCGATTTCGCTTACTTCCGCCCATAAGGATGACCACCGAGCTGAGAACAATTGTGCCGAAGGTCGAGTTAGTTCATGAACTCGCGAGGTTTGCACCTGCTTTGGAAAACACATGGGTACCCACCACCTTAACGCGACCATTGTCATTTGTGCCAACCCTTGCGCTTTCACTAGGTTTCCAGCCGGTAAAGATAAAAACGAGCTCCGTGGAGGAGCCCAGCTGGGAAGGCTTTGTGGTTTCACAGAGGATGTGGGAGGCGCTAAATAAAACAGAAGCGCCTGTTCTCGAGGCTGACTTCTCTCACAAGGTGGCCAGGCCGAAGGTATCCAACACAATGGAGGCCTTGCTGAAGGTGCCCCTCAATGTGATCACAAGTGAAGCTCCTTCGCGACGGCCTGTAGTCGCCATCCTTAGGGAGGCCCTAAGCCAGCGAATGACGAGCCTCGTTGAGGAAGTGCGAGCAAGACTGGATCAGCTGGTATCCCCGATGCCCGCATTCGCGCCGGGCGCGGTCCTCACTGGGGGCCCGGTGCGAACAAGAGGGGGACTTGAAAAGGAAGCCCTCGGACGCGTTACCGCTTTCGTCCTCAACGAGAATTGGGAACCCGAGCGCAGGCTTGCCCTTCCGGCAATCGAGGGGCCAATAATCAAGGATGGGCGTTTGACATTGGTCCTCTGGGTAGAAGATCCCTCCCTCGCGGGATGTGAGGCCGATTTGGCCTTAGTGGTCGAAGGTTTGGAAGTGGCTCTTTGCTCAGCGAAGGTGCCTGCTCCTCGTAAGGGCGGCGCGAGACTTGCTTTTGAACTGGACCTGGGTAAAGCGGGGATCAAGGTGAGGGACGGTTTTCTTCCCATGAAGGTTCTCCAGGTTTTCATCGAACCCAAGGGCAAAAAGGAGGCGAACAAAGGAAAAAAGGAGCAAATATGAATGACGAATTAAGCCAAGCGGTTCAGAAGCTTGGCCCCCGCGCCCAAGAGGCTCTGGAAATAGCGCTGAAGAAGGCCACAGCCCACGGTTTTCTTGGAGTAGAGCACTTGGTGCTAGGGTTACTCGAGATCCCTGAGCTGGTCCAACGTATTCAGAACGCCGGTGTTGATAGTGCAAAGCTTGTTAGCGTTGCTCAGGGCCTTCTTCAGGAGCTTCAAATTCGGATAAACCTGGGGCCGGGGGAGGTTCCTCCTTGTAGCCTCCGGGTTGCCAAATTGCTTTGCGAAAATGCTCCCCGCATTGCCAAGCGCCGCGGCCATATGTTTGTTGAACCCGATGACATTCTCATCGCTGTCCTTCAGGAGGAGGGGATCCCTTTGGTGGAAAGGCTTCAGGAAAACATCAATGTGCCGCAGTTCCTCGAGCGTTTGGAATACGCAGGGCCTCCTCCGTTGACCATCCCTGAGCCGGTGCGTTCCTGGTGTCACGATTTGACCGCGCGGGCTCAATGCGGGGAGCTCATACCTCTGATTGACCGGGAACGTGAAATCGAGCAGGTGATCCGCATCCTTCTCACCCCAATGGGCCCGGCAAATCCGGTTCTGGTAGGAGAGGCGGGGGTTGGGAAGACAGCCATCGTCGAGGGCCTAGCCCAGCGGATCGTAGCCGGGAAAGATCAGGCGTTGCGCGATATGCGCATTGTTCAAGTGGACATGAATGCAATGCTCGCCGGCACTTTTTTGCGGGGCACTTTTGAAGCTAATCTCAAGATGACTATCGAGTTTGCCAAGAGACGGCCGGGTGCCCCCAAAATTGTTCTTTTCATTGACGAACTTCACTCCATCGTCGGCGCCGGTCGCGCCCTAGGTGCTTCCGCTGATGCTGCTCAAGTCCTGCTTGGGCCATTGAGCCGGGGCGAGATCCAGGTCATCGGAACCACCACGATAGAGCAGTATGAGGAATACATAGCCCAGGACCCTGCATTAAACCGGCGATTCGCCATGGTCAAGGTAGAAGAGCCAAATCTGGAGGAAACTAGGGAAATCCTACGAAGCCTCCGCCCGACAATCGAGGGCCGTTTTAGGACTCACGGCATGGAGGTTCATTTCACCGATCCGGCAATTGACGCAGCTTTAGATTTTTCTCAACGCTACCTCCTTTCCCAACGCCTCCCAGATAAACCCTTGCGTTGGGTTGTGGCCGCCGGTGTACGTTGCCATCAAGAAGGAAAAGACACGGTCACCCCTGAGGATGTACGCGCTGTAGTTTCCGAAACCACGGGGATCCCCGAGGACATCCTATTTCGCTCCACAGGCTGGACTCCGGAGTACTGGATAAGGGTGCTTCGTGCGCGCGTTCTTGGACAAGACCATGTAATTAATGAAGTCGCACATCGTGTGCTTGCAAATCTCGGGCCTCTGCGAGCGGATAAGCACAAGCCGATAGCCGTTTTTCTTTTTGCCGGCCCAACAGGAGTCGGGAAAACGGAGCTTGCTAAGGCTCTCACTGAGCTCCTGTTTGGCGATGAGGAGCGCATGGTCCGTCTGGACATGTCCGAGTTTCACGGCGAGGGTGGCGTTCAGCGGTTGATTGGGCCCCCTCGGGGCATCGTCGGCGCTGGGCGGGGTGAGCTCACTGATCGAGTTCGCTACCATCCCTACACCGTCGTCCTTTTGGACGAGTTCGAAAAAGCAGATCCGTTGGTAAGGGCCCTCTTCCTTCAGGTCTTCGATGAGGGGTGGCTTGCTGACGGTCTGGGCCGGCGAGTCTATTTCACCGATACAATAATCATTGCTACAACGAACCTTGGCGCCGAAGAATACCTAAAGAGGGCTGCACGTAGACCTTCGGGATTTTCCCCGCCTGAGCTCCTTTTCTCCCAAGAGGCGGATGAAGCTGAGAGGATTTTCAAAAGAGCAATTGAAGAGAAATTCCCGCCAGAGTTGGTGAACCGCTTTAGCGCAATCTGTATATTCCATCCCCTTAGCCGCCAGACACTTGAGGAAATTGCGAGATTGGAGCTGGAAAGGCTCAAAGAGCGCCTCCATAGGGCAACCGGCAAAAACCTGAGCTACAGCCCTGAGGCAGTGGCCCTCCTTGCACAGCACGGGCTCGACCCGCTCTTTGGGGCGCGGGCCCTCAAACGGGCTCTGGAGCAGCTCGAGGCCTATGAGCTTGGTCCCTGCCTCTCGGAAGCCGACTCTTTCCGAATTGAGATAGTTGAGGAGGGTGGGCAGCAAAAGCTCACGGTGGTTAGGGAGGAGGAAGTGGGGGGATAGGAGGAGAAGATGGACGGGGAAGCGCAGGCTTTCCTGGAAGTGATGTCCGGGCCGGAAGACGGGAAAGTGGTGACTATTAATTCTTCGGAAGTAGTGTTGGGACCGGCCGTAGGTGCTCTTCTTTCGTTCCCTTATGACAACGCCGTGCCTCAGGGTGGGGTCAAGATCCTCCTCAGGGAGGGCGACCTGCTCGTCGGCACAGAGGTGAAGCGATACGGTGAGCTTTTCAAGGTAGGGCAGATCTGGCTGCGTATTCTGCGGCCACAAAAGGAGGCGTAGCCATGCCCATGCTGAGCCGACAGCAAGCGGGGAATTTTTTGGCAAACCTAGGTCTTCGCCAGGTTGACCGGGATATATGGGCGGGCCAGCAATGGCTTGTGGGGAGAATTTTTCCCGTGTTTGTTGCATTAAGGGAAGCTTTTGTAGAAATCGAAATACCTCTAAATCTTGTGACTCAGTGCGACCAAATCCTACTCCATCGTCTCTTCAACGAGATCAATAGGCAAATCGCAATTGGAAAATTTGCAATAGGTTCGGAGATCGATCATGGTGGCCGCATGCTCGTTCTTCGTGCGGATTTGCCCGTTGGCACGGATGAGGAATATATAACGGAAGAAAGCATGGCGATACTTTTCGCCGTTGCATTCAAGCTCATAGAGAAGCATTTCCCCGAGATCGAAAACATATTTCGGCAGGGATGCCAAATCTCCGGAGCGTCATCGGAGGATCAGGCACGCGGAATTTTGGGAAGGCTAAGAATTTTCCATGGTAGTGAGGAGGAGCATCGTGCCTAACGGCGAATTTCTGACGAGTGAGCAGCTTGAAGGTTGTTTTCGGGCACTAGGGTGGCGTTGGTTGTCAGGTCCGCTCCCGGAGACCTGGATTTTGCCGTTTCGTAGCGCAGAGAGAAGCACAGTGGAAATGATCATTGTGGATAATGGTCAAGCCAATCCCAATTTTATCGGGGTCATTTTACCGGTTATGAAGGGCACCCAAAATCGGGACTGCGTGCAAAAAGCTCTAGCCTTGGCCAATGGTGTTCTTGGATTAGTGAAGATCTGCATAGATAACGATGGGGATGTGACCGCTCACGTTTGCGTGCCCAGGCAGCAGGGGTTGTTCCGCTGTCCAATGCTCCGCCATGCCGTGGAGGCCGTATTGCTAGGAGCCGCATTTATTCGGCCAATTTTGGACTGTTGCCTCAAGGACGAGCATTGTGACGTGGAGGCCGCCTTGCGCAGTCGTTTGACCGGAGGGCCTCGAAGTTAAGGGGTTGAAAGAAGACTTTAAAGGGGGTGCGCAAAATGCGAAAGGTTTTGATTTTAATCGCGTTTTTATTGTTTTCACTAATATTCTCCGGATTAGTAGGTGCTCCTGAGGGGAAGATCAAGGAAGAGCTTCTTCAATATCTTGAGGCCGGAGAGGTGGAGAGAGCTGTAGAGCAACTATGGGAGTGGGAAAAAGAAATTCCAGGGGTAGTTGAAGAAACGCTGGAGGCAATGGTATGGGAACCTCTCCTTGGGGGCGCAGGAATAAACTACACAGTGGTTTGGGAGCAAAAAGGCAACCTGCTTTGGCCTCGTGTTTCACTACCTGAGACAATTTGTATATCTGTTCCTGTTGATCCTGTCCAGCGTTTCCTTGCCTGGTATGGCTTAAGCGGAGCTGATGTGGTGTGGGTAGCACAAGGATCTACCGCAGAGAAAGCCCGCGCGTCCTGGGAACAAGGGATCCTCGACCTATCTCATCCAATAACCATTTTGCTTTCATGTCCCGCTGAAGATTACAAAGATCAAAAGACGCGAGACGAGTGGAATAATGCAGTAGCGCAGTTAAGAGCTTTGAGCCAACGGTTAGAAAACATGGGGGTAGAAGTAGAACTTGTCGACTTGTCGGATAAATCGGCAAATGAAGCTGTGGAAGAGGTCAAAAAACGCCTGCTTTGCCCCGGTGCCCAGGTTTTAGGCTTTTTCCATCGCGGAACCGGAAATGCTTTCGAAGTCGGACAAGGAGGGACCTTCGGCCTTGCTGAGATTAAAGAAGTGGGCGCTAAAGCTAGAGAACAGGGAATAAAACCAGATTTCGTTACCACGATTGGCTGTAATTCCCTTCTCTTCGGTTTGAACGATGCATTCATAGAAGAAGGTCTTACGAACTGTACGTTTGCGGTTGCCCCACAATTCAATGCCCGAAATGTATATAACGTTATTGAGACCTTCCTGCGTTTTATCGAGACGCAGCGAAAGGAGGGAAAAATAACGCTTCCGCTTAAGGAATTGAAGCTTTTCATCAAGGTAATTTATCCCGACGTTCAGCAAATGGGAGAGATCTCAAAGGGCAGCTATTGTTGAGTAGACGAACCGCGGAAGCATGGTTTGAAAAAAGGAGGTGCGAGAGGGGAAAACGTTGTTGTGGCATATACAGGATGGAGAATGTGCTTTTTGTTCTAGTGCAGTTGTTCAATTTAACAACTTCTCGCGAGAGCGTGGGAAGTTTAAAAGGAGGGAGAGCCATGAAAAAAACTACAAGCTGGATGTATATGGCGTTGGTTTTTCTTTCGGCGAGCCTTGGGTATAGTGGCATCGTAAGGGCAGTTGAAACGACTGAGCTTGATGTCCAAAAGACGTGGTTTGTCATAGGCTATAGTTATGCGGAAGCGACCGAGCCCAATGAAGTTCAACAAATTGTGGGCCTGCTTCGCGGGGCTTCCGCGGAGGAGCTTGTTCCGCAGTTCGAGAAGTGGGCCAAAGGGGAAGTTGAAAAGACCGCTGTTCGGGGTCCGCTAATGGCCTTTTTGGCATCCAAAAAGGGTGTCATTGGGCTCTCGGCATGTCGACTAGGGGAGTGGATTTATGCGCTTCAGGATGCTTACCTTCGTTGTATCTTCAGTATTTTGCTTAATGATGAGGTGATGTTTTTTAAAACCGTCGAGGAAATTATGGTCCTTACGGCTCAGGCTCAAGAATTCATTGATGTGCTATCTCAGTATGCGCCAGCAGAGGTAATCCAGGCTCTAACGGAAATCTTAGGTGCCAGGCACAACCTTACATTCACTCCGATTTTTGAGGCCTTAGGAAAAGACTTACCACCTGGAAAGATAGATGAACTTGTGGAAAAAATTACGGAGGCTTTTGCAAATGTGCTGTCAGCGCTCCCGGACTGGATTAAGAGGATCAAAACAGCCTATGGCTTAAAGTGATTGGATAGGGCACAGAAGTGATAGTTATAGGGGTGTCTTCGGCTTTTACTTTTTTGAGGGTATACTAGGAGGCAAAAATGTCGAGGAAGGCCAAGTTTTCAGTCCTTATCTTGATAATCACGAGTTGGTTTTTCGGTACCGTATGTCAGGAGTGCCCACTGGCTGTACAAGAAGCGGTCCGAGCTCTGGTGCGTATTGCTGTAGCAGGAATTGGCATGCAGACAGGGCAAACCGAAATTGCTCGGGCAAGCGGGGTAGTCATAGGCGAGGAGGGTTGCATCGTTACGTGTGGGCATTTGTTTTGGGTAGGAGAGAATGCCGAAGATCGGCTGAAACTACGTGTTTTAGCACTCACAGCAACGACGAAGGAAGGCACTGTGCGCCTGGGCCTGAACAATTTGCGCCTCTGTGAATATAACCCAATTGTAGACAGTCAAAATGACTTGGCATTACTTCTTGTTAACCTTCCATTGAAAGGGCTTTCAGTAGGGGAAGTCGCTTCAGGGGAATCAGTTTGGCTTCTTGGGTACCAGGGTCCAGACGATGAGGCCACAAAGCTTCAAGGCGTTGTGAGTCTCTTTACCGCTAGACGGTTCATCATTCAGGTCGACGTGCTTCCGCAACCAGGGATGAGCGGAGCCGCTGTGGTAAATGAGAAAGGTCAACTGGTTGGAATCGTCACCGGCACCTTTTTGGGGCGCTTCGTCATAGCATCCTCTCTTCAAACAGTACCGACACTTCTTGAAAGCATGAAGTGTCAGGAATGAGGAAAAAGAGTAAAATGTTAAGAGAGAGCAGTATTAGAAGAACGAGTCGAAACATCGCCGAAAAACTCTTTCAGAAAGCTCTGCCGGAAGCCCTGTCTTACCTTCAGGAGGCGGAGAATTGGACTTTTACACCTCCTCTTGAACGTATAACCTTTGGACCAAAAGACCCAACGCTCAGAGTAGCCTCGATTATCTTTGATTCAATTGCCGATGCCCTGCAGGATATCGCCGAAAGTCTGCGGGAAGTGTCTTCCCCTGAAGAGGTCCGCCAGCTATTTGTCAAAAGTCTGGCCGAAAAGCTTTCTGGGCGCGTGGAGAGGAGTACCTATAGGGACGCCATCGATGCCGTAACAGATGTTCTCCAAGAACTGCCATTAGTCGATCAAATTTCTGTCGTACCGTTTGAGATGGATCGAGTGGATGCGTGCGAGAGGATCCTGCGCGGATGTGTACTTAAGGCCATCGATCCAAAAGATGGGTCTATAAGTACTGCTTTTGCACTTTGTGGTAAAGGACATATTTTAACTGCTGCCCATGTAGGTGGCGGGCATGCTTACCTTAACCTCGCCTATCAAGGAAAAGAGGGGCGGGCTAAGATCATATATAGGGATTTTCAAAAAGACATAGCAATTTTGCAAGTTGCACCAGATTCGTGGGAGCGCTTTTTGAGTGAAGGGCTGAGGCCCCCGCCCCTTGCCATTCGGGCGGAATCCGAGCTGCGTGGAATCCCTGTGGTATGTTTGGGATTTCAAGATTCGCACGTTTTTGTAGACCCTGTGGGTGTACACGCATGCACCTTGCTATTTTCTCCGGTTATGAAGGTGAAAATTGAGGGGGCTGAATACAATTGCCTAGTTTTGGTTGTGACTGAGAGGGAGGGGAATGTGTGTATCACGTATGGAATGAGCGGGGGCCCAGTTATGGATAGTCGAGCTGAAGCCTGTGAGGTTATTGCCATGATCATAGGCGTTTGGCAGCCGGGGGCTGAACGGAGAGCGCAGGCTTATTACCCATCATACCGGAGATGGGCACCACTTTCTGCTAGGGAGTTTGGGTTTGGAATAACTCTTTCCGAAGTGGCGGAAAGCTGGCCGGAGCTTCGAGCGTGTTGTTTGGCTCAACAAAAATCATAAGGAGGTGCTGTATGTCAGAGATGCAGCGAAGTATCCCAGAGGAAGCGCGGGAATGGGTGGAAAGATTAAAGAAAGCCGTTACTCCACAGGAACGCATTCAGGCGGCAAGTGAGCTTCGGGCCGCAGCTGTGCGAACCCGAGGGCCAGCACCTACTAGGGGGGCCTTGACGCATGCTGGCGAACCGCTCCTTTTCTCACGTGACCTAGCCGATGTGCTGAGAGAACTTAGGAATCAGCCCGCCGGAGTGCGTCGGGAGGTAGCCTTCGCCCTCGGTGAGGTCGGTGGAGAAGATATGGTGGCACCTTTGGCTGAGCTCGGAAAAGATCCGGACTCTTCCGTTCGCCTCATCGCCGCAGATGCCTTGGGAAGAATTGGAGGGCCGAAAGCAGTAGAGGAACTGATCAGGCTCGCCCAAAATGACCCTTCTGAGGATGTGCGGGCACTCGCTATCGAGTCCCTTGGGGTTCTGGCAATTCAAGAATGCAAAGTGGCAGTGCGAACTCGAGGGGCTGTGAAAGTCACGGGGCCAACGCCTCCTCAGGAAGAAAAAATAGGCCTTGATGTGGAGTCATTGAGCCAAGCCTTGGAAAGAATTGCGCAAGAAGACCGCTCTTCCTACGTACGGGACACTGTGCTTGACATCCTTGCCGCCTTGAGAGCTCGCATGTGACTTCGCTGGTAAACCTAAGCCGTTAAAGGAGGAGGCAATGGGGAAGGTCAAACAACCAGGCGGGATGCTTCAGGCCTTCCTCCAGGAGCTGTTGAGAAAGCTCGCAAGCTTCGAGGAAGGATGGTTAACTTTACAGCATAAAGTAGCGAATGACCTCGTTTTCAGTGAAGATCCTTTCATACAGCGAATAAGAAAAAGGTTTGGAGACAGTAAGTTCTTTCGCATAGTTCGAGAATTCTGGCATCCTCGTTTTCGCAAACACCTGGATCTAGAGCCGCCACAAGAAAGCGTTCTCTGTGCTTTCGGCGAAGTCGTGGATAATGTTATTAATCAGGCTGGATTGACTACATTTCTAGGCTGGGTTTGTCAACAACCCAGCTTTAATCAACAGGCCTGCCAAGCCGCATTATCAAATCCGGCCAGCCTAAAGAGAGTTAAAGACCTGAGCGAAGCAGTGGCTGCGATCGCTCATTCTCTTCCGAACCCGCCGGCTCTAAAGCCCATAGTGGCCAGCGCTCAGCTCCGTGAGGACCTCCGTCAAGGGGTGAACGAGTTAATGGCCTCAGGGTATAGGGAAATGTACTTAGGAGGAGCTGCTGCAATCATTTCAGATGTCCTTTCTCAATTGGGGCTGGAACGGGTGCACCTTTACTCGATGTACCACTCGGATGTTGTGGCGGGGCTATACCGCGGGCAACCGCAAAGGCTAGACTTAAACTTGGACCCACCTCAGTTAATCTGCGTGAATCAGCCTGGGCAGTACTCGTTTAGTGGCGTTTTGTATCCTCATCCTACCCGAAACAGTGACATTTTCACTTACCGAAGGAACTTCAGTATTACCATCGGTAACCAAATTTTCACGGCCAAACAAGATGATCGCATTGTTTTCCGGATCTATCGTTACATTGGAGATCATACGACTCAGTGGCGACAGGTTAAAATACGATTTCTCCAGCAGGGTGGACTTACCCCTTGGCTTCAAGGCCCTAGCGTAGAGGATGACGAGTGGCCAGCTCCCCGCGGATTTTTACGATGGAGAGTGAACAACGATGCACTAGAACTCGAATACTTAGATGGCCCAGGTATCCAAGAAATTCGTAATTACGACTACATCATTTTGAATGCGCCTGGATTAGCAACGTTCTGGCCCATAACTAATGCCCTGGAATATATGGAGGCCCAGTCATTGCGGCAGCAGCTTAAGTGGCTTTCCGAAGGGCCCGCGAAAATTCACTTGGAGATTAGCGGTGGGGCCGACCCGCACAGGGACCGTATTGGACCTTTTATCCAAAATATGAAGGGATTGATCCATAGCGCGGGAATTAATGACGGCGAGCTTTTGGAGATCGCTTCACTGCCAGACTACCAACCACCTGTGACGGTCACAGCCGCAGCCACTGCGATTTACCAGCGGTATGAGCTGGCCTTACGGCTGGCCACGGAGCTGGGGTTGGAGCGTCTTTATGTGCATGGAAACGATGTGGATCTAATCTTGCGCAAAGGTGGTTCCCCTGGCGATATGCGGGCCGAAATTGAAGCGGACCTCTTTGCTAAGGGCATTGTGGTCCTGGCAGTGCTCCAGCGAACAATTGATGACTGGCATGGCTATCTCCAAGCGGACTGTGCGATAGCAGTGGCTCGGGACATGATCGATAGGGCTCAAGAAAATTTGAGCAAGATGACCCAGGAAGGTGCACTCTCTAAAGAGTGCAAGAAAGAGGTCGATAATGCGAAAGGTCTCTTAACGGCGGCAGAAGAAGATTTTCGTAACAAGCATTTTGCTAGCGCTGAGGAAAAGGCAAAGAAAGCTCAACGCCTAGTTGGGGAAATTTTTGGAATCCCCTCGGAGCCAAGTGAACGAGCCGCGGTCTCTTTGTCCCCCCTTTTACTTACGAAGAGTTTTAAGACCCTAATAGAGTTTGCCTACGACTATGTGCGCTTCGCGCTAGGAGAAAACGCCCCTAGTTCTCTTAGTGGTCTTACAGAAAAAGGCGAGGAGATCTTTCAACGAATTGTCGAGACTGGGTACCACGTGACGCTTGATCCTGAAGGATATTCAGTAGCGGTGGTACCAGTGATGTGGCCAGAGCTGCCTATTGAGCTGAACCCCACTGGAGCAGGAGACATTTGTTCCGGGGTGACTTTGGTTTATTCAGGCTTTTAGGGGGTGTAATGTGGAAGTCACAGTCCGGATGATACATGGCGTTGCTTTTGATCTGTGTTTAGTAATCCCTAAGGAAGAGTTGGAGCAATGCCTGCTCAGTATGCCGGGCTGGGAGGAACTGGTGCATTCTTATGGCTACATCCGTCACCGCGTGCCGGATATGCCCGATGGCCTGGAACTGCCGGCCTCGCAAGACCCCGAGACTGGCCAATGGTTCAAAGGGGATCGAGGAATCCGCAGGTATAAAGTCCCACCTGAGGAGCACCTCGAGCCCACGGTTGGTTTCGAAGATCGCTCCGCCGTCCACGGCCTGAACCTTGTCGACGAACATGGCCGGCCAACCCACCGCCTTATTCTCATTGGAAACCGCAACCTCGGTAATAATCCGGGATTTGTGGCCTGGCACAGCGAAAAATCCCCCCGTCTTTTCCACCTGAAAGGCGAAAACGTGCAGGGCAGAACTTTCACCATGCTGACATCTTGGAAAAATGGCGATCTTTCTATTGAACCGATGCGTTTCAAACCAGACGGAGGCAGTTATAAGCCATATCTCCCGCCTGGGCATCCGCGAAAAGAAGAGGATATCCTTTGGTGTACCTTTGGTCAGCAGGTTTTACGGAAAGGGAAAATCGTTCCCATTGAAGAGATCGTCGATCAATTCTATGACATCCGTCATGTGTTTTGGTTCCCCATACATCCCATTGGGGAAAGGCGTTGTTCTCCGGCTGAGGAAGAGCTAGCCAGGATATATGAGAATTATCCAAGCGCTTTTAGAGAAAAAGCCTTGGGGGAACTGAGAGCTGGGCGGCCACGAAGCCGGTATCTTCACAATGCTGTGGGGATTGCCCCCGATAAAGTCATAATCCTTCAACGGCATGGAACGGTTGAAGAAATTGGTCATTGGTTGCGCGAGAAAGGTGCTGAGGATGGGCTTATTCTAGATAACGGAGGAAGCGTCTTTACCTGGGCCTGGTGGGCCTATAGGGATGTCATTCGCGTCGGGGACAAAAGGCTCGTGAGGACAGGGAATGTCATCTTTAGTGCTCCGGATTGGCGGCCGGAGACGGTCAGTCTAATTGCCTTTGTCTTGCGGGGGCCAGCCAGGCATGTAGAGCCCAGCGGGACGATTGCTATGGCCATGGTATGAGGGTGCGCACCTTTGTTATCGACCTGACCTATGGGATTAGTGAGGCTGGTAGCCGCTACCCCACTGATCCAGCCCCGAAAATCGTGGTTTTCCCCGCCCGCGTTGAAGAAGGTCAGCTCAAATCCGGTTACACCGAGCTTCAGATTCGCAGCCACCACGGCACGCACATCGATGCCCCGGCTCACAAGATCCTCGGTGGCAAGACTATTGACCAGTATGAGCTCAGAAAGTTCATCAACCGAGCTATGCTCATGGACCTTACGCCGTACCTCAAGCTGGGTGAGAATTATGTGCGAAGGATTTCCCAAGGGTTGTTGAGGCAGGTGCTTACTCCAGAGGGCCTGCAACGCATAAAGCAGCAACGCATTTCGGCGCTGCTCTTCCGGACCGGCTACGACAAGACGATCGAACGGGGGGTGACTGATGACTTCGGCTTCCCCTACTTTGAGGTGGAGGCTGCGGCATTCCTGGTAGAGGCTTGTGAGCGGCACGGCATTCGGCTCAACCTTGTGGGCCTGGACTCCTTCTCTGTGGATCCGAAAGGCACGCTGGATAGCCCAGCCCATCGGGCGTTCCTGGGGAGGGACATCCTCATCCTGGAGACCCTGGTTCGGTTGGGTGAGGTGGTACAAGTGTTCGGGGAAGGGCCTTTTGAACTGATCTGTCCTCCGATCGTTTATCAAGGTGCAGATGGCGCACAGGTACGGGCGTTTGTACGGGCTCTAGGCCCGCGGGTAAATGGAGATAAGGTGATCTGATGCCCATCAATGAGCGAGACATCTTCTGGGATTGGGATGCTGCCTGTAACCGGCAAGATGCAAAATCCCAACAGGAGCTGGCGCGCTATGTCCTGGAAGACCTTGACGAGGTCGCCAGGATCTTCCACAACGCTAAGTCTTACTTGAAAGATCACGCATTCTACGCGTATGAGTCGGATAACCCACCGCAACGTGCACGCGAGGAAGTTGAGGCTCTTTACAAGTGCCTTCAGAATGGCAAGCCCAAAGCGGGCGGCGATTATCTAGCTTACGTCCTTGAGGATATCAAATCTGTAAGGGTGAGAGGCAAACAGCGGGTTCGTTTAGCACGCGAGGTGCTCTTCTGGGGACATGGCGTCTGCCTTGACTGGGTCCTGCTCTTCGCTGCTTGCGTCTTTAAGGCCCACATTTACCCATTAATTATTGCTACGTCAGCGCACGTGATCCTCGGTTACTGGCTTACAGAGCACGATGCCGAGACCTATGGGCGGGTTATCTTGTCCGGAGCAGAGATAAGGGAGCACTTTTCCAAGGAGCGTATCAAGGTCATCAACGCAACGCGGATTCCTCCCAACGAAAGAGGGGAGCCCATGTCGTTTGATCAGGCGGAGGATGAAGCTGAAACGCACGTGCCTTATGCACTATTCGCTGTTGACATCCGCGCCGCACGTGGGGCAGGCATTGAGTCCCTATTGCCACTTAAGCCTTGGTCAGGGAATCACTCTCTGCCGCCGGCTGAGCACTTCCAGGAGCGGCCGGAGTTAGAGGATATTCACAAGTGGTGGCGGGATGAAAACTCTTACGGTGTGCTAGCTCTCGTGGGTATTGGCGGGGTGGGCAAGACGGCGGTTGTGCACCGCTTCTTAGCCCAACTTCCCGGAAGCGATATACAGGACGAAGGGGTCGGCAAGGACGAGACCCTTCCGATCCCTGACGCCCTTTTTGTCTGGAATTTCTACCAGCATCCTGACATCGATCGTTGCGCTACAGCACTCTACACCTATCTCACGGGAGAACAAGTCAATAAGGCCACTTTTGAGCAGGTCCAAGATGTGCTCTCCAAGAACTACTGCGGCTGCCGCGTTTTGCTCGTATTCGACGGTGTGGAGAAGCTTCAGATCGCCCCAGGGATCGAGCCGGAAGAGGAGGGTGGAACCTTTGGACAATTCCGACCTGAAGGTGCGCCGCTTGGCCGCTTCCTGGCATGGTGCTGTGATACCCCACGGCCAGTCCATGTTCTCATCACCAGCCGCTTTGGCCTAACAGAGTTGCGACGCTATAAAACTGCAGGAGGCTACGGCGCTGTTGACCTAGGAGACTTGCCTCATGAGAGCGCACGTGCCCTATTGCAAGCAACCGGGGTGAAAGGCCTTGTTTGGCAGCTGGACGAGCTGATCCGAAGGTTTGGCAAGCATGCTTTAAGCCTTGATCTGTTGGGCAACTACATTTTTCTTATTCACTATGGCGACCCTACTCATGTGCTAAGCAGGGCTATTCCACCTCTGGAGTCGGAAGAGGTTCGAGTACAGACGGAAACGAGAGACACTGAGACGCTATCCATAAAACTTGCACATGTCTTGCGATTCTATGAAGAACTCCTTCAGAGAGATGACCCTGCCGCATTAGGAGTGCTGCAGCGACTATGCCTTTTCCACATTATTCCTGTGGATGAGCACATATTAGCAGAGATCTTCTCAAGGGCAGAGGCGAGTATCGCAGGCCCGCTGGCGGGCTTAAGTTCACAGCAAATCCGGCGGCACCTGCTTAACTTGTGTGGAAAGTATCGCTTAGTTCAAGGAGAGCCAAAGGAAAATCCACAAAAATTCAGTGTGCATCCGGTGGTGCATGAGTATTTCTATATGAGGATAGACCAAAAGATAGTGCTACATGACGCTGTGCGTGCTCATCTAGCTTCGTTAGCCGAGTCCCCAACGTTCAATAAACCGACTGATCCAGCAACGCTAGATGTTTTAGAAGAACTTGTTTATCACACCTCACGAGTTGCGCAACAGGAGAACGCCTTGCGTCTATATTCGTCGCGTTTGGGGGGGTATTCACATTTGGGACAAAAGCTAGGTGCATACTCGCGAGGCGAGGCTCTACTTCGAATGATTATTCCATATAATGATGTTCTCTTTGCACAGATAAACGCTCCAAAAGAAGCTCAACTACTATTTTTTCACGATTTAGGTAATTACCTCAAAATTCTTGGCTACCTTGACAAAGCTGCTTGGTGCTTTAGGCAACAAGCCCATGTCTCAGTCGCGAACACTGATTATCTAGAGGGTTTGATTGCGTTTCAGGACTTGACCTATGTTTTACTATCTCAGGGATACCTGCACAAAGCTGCACTTACATGCGAAGAATCCCTCAAACTGGCGGGGGAAATACATGATGCTGCTGAGCTAATGCATTCTTATGCGGACCGTGCTCAGGTACGCGCGCTGCAAGGGGAGATCGACGAGGCGCGAATCGATTTCGGGGCCGCTCTTTATTACCAAAAAATTGCTGGGGCTCCGCATGAAGCATGTTGCGTGATTACTCCTGATGGTTGGCTGTTGACCTCATGGCATAATATTTCAGTCAGCCCAACTGGCGCAGGTGGCAAAATGCTGCTTCAGTACCTCGGGAAACTCTACGAAGTGACTGTTGATGTTCAAAGAAGTGCTCCGGAACGGGGTCTTGCAGTTTTGAGAGCTGGGCTGGACCTTTCAAAATCTGAGTCCTTCATAAGGGGGCCTAAGTCGCAGGTTGGTCATCTCATCATAAATGCCACTGAACCGATGCTTCAGATACCGGTTTGGACTGATACACTTTATGGCATTCCAGGCATTTGGTACGGTCATTTATTGCTGCGCTTACATTATTTAACAACCGCTGAGCAAGCCATCACCCTTAACAAACAAGTGGGACGAGAACATTGGGGACATACTACAGCATTGTGTAACATCCTCTTTGCTGAACTTTACCGCATGCAGGGAAAACCAGACAAAGCTCGCGAAGTGCTTACCGAAGCCGTTGACTGGGGTGTACGCACAGCAGATCAGGAAGTGCTTATCTGGGGCAATCTGATTCGTGCTCGCCTTGCCCTGGATTCCGACGACCTGGATGAAGTGGAACGAGCCATTCGTGAAGGGTTGGGTACCGCTGAATACTGCGGCTACGGCTTGTATTACATTGACCTTTTAATAGCTAAGGGGCAGCTGGCATTGCGCAAGGGCGATCCCAACCTCGCGGAACAATGTGCTCGAGAAGCCCTCGATGGTGACCAAGGGAAGAAGCCAAAGCTGTTCGGTGCCCGGCATCCCGAATGCGGCTACGCCTGGGGCGAAGGAGATGCCCTGCACTTGCTGGGAGAAGCCTTGTTGGCACTGGCTCATTGCGTCGGCTCCCACGGCCACGATTCGAAAGGTCGCTCCTATAAGGAGCTCCTTGAGAAGGCCCGCCAGGCAGCGGAAGCGGCTCTCGCTTTGCGAAAGAGGATTCAAGACCCTAAAGCAAAGGATACTCAAGATCTGTTGAGCAAAATTAAGGAGGCGCAGGGAGGTGACGGACCATGAGGCTTCCGGAAGGTATTCGGTATAACCCTAGCCAGTTCGAGCGCTTGATCGCCATCACTGCAAAAGCGGGGGAGGGCTTGATCACGATCGACCCCGCCCTCGGCTACACCGTAAACGATCGGGACTTCAAGAAGAACTTCCAAGATCTCTTTTCCGAGGATTACCGTGAGTTTGCCCGTCGGTATCATTTGATGGAGCGATCTCCTATCTACAGCGGCGCGGAGCACAAGGGGGATCCGAAGCTGCCCAACATCACCGTCCTACCTAACATTCCGACTCGCCGAGCTCAAACTATGCAACTCCGGTTCGATCAAAAGACATTCGGCATAGGTCGCGATCTTGATCTCCGCATGCCCACTGGCCAAGAGGTCACGCTCTTTGGCTGCACCATGGGCCACTGGCATGGGCAGACGGACTGCCCCGATGGGGTCCAGGAGGTCTATGAATTCCAGAGCTACGGCGCTCTGGTGATCGACTGGCCGGAGAGTGACGAAGTGGAGCTTTGGGTTGCCCGCGATGGCGACAAAGTAGCCGTCCCCCAGCAGTGCCACATGACCCTTTACAACCTGGACGACTTGGATCATCCCCTTGTTACCCTGGACTTCGCTAATCCCAAACGGAACTATGCTAACAAAGAACTCGTAGGGAGGATCGGGCCTATCTTGCTTGCTTATTACACGCCCTACGAGGCCGTCTTCATCCTGAATCGCCACTACATCAACCGTGAGCGGATCTATGTAAGACCTGATGAGTTCATAAATCCTCAGTCGCCACCGTCTGGGGAAGCGAACAACCAAAATTGTCTCAACGGCGGCGTCCGCTTGCCTGGGCCCTTTCCCGGTCGTGAGGTGCGGATTCCCTTGGGCGCACGGGCTAGCCTGGGCCAGCAGCTCTATGAGGCGCTCACTGGCGATGCGGAGGTGATTATCCAGTTTGCCCGGCTGGGCATCCGCGTGTGTAAGGCCTCACCGGAAGTGGAGCTCGGCGGCGTCCGGTATGGTCGACCTCTGGCCGAGGCTGTTAGGATGGGCAAAGCGAATCAGCTCTATCGCTTCTTCTTTTCTAATTCCAGTGGGAATCCAAAGGCAAAGCCAGGTGACGATGAAGAGATCCCCGAGCCCAAGCGCCCCTTGCATGAAGGCGAAAAGGATTGGCTCAAGAAGGGGCCTCGCTTCCTTGAGCCGGGGCGTGAGCCTGAAGAGCCGGCGCAAAGAGATATCTCAATTATGATCGAGGGCGCCGGCGACTGGGTGGACAAGGCCTTTATCCCCTCCATCGAAAAAGCTCGAGAAGAGCTGGCAGTGCGCAGGCAACGCCAGCCCAATTTACCGGACCTCAGCGTGATCATCGCTGACGACTCCCGCTGGCATAGCCCCGGGAAGAAGCCGCCGGTCAAGCCCGATCCTGAGATTTATCGAAATCTTCGGAGGGTCGTCGATCACGGCCTGAACCATAACGTGAGCTACAACATCGCCCCCCAAGGGGTAAAAGTCACACCTCGACCAGTGCTCTTTCTGGACAAGGCCGATCCTTCTCACCTGCGACGCTATGAGCGCATGCGGCCCAACGTTGGGATCGTTTTCATCGTCACACCAGACTATACGCACTCCACTCTCTGCCGGGCTCATCTCGACCGCGCCCCAACGATCTTCGTTGAAAAGCCCTTCGACGCCAACTGGGAGAATGTGCGGGCACTGCTCGAGGCCAGGGGGCGCGCTGCTCTGGACACAGAGATCTACGCATTAGACCACTATCGCTTTTACAGCTGGCGGCTGAAGGAAACTAATCCCAAGAGCGGAAAGAGCTTACTCGAGGAGGCCACCGACTGGCTGGACGGGGCCCTTCGCGAGGCGCGTTTCTGTATGATGGAGACCGGGCCGGTGGAGCCCCATCGCATCCGGGCCCTCCAGTTCGGATTGATGCTCGATATGCTCCCCCATTGCTTCGGGATGCTCGCCTTCTTCGGGAGGCTAGATAGCGTGGACGAGTTTGAGGTGCTGGAGGTGGGACGCTACGAAGGTGCGCCCATTCCCAACGAAACCTATGCTCACGTTCGCTTCACCTTCGAGGATTACAGCGACAACGGCTGGCGGGTACCCTGCGAGGCCTGGCTAGGCAAAGGCCTGAGAATAAGTCGGAAATACTTCGAGGTCGTCGGCAAGAGTGGCCGTTCTGTGCTTATCGCGCTCGGGAAGACTACTTGGCAGTGTCGACAGACGCGGAGGGATCAAAGCATCGATGGTGGTATCTATTTTGTTGACGAAAATGGGAATCTCAACCCTCAGGCTCCCCTCGATCCAGATCGTTACAAGCAGCTCTTCGTAGATCTGATCACGGGGGAGCTTAAGGCCATTGTCTGTGCGATGCCACTGGTTGACGGAGAACAGATCGTGCACGCTTTGGACCGGTTCTGGAACGCGACTCAGGCTCATAGCCCTTGGCGGCCTTACAAGTTTGGAGAGTTGGATTGTTTCAATTGAATTAAGAAGGAGGTGTCCTCAATGACACAAAGAAGAGAGCAGATCAACCGGAGTCGGAGGTCCAGCACGGGAGGGCTCTATAGCCGGGGCGTAGTGCGCACCCGAGGCTTTGTCCCGGTCCGTCCTCCTTCAGAAACCGAAGGAGCTCCAATTAGGACGCGCGGGGCGGTGCGCACTCGCGGGCCTGCAGTGAGGGTGGAGCCATGGCAGGAGCTTGATCGTGAGGAGCTGGGCGAGTTGCTTGAAGAACTTCGGGATGCACAGGATGGCTTCCCGATCACCATCGTTGTGGAGAACGTTCAGGATTCAAGAGCTCAGAAGTTCTTAGATTGCCTCCACCAAGGAAACTTGCTCGGGGCAGACGATGCCTTATGGATCGTAGGCGAGGGCCAGTATGAAAACGTGGTTCCTGAAAGGTTTCGGAGGGAGGACTTCATCCCGGAGGATGCCTATTTGAACGTTCAGGAACAAGAGGACAAAGCGGTTATAGACATACTGACCCCTGAGTTGGTGTTTGTCGCCGATGCGGACGCTAAGAAGCTTAAGGAGCGTTTAGAGAAGTGGGAACGCCGTGTCTTGGCGGTCATCGTGGCTGGCCCGGATGACTTTGATCCTTCTACTCTCGACCTAAGGCTGGGCATTCCAGGCGAGGATGGGAATCGCTGGCATCGCCGCTGGCCAAAGGAGTGAACGATTCCATGAGACCTGTGCCACTTCCTCGCCCATATTGTATAAGGAGATCAAATTTATGGGAACAGGAGATTTCAAGGTGCAAGCTGATTTCCTTCGAGCATCTGGGACGCCATTGAGTTCCCTATGGCCGCGTTCGCTAGCCTCAATAGCTGCTTCGACAGCCTTTGCGGTTCATGAAGAGGGCTACTTCGTCACTGCTGGGCATGTTGTAGAAACTGGCTACCCGATCTATATAGCTCTGCACAGTGCTTCTCAAGTGCCATGCGGGATCTTTCCTGCTCACACATTAAAAGTGGTTAAAGAAGCAGACCTTGCGCTCCTTCATGCCCAAGATTTGGGAGTCCAACCTGCGACGTTGGCAGACGAGTCGAGCTTTAGTTTTGAGCTCATAGGAGTCTCATTGGGCTACTTTGGCTTTTTCGAGGCTTTTCTGAATGTGGGCGAAGCTCCCGTTGATGAGGCAGATATCCAGCCCGATCAGCTATCTCTTGTCTATCGTACCGGTGTTCTTGCAGGCGGTGGGCTCGTTGAGATCGAACAAGGCATTGTCAAGGACACCATCTGGTTTCAAGGCATTTCCACGCCAGGGACAAGTGGAGGACCTCTGTTCCTCCCCGAAACGGGCGCTGTCATCGGTGTCGTCATCTCTCAGCTCAGACACCTTGTGCCTGAAAGGGGGTAGGACGAAGCAGCCGGGCTCAGCGTGGCAGTGCCAGTAAAGGAGGTCATTCAGATGCTACAGAAGGCGGCAGACGAAGGTGTTTATCCTGGAAGACGGGTTCCATCAAGCCCGACAATCTGGACCCGCTGAGGATAAACACTTTGCGAAGAGGGGATATAGATGAGTAAGCTCTGGCAGTGGCTTAAGAAGCTTTTGGGAATTTGGATTGGCGAATTGACTTCTCAACATGAGGATTTCTTCATTTGCCTAAAGCCTTCCGAAGGCCATGTTAATCAATACACCGTGGAAACCCGGTGGCATGGGAAGACTATCAAGGTTGATATTAGCCTTGATCAAAAAGCAACTAAAGATCCCCGCGAGATGATCCAGAATGTGAACCAGTGGAGGCCTTCCGGACGCGTCGAGGAAGAGCCAAGCCCGGATGAGTTAAAGGACTTCGGTAAGAACTTGCGGGAGCTCGTCTTCCCTACTCCCAATAAACAATCCGAGGACCAACTTAATCAGCTACGGCAAGCCTTGGCGCAAGCTCATGGGACAGGGAAAAACCTCCGTTTGCACCTAGTACTTAATTCAAAGGTTAGACCACCCGAGCTGCTCTTTTTACCATGGGAGTATCTCTATATTCAGGAACTTGATACCGAATGGGAAACGGGCTTTCTGGCCTTGCTGCCCTTTGTATCTGTCATCCGCCAGGTTGATGAACAAATCCAGGAACGGTCTAGGTGGATTTGGCCCTTTGGCAGGAAGTTCCGTATCCTCATTGTTGTCTCTAATCCAAAGGATCCCGACGGCATCTGGCCATCCTTAAACGTGCTCCCTGAGCTTATGGGGGTTTGTGATGCCCTTCAGCTTCGGCTTTCTCCAAGAAAGGTCCGCATCGAGGTGCTTGGCGTGGAGGATCAACTCAAAGATCACTTAGAAAAACGAGGGATTAAGGTGCTCCCTGGAAAAGCGACTATCAGCAATCTGCAAAAGATTATATATGAAAGGAAATCGCTATTCTTAAGGCGAAGGCAAAAATACGATGTCCTTCATTACATCGGTCACGGCTTCTTCATGACGCTGGAAAGGTACAATAAGTTAGCGGAAAAGTATGGGAAGAAACTCCCCGAACACTTGCCTAAAGAAGGGGCAGGGTTAGTGCTAGAACCGGAGGAGGGTTCTAGTCCGAACTACTTGTTCGCCAAAACAGAAGAGGAGGGCAAACCTAACCTTGTGAACTTATTAAAGGCCGCTTCAATTCGTCTTGTAGTGCTTAACACTTGCCTACAGGCTGCTGGAGAGGTCGTTCGACGTGGTGAGCAAGAGGAGTTGCTCTGTACTGCCAAGCAGCTTATAGAGGGAGGGATTCCTGCTGTAGTAGCCAACCAGTGTATTTGGCGTGATCAAAGCGCAAAATACTTTGCTGAGGCCTTTTACTTCGAATGGGCCAGATATAGGCCGGTTGATATAGGGATCCGAGAAGCCAGACAATTGCTCGGCGGACTTCTGGCAGATAGGTTTGATTGGGGCGCTCCCGTGCTCTATGCAGCACAGTTCTTTCGTTTCAGCTTCATTAAAATGTTGGCAGCTGCAGGAATACAGCTATTGGGAGCAATTATTTTCCTAAGCTTAGCTGTTGGATTACCTATTTGGTGGGGGTTGACTTCAGACATACGATTGATCTTCGAGCCTCTTATCGGTCCATCATGGGAACAAGGATCTCCACCTTTCCCTACTTTGCCTCCCATCGTGGGAAACGCGGATCTCGACCTCCAGCGTTTGGAGGATGAACATGGACCTTACCTGCGGATAATTTGCCAGCTTAGAAAGGAGAGGGGAGCCTATTGCCAATGGGGAATCTGTTGGGGAATCTTACCCTTCAATTTGACGAAGCATGCCTCTTGCCTATATCTTCAGGTCCGTGCAGTGGAGGGTATACCCATTGTTATAGATCGAGACAAACAAATAAGGCAAGTAAGGTTCCAAGTAATTTTTAGAGATAATCAAGGTAAAGGTAATGAAGGATCAATAAATTACTATGAATTTCCTAAAGGAGGTGCTTCCGCCGAGAGACCCAGGTTATGTGAAGAAGAAAGTGAAAGGTACTACATTTTCCTCCTGGAATCAAACGAGTGGGTACCTATTCGAATTCCCCTCGCAGCTGTTGAGAAGCAAGGCCAGGAGAAAGTGGATCTCTCCAGCTTACATGACCTCACCATACGTATCGATTCCTGGGGCTATGAGGATCACTACAAAGGTAAAGTTATTCTCGATCTTCGGCCTTTCAGCTTAGAGTGCGAAGGGAAGGGGGAGGTTAACTAAATGAGGTTCCTTTTTAACACATTACCCACATCACACTTCAACTTCACTGTTCCAATCGCGCAGATACTCCGTTCCAAAGAGCATGAGGTGGCCTATGCCACAGGAAAACGCCTCAAGGACGTAATTGAGGAGGAAGGATTCAAGTTCTACGAGGCATGGCCTGATATACCATTCCATCACACTGATGAGTATTATTTGGAAGCGCAGCGAAAGCTAAACCTGCCACTTCCTCGGCATGCACGCTTAACAGCCAAATTGCTTCAACCCATTGCTCCACATATAGCGGCAGATATCGAAGCAGTAGCAGTATTTATTGCTATAACGCCTACCATCGTGGAGAGAACCCTGCCTGTTATCGAGAAGTTCAAACCAGATGTTCTTATATTCGATAGTGCCGTATATGCTGCACCCATCATTGGAAAGCTAACAAGAATCCCTTGGGCTACTATCTCACACTTCCCAAATATGATCCCTGATGAGACTGTTCCACCACCCGGGTCAGGTTTACCTTCGTCGCGAAATTTCTCGACGATGCAGCTCAATAAAGCGGTTAATAGACTCGTTTGGTGGTACTTGCGCAGGTTTGATAGCTTAAGCGATCGAAATTATCACACTTTTGGGCTAAGCCCAACAAGGGATTCGATTCTAAAAGCTTCTCTATCCCCTTTTCTGTTCATTGGAGTGACCAGCCCTATCTTCGAGGTGCCATCGCGTTCCTTCCCTCCGCAAGTTCATTTAGTTGGGCCTAGCGTATGGAACAAGTCTAAGAATGTAACAACTCCTAAGTGGTTAGATGATCTCCCCAAGGATAAACCCATTGTGCATGTAACTCTTGGGACAAATAAGTCCCGTTTGGCACAAAGGCTATTAACAAAATTGATTAAAGAACTTTCTGTATCTGACCTGTTCGTGATTTTAAGTGCTGGAGCCAACCGCGAGCTCATCCAGAATATCCACACACCGCCCAATTTCGTTATCACAGAATACGTGCCCCATCAGCAGTTATTGCCCAAAGTAAATACGGTAGTCCACCATGGCGGACTTAATACAACCATGGCGGTTCTGTTTAGTGGATTGCCGTCTGTCATTATCCCTCTAGCTTATGATCAGCCGGATAATGCCCAGCGCTGCGTAGAGCTTGGAGTAGCTATCAGATTAGATCCTGTGTGGCATATCCCGGGAAGCCTGAGACGCTCGGTGTTTGAAGTGTTAGAAAATCCAGCCTATAAGCAGAGAGCACTCCAAGTGAAGGAAGCCCTCTCACAACAGAATGGCCCACAATTGGCAGCCAATTTACTTATTTGTCTTGCTGAAACAGGGGATCCTGTGCTGCGGTCACACCTAAGGCAGGCAATATCAGCGCAGGTTCCTGAAGAGGAGATGCGTAGCCATGCGATATAGCCTTTTCTTGCTGGTGATTTCTCTCTTACTGGTAGGGATGTTATTTGCAATCGCTAATAGGAAGCTAACGACCTCTGCGTATGTAAAACACGAGGATGTCCACACAGTAAGAGAAGTGGATCAATTCACCACGATGTCGGACGAGGAGATCGTTGATATGTTAGAAGAAAAAGCTTTTCGTTACTTTCTTGACAACTATAACTATGTAAGTGGTTTAATTTTGGACAGAGCGAGCAATTTTGAGGAAATCAAAAAGGATTACACTGTGGCCAGCATTGCGGCAGTGGGCTTTGCACTGACAGCCTTCCCTATTGGAGAAATCCGGGGCTGGATTAGTAGAGAAGAAGCTTATAAGAGAACATTGAAAACCCTGAAATTCTTTCGGGATGAGATGTATAACAATCGTGGCTTTTACTATCACTTCATTGATGTCAGAACCGGCGAGCGGGTTTGGGACTCCGAGGTAAGCTCCATTGACACTGCCCTCTTTCTCGCTGGAGCCCTCTTCGCCGGTGCATATTATGCAGACACTGAGGTCGCGGAGATTGCGGAAGAACTTTACCGCCGTGTCGATTTCCAATGGATGCTCACCGATGGAGGGGCACGCCCCAACGCGCAGACGCTTAACATGGGTTGGACGTCGGAGCGAGGCTTCTTACCTTATCGTTGGAACAGCTATTCCGAGCTGATGATCCTCTACCTCTTGGCCATCGGCTCCCCCACTCATCCCATCCCACCAGAGACCTGGGACGCTTGGACTCGCCCAAAGTACACATACAAAGGCCATACGGCTATTTCTGGGGATCTGCCGCTGTTTGTGCATCAATACTCCCACCTGTGGGTGGACTTCCGGGGCCTCAGGGATCGGTATGTCGATTATTTTGACAACTCAGTCCAGGCGACCCTGATCAACCGTGTCTTTGCTCAGGATCACCAAGGGCGCTTTAAGACATTTCAGGAGTTCTGGGGCTTGAGTGCTAGTGATGGGCCGAATGGTTACCAAGCTTATGCACCTATCCTATGGCGTACAGATGGAACTGTCTGCCTCTCTGCAGCCCTAGCCTCAATTATCTTCACCCCGGAGATCGTATTGACCGATCTCCGACGCTGGCTGAGCAGCGAACACCTTCCCCGAATCTGGGGGCGCTATGGATTCGTAGATGCCTTCAACCTCGACCGAAGTTGGTGGGACACCGACGCCATCGGGATCACTCAGGGAGCGTTACTTCTCGCCCTCGAGAATTACCGCTCAGGAATGATATGGAGATATTTCAAGGGCGTTCCCTATATCCAGGAGGCCATGAGAGCCGTAGGATTTTACAAACACTAGCCAATGAGGGGGTGTTATAGAGGAATATGAATGAATCAAATAGATAGAATTGGCTTCATTGGCCTTGGCAAGATGGGCCGCCCCATGGCCAGTAACCTCTCGAAAGCAGGTTTCTCACTCACGGTTTACGACCGCGACGAGAAGGCCGTTCAAGAGCTTGTTCGGCTGG
>Ga0078972_1005103_pt1 | contig 34160 bp, 22 predicted proteins | sample YelNatPaOPGAMG01_FD_67568 | JGI IMG/M metagenome (GOLD analysis project Ga0078972, IMG submission 67568) | Hot spring thermophilic microbial communities from Obsidian Pool, Yellowstone National Park, USA - OP-RAMG-01 (SPADES assembly) (version 2) | ecosystem: Environmental > Aquatic > Thermal... | reverse complement strand
TTTGAAAAAGAGAGATAAAGGGCATACGCATTAAGTTAAGGACTTTTAACCCCGAAGGGGTGATATATTTATAGAAAACACATAAATAAAAAATCTTTTAGCTCCGTCAGGAGCGACATATTTACCATCATATTTCGCTCCGTTGGAGCTTTGTATTTTGGCGTTTATCGTTTCTATAAATATGACGCCCCTTCTGGGCAACATTATCTCACGTTAAAAATAACGTTTTTCCCCTTAACTTAACGCCTATAGGATAAAGGGGGATTTTTGAAATATTTGGAAAAATTTAATTTTAGCAGAAAATATTATTTTCACTTATTCTAGAAAATGTCCGAACTAATGTCCTAAGTTCAGAAATTTACTATTGAAAAAAAACAAAAAACTGAAAAAAATAGTAAAATGATTATTGTTAAATAACAATGGGTAGCTACCCATTGTTTGTTTTCATCGTATAGTAGATGATCTGCCTAAAATTTGAATTGGACTGATAAAAGTTCATCTTGAATAAACAGATAAAGTTGGATATTATGTAGCTAAATATATTAGATTAACCATATCATTTTTTCTTAAATTTACCTATGATGATCAGATTATTCTTGATAAGTTTAATTTTGTTAGAAACCTTCTTAATAGGAGAAATCAATATGAGTCTGGCTATAAAGATACTGAAAATAGAGGATAGATCGGGAGAAAATCTCATAAAAAATAGCGGTTTTGAGGTGGTAGATAATGACAATGCCCAGTATTGGTCACATTATAACAATGGATATAAAGCGATCTCGGGAATTGGACGTAATAATTCCGTTGGTATTCTTTGCAAGAACGAAAGCGGTAAAGGCAGTTACGGCATTATGCAAAATATCGTCTTAAACCAAAAGACCGCAATGCCAATAGCTGTAAAAGGCTGGAGTAAAGCGGAAAATGTTAGCGGGGGCAGAGACTCTAATTATTCTATATATGTTGATATAATTTATCAAGATAACACTCCACTTTGGGGACAAACAGGAAATTTCAGCACAGGAACGCATGATTGGGAAAAGAAAGATTTTCTGATAGTCCCAAGTAAACCGATAAAATCACTCACTATTTATGGATTGTTTCGTGGTCATATAGGCACTGTGATTTTTGATGATTTTGAGCTATACGAACTCGGCAGAGGTGGATATATGCTTGATAATGTGCCTATCCAAATACCAGAGCCTAAAAAGATATATTCATCTTTCAGTGATACCTTTGACACAAAAGGTTTAAGCATCGGTTATGATCAGAAAGCGGGAATCGTTACGTCATTGAGAATTGACGACTATGAATATGCGCAAACTAATATGCCATCAGGGTTTTTAGCTCGTGATGTTGCTAACAACTCTGATTTTTATCAATTTCAGGACGGTATATGTCAAGAATTAGGCTTATCACTCAACGTCAACGCTTATGATAAAGACGGTTGCCTGCATGTAGAAGGAGAGATCAGAGACTTAAAAGGCGTTGATCGGGCGATAACGTTAATATGTGCTTTGCCGATAGATGCTGTCGGTTGGAAGTGGCATGATGACATCAGAAAATTTAGGATCATAGAAGATGGGAAAGAATACTCAAATTGCGTCAATATAGGCACAGGGTCAGGTATGTTGTCGCTATATCCTTTTGGAGTGATAAGCAATGACAAACATGGATTAACGTTAGCGATAGATATGGATATGCCAGCACAATATCGTATCGCCTACAATTCCACAACGAAGCAATTTTTTATCGCCTATGATTTCGGATTAGCAAAAGAGACTGACAATTTCCCAAGTTCTGCACCATTTAAATTCGTTATTTATACAACTGATCACAGATGGGGATTTCGTTCTTCTGCAAAAAGACTTTATGAGATATTTCCAGATTTCTTTGTATGCAGATCAAAAGATCAAGGGATTTGGATGCCATTTACAGATATTAGCACGGTGCAAGGGTGGGAGGATTTCGGATTCAAATATCACGAGGGCAACAATAATGTCCCATTTGACGATCAAGCAAATATTTTGAGTTTTCGCTATACTGAGCCATCTACTTGGTGGATGAGAATGGACCCAAATATTGAGAGAACTGACGAAAACATCATTAAATCGCTTATAGAATATACGAAATCTGATAATCAATATGTCAGACAGAAAGCCGAAACTGTAATTGTATCAGGTTCTTTTGATGAGCAAGGACGATACCAATACCTCGTCAGAGATGAGCCTTGGTGTAATGGTGCAGTTTTTAGCACAAATCCAAATCCATATATCCCCGGGAACTCCGAAGCAAAACTAAATTGGAACGATGAAGTTAAACAGAGGCTTTATGGACCACAAGCAAAAGGCATTCAAGACGGCGAATACCTTGATTCCCTTGAAGGCTATGTAACCGCAGATGAGAATTTCAGAAGAGACCATTTTCATTATGTCACCGTTCCGCTTACATTTTCAACATCATCAAAAAAACCTGTCATTCATAAGGCGATGTCAGTTTATGAGTTTTCAAAATGGCTCGCTGATGATGTCCATAAGATGAGAAAGTTGATGTTTGCTAATTCTGTGCCTCATAGATTTTCGTTCCTTTGTCCATTCTTTGATGTTATGGGAACAGAGATAAATTGGATAAGTGGAGATGGCAAATGGCAACCAGGCTCTGATAGTTGGCTAAACCTTTGCAGAACAATGTGTTATCAAAAGCCCTATCTCTTTTTAATGAATACCAGATACGAGAGATTTACGCCTGATTTAGTGGAAAAATACTTTCAGAGAAGCCTCTTTTATGGTATGTTCCCAAGCATGTTCAGTCATAACGCATCAGAAGACCCATATTGGCAAAATCCGAGTCTTTACAACCGTGATCGGCATCTATTTAAGCGATATATACCTATAATTAAAAAAGTTGCTGAGGCAGGATGGGAGCCGATAACCTATGCTAAGACTAATAACGATAAAGTATATATAGAGCGATTTGGATCAACTGATGATATATATTTTACCCTATTAAATAATTCCAATACAGAACAAAAGGTTGATGTTGTTATTATGTATAAAGATTTAGGATTGGAGAAAAAAGAGACAATAACCGATATAATTTCAGGCGAAAGCATAAATGTAACTGTTGACGGAGACAGTATAATATTAAAGCTGAAAATGTCACCAGAGCAGGTAAGGCTTTTCACTTTTAGGACTAAATAATGGTAACAGGTTCAGTTCACCATCAGGTAAGATCAGAAGTCGTTTTCTCTCGCTAATACTTTTCAGTATCGGTTCAATAACTGCTTCTCCCAGTTTTACTTCCCTCATCACCAGCAAGAAGTCTATATATATAATTTGATTGAATAATAATTTGTCCGAACTTATGCTAAAATATCAGATTTATTGCTTGAAAATGATACTTAATAAGTATATAATTGCAATTAGTGAGGTATATAATCTTATCTTATACTTATTAAGGGGGTGTCTATATGATCCAAAGGTTTATAAGTGTAATATCTATTTTTGCCTTATTTTTGTGGATCATTGGTGGTTTATCAGCTTACGTGCCTACGGTTGCCTATATCTCTATGGGAGATAACGGACCATTTACCGAACCTGCGATGAAATTTGCTCAAAAGACATTCAACACACAGGTATTGTCAAGAAAGGATTTGGGCAAAGTTGACTTTAAGAAATTTGCGGTCGTTTGGTGGCACGATGGGGACTCAGATCCTGGGTCGCTTAATGATCAGGAATTAAAGGCTTTTACGGATTATGCGGATTCTGGCGGAGCAGTCTTACTTACCGCATGGGCGATTCGTTACGCAACGCCAATGGGATTGGAAAAAGCAGAAGCGCGACAATTTGGTCCTGTTGCTGACGATGGAGTCTCAGTAGGTATTGCACCATTAGAGACATCTATTAAACTTCCATTATGGAAAGGATTAAAGACTATTGATGGAAAAGAACCAAGCGCAGGAGCGAGAATCCAAGTTAATTCAACGGGTTATCCTAAAAGTGGCGATTACTTTGATTCAATATGGAAAAATTTTATAACACTTGCTACTGCTTGGGGTCCTCCTGCTAATGAATGGGGAGAAAGGATCGCCGCTTTCGGCTATTGGAAGTTGGGCAAAGGAAAAGTTTTTAATATGAACTGGCGACTTCCAAATTTCCATGCTAACAACAAAGATATTTCTGCACTACAAACACTTACAGCGAATGTTATATATTGGCTCGCTAGTGAATCGCTTTATTTCGCTGTTGAGCCTAACGAAAAATTGGCTACTACATGGGGAAAGATAAAGAATTAACGGGTAAAAATTTAAGGAGATTATTCTTATGGCAAAAACTTACAGAGTCTGTCTCGTTGGATGTGGAAGAATGGGAACAACCATTGATGATGAGGTCAAAGATCATCCTAATAGCGAACTATGGCTACCATATTCGCATGCTGCTGGATATATGGCTGTTGAAAAAACCGAACTCGTCGCTGTTTCTGATACCGTTAAAGAAAAGGTTGAAAGCACACAAAAACGTTATAATGTGCCAAATGGATATACCGATTATCGTGAAATGATAGAGAAAGAAAAGCCTGATATTGTAAGCATAGCTACCAGACCGGGAAATCATGCGGAGATAACGATTTTTTCTGCGGAACATGGCGTAAAGGGAATTTATTGTGAAAAACCTCTTTGTTGCTCAATGGAAGAAGCTGATGCGATGCTGTCTGCGTGTGAGAAGTATAACGTGAAGTTTAATTATGGCACTCAGAGAAGATACGCAAGCCTATATAGGAAAATGCGTAGTTTAATTGAATCTGGCGAAATAGGGACATTGCAATGCGTGATCGCAGAATGCGGTTCTGGCTCTGCCCAATGGACCCATACTCATACCGCTGATATGATCTTATATTTAGCTGGCGATGCCGAGATTGACTTTGTCCAAGGGACAGCTTATATAAACGAAAACGATTGGGAAGGCGATAACCTGTTTTCTGATCCGGGTATTGCATGCGGTTATGTAAGATTTAAAAATGGCGTTCATGGATATATCGTTGCTGGTGGCAATTACGAATTTGAGGCGGTCGGATCAGGCGGTAGAACGCGAACACTGAACAATGGCTCGGGCGCTCAACTATGGAAAGCCCAGGGCAAATGGGGCATACATGCAGAAGTTCCATTCCCAGATATGGAGATAGAAAGTGGAACCGTCAGGTGTATAGAAGACCTAATTGACGCTATTGAAAATAACAGAGAGACCAAAGGTAATATCCGCTTGGCATGTCGCAGTCAGGAGATGATATTCGGATTTATAGAGTCACACAGACAAGGCGGAGCAAGAGTTAGCTTGCCATTGAAGAATAGAAAACTCTACGTAGGACAAAAAGATTGGTAGTCTTGAAAATAGAATAACCTTTTCTTTATATACTCCATTCGCCTACATATAGCTGTAAAGATAGGATTATATCCAATGGGAAACGGCAAAAAATTAGGTCTGACTAAAAGAGCTATTCTGATTGGATCAATTCTTATCCCAATATCTACGTATTGGGTCTTGCGTATGGAAATTATGAGCGGGAATGTAGGCGGAGGAGGATCATCTTTTGGTGGGGCGCAATATACTACATGCCTTTCTATATTCTTTAATGTCGTCTTTATAACGATGGCATTAACTTTGATCAGCAATTTAGGACGTCGTCTTTTCGCAAAATCCCTGCTTAATGAAGACGAAATTCTAACGATATATATCATGCTGTCAATCAGCACAGGTGTTGCTGGGACTGACATGATACAGGTTCTTATCCCTATTCTTGGTCATGCCTTCTGGTTTGCCACACCTGAAAATGAATGGGAAAGCCTCTTCTTTCCATACCTACCAAGATGGCTTACTGTATCAGATAAAGCGATTTTGAAAGGGTTTTATGAAGGTCAATCTACGCTTTATAATATTGAGAATATTAAAGCATGGATCGTCCCTTTGGCGAGTTGGTCTTTGCTATTAATGACTCTTTTATTGATAATGTTTTGCACGAATATTATCATCAAAAGACAATGGATAGAGCGAGAAAGGCTTTCATATCCTATCGCACAAATTCCGATGTCAATAACTGTAAGCGAAGGAAAAGGCTTGTTCAAAGATAAAATGTTCTGGATAGGCTTTGCCATTGCAAGTAGTATAGATATATATAATGGGATAGCATACCTCTTGCCTACATTTCCGCTTTTTGTCGTCAAATATGAACTTAGCCATCTTTTCACATCAAAGCCATGGAATAGTATGGGTTGGACGATAGTTGCATTTTTCCCTTTCGCAGTTGGGCTTGGTTATCTTATACCTGTTGATTTAGCTTTTTCGTGCTGGTTTTTCTTCTTTTTCTCAAAAGTGCAAAGGATGATCGCCAGTATGATCGGATTACATGGTTTCGCAGGATTTCCGTTTATCCGTGAGCAATCATTTGGGGCATATATAGGTATATGTTTTTTCGCAGTTTTTATCGGCAGAAAACATTTCAAGAATGTCTTACAACTCATATTTGGAAAAAGTGATGTCAATATCAGCGATGCCAGATCATATCGTCTCTCTATTTTGGGGATCATAGGTGGTTGGCTTTTTATAATAGCTTTTAGCTTGTATGCGGGCATGTCTTTTTGGGCGATAATAAGCTTCTTCGGAATATATTTTCTTCTTGCATTAGGCATAACGAGAATGAGAGCAGAATTAGGCGTGCCTGCGCATGATCTCCATGCTATGGACCCAAGCGTTGTCATCACTACTGCAATAGGGACAAGGCATATCCGACCAAACAACCTTACAATGTTCGCACTTTTCTATTCTTTCAATCGTGCTTATCGTTCTCATCCGATGCCACATTCATTAGAAGGTTTCAAGATAGCACATCAAATAGGCATAAGCGAATCAAGGATGTTTTTAGCAACGATATTAGGGGGATTTATCGGCATAATATCGGCAATGTGGATACTTGTTGATGGATTTTACAGGCTTGGGGCATTGGCAAAAATATCTGGTTATGCTGTTTCCGCATTTGGCAGAGAACCTTTTGATAGATTGCAAAACTGGTTATTCTATCCATCTACGACCAATTATCCTGCTGTCGCGTTTATGGGAATTGGATTTGTATTTACCATCTTATTGCTGACATTGCGGACTCGTCTTATCTGGTGGAACTTACATCCTTTGGGCTATGCATTAGGTGATGATTATTCTATGCAATGGCTTTGGGCTTCGCTTATGCTAAGCTGGGTCATCAAGAGAACAGTTTTGAAATATGGAGGGGTTAGACTATATAGAAAGACAATCCCACTTTTCGTTGGATTGATATTAGGTGAATTTGTTGTCGGTAGTTTCTGGGGCATAATTGGCATTATACTAAATAAGCCGATGTATGCCTTTAAATATTGGTAAAGAAATAATTATATAGAAAGGTTTCTAATAGTTCGTTTATATATCTGATCCGGCAAAAATTGTAGAAACCCAATAATCACAGGGATTCTGAAGGATGTTCTTTGAAATTCGCATACATTTTATCCAAAATATGAATCTGTGACTGATCCCTAATTTCATGAACCTTATGCACATAATAGCGAATGTAACAGGGATTTACAGAGTTTAGTGTTTCAAAGAAAGGAGAAATAGAGATGGAAAGGCTTTTAGGACAGAGTCCGCCTTTAGAGAAGAAGAAACCTTGGAAAATGAAAAAATAAACAAGAAATTGACAATCTTATTTATTTCTGGTATTATTGTCTCTGCTATGATACTTGTTAGGATAATTTTTTATTTTATGGTTGGTAATATATAATACTACTATTTTTTTGTTCTTTTAACGATTAAGGAAAGGAAATAGAATGTTAGACAAAAGAGAAATTGACGTAGCATTCAATGAAAAAGATTCCAGTTTATCAGTCTGCTTCCACAGTCCAGACATCAAAATTTCAGGGATAACAACTTCTATCAATGTGAACGGAAAACTTTTCAAAATAAACTTATTGAAAAAATCAGAAAGTCAAATTGAGAATAGAAAAAACGCCGAAATAATTTTTTCAGGATATTCTGACGATCTGTCATTAGATATAACTGTTCATTTTATATATTACTCAGATCGTAATCTCATTGGTCTATTCGGGCGATTAGAAAATAACGGGACAGAGACAGCAAGCATATATGATTTTGTTTTGATGAGAGATGCCCATATCAACTTTGGCTGTGAAAACGATGAGATCAAAGCACATATCGCTCATGGAATTGCACATCCAACAGTAGTTCCATTAGTTGTCAAAGATGAGAATGGGAAAAAAGATTTCCATGCAAGCAGTAATGGTATGGCAACTCTTGCAAGTAAAAATGGCTCAGTTTGTATAGGATTCCTTACAGGAAAGACAAATCGCCCAATAATATCGGTAAACTATCTCCATGAATCAGACGAGGTGAGGGTTGATGGTATAGCAAGATTTAATGGGATAAAACTATCGCCAAAAGATTGTGTTGAGACAGATTTATTGATATTACAGGTAGATAAAAATCCTTTTACATTGTTAGAATCTTATGCAAGCTTAATCGCTGAGATAGACCCGCCTAGGAAAACTAATCCGACGATCGGTTGGTGTTCTTGGTATGCTATTAGGATGCCGATAAGCCATGAGTTCACTATGGCTAATGCCCGAGTTGTTGCAGATAGATTTAGAGATTTAGGCATGGATATAATGCTTTTGGATCATGGTTGGCAAACAGGGGATATTTGCGGTGATTGGGACGAGGACGAAAAGGATTATCCCAAAGGGCTTGAAGGTTTGGCAAAAGACTTAAACGATCTTGGACTAAAACTTGGTATTTGGATCGCTCCAACAGAAGTATCAGGGACATCTAAGATATTTAACGAACATCCAAATTGGGTTCTCAAAGACCAAAACGGTAATCCTCAGGAGACATGGAAATGGTATTGGGTGCCAAATCCTCCTCAATATCAGATGGATGCAACTAACCCTGATGCCTATAAATATATTGTGGATACTTTCCGTAGATTGACAAAAAAGGGATCAGTATATTATAAAATAGACTTTATCGCTGGCTGTGCGGGCGAAAACCTATATCCCGAAGACCCGAAAGCTGTCAGGGGTTGGACTCCACTTCAAAAGGCTATGCAGGCTGTCCGTGAAGGTGCAGGAGAAGATGCCTATGTCCGATATTGTCAAACTCCTCCATTACTATCTATTGGATTAGCTGATGGTGTGTTCGCTACGAGTGACACATTAGACGCAGGAGCGACCACTTGGAACGTCTTAAAAGAAGTTTTCAGAATGTCATCCGCACAATATTATCTCCATGAACTTTACGTTCACGATGCCTGCGACCTCTCAATACGCGCACATGCAGGAACGGAAGAATGCAGATTAAGGGTAATGATGCTTGCGTTGTCCGGATCAAGCATTATGTTTTCAGACGATCTTACCAAGCTTCCAGAAGAGCGAATTATCATGATGCAACAGAGTATTCCACCTTTTCCAAAGCCTGCGTGTCCTATTAACCTTTTCACTTCTGAAATGCCAGATATATGGCATATCAAATGTTCCTCTGCTGGTATTGAATGGGATTTATTGGCTTTGTTTAATTTTGATGAAAATCAAAGACAAATAAATCTGTCTCTAAAAGAATTAGGACTGCTTGATGGTGAATATATCATAAGGGAATTTTGGACAGAGCAATTTGTCGGAATTAGCTCAGAATCGGCAAGTTTTTTGGTCCCAGGATTATCTGGCAGGCTATTTTCTTTTTGGCGATCACAAGATAGACCGCAATATGTTGGGACAAATCTTCATCTATCTCAGGGGCAGGCTGAATTGATTGATATTAGTTGGGATGAGAATGCGAAAAAACTATCTGGGACATTCTCACGCGCAAAAGGCATTAAAGGCAAGGCATATTTTAACATCCCTCAGAGATGTCAGATAAAGCGATCATCTAATCCTATACAAAGGCAAAACGGCGGACTTTGGGCGATGGACTTGATGTTCAACGAAGCCAAGCTATCATGGGAAATTGAATTTAATTAAGCATTATAAAAATTATTGCATTAGATCAGAAAAGATGATAAAATCTGTTTAGTTACGAGTATTAGCTTTAATAATAAAGCAATGGGTTTGCTATCATAGAAGGAGTAGAAATATGGCAAGAATACCGATAGCACTACAATTATATTCGGTGCGTGAAGATTGCGCCAAAGATTTTCCCGGTGTCTTAAAAGCAGTGGCGAAAATGGGCTACGAAGGTGTAGATTTCGCTGGTTACTATGGTTATGATGCCAAAGAGATACGAAAAATGCTTGACGATTTAGGGCTAAAAGTTGCCGGTGCACATATCGGACTTGAAACGCTTTTAGGTGATGAGCTAAAGAAAACAGTAGAATTTCATCGCACACTTGGCAACAAATTCTTGATAGTCCCTGGTCTACCAGAGTCAAGACGTAATTCAAAATCTGCATGGCTTGAGACAGCTAAATTGTTCAACGAGATCGCAGAAAGATTGAAGCCAGAAGGCATGTTTACCGGTTATCATAATCATAGCATTGAATTTGCACCAATGGAAGGTGAACTTCCGTGGGACATATTTTTCAGCAATACTGTTCCCGAAGTTGTGATGCAGATTGATACAGGGAATTCACTTCATGGCGGGGCAGATTCTGTGCCTTTCTTGGAAAAATATCCAGGTCGTGCTAAAACAGTCCATCTCAAAGCATTCTCAAAAACTAACGATAAAGCACTTATAGGTGAAGATGAAGTCCGCTGGAATGACATTTTCAGGCTTTGCGAGACAATAGGTGGAACTGAATGGTATATCGTTGAGCAAGAAAGTTATGCCTATCCGCCTTTGGAATGCGTTGAAAGATGCCTACAAAATCTTAAAAAGATGGGCAAATAAGTTCTGAATACTGGATGTTGGATAATCAGCATCCAGTTATCATATCCTTTCTGCTTAAAAAGAAGACAATTAAAAAACAATAAATGAACAAAATGAGGAAATTATTATTTTTTATCATTGTTATCATCATAATTTTTATTGCCCTATTTATCTTTGGATGTGGCAACAAGGGCAAATCAAAAAAAATCGTCGTTGTCTATTCCCCTCATGGCGTAGATATAATGACGCAATTTGAAAAACTCTTTGAAGCCAAATATCCCGATATTGACGTGCAATGGATAGATATTGGCTCTCAGGACATCCTTGATAGGATAAGATCAGAGCGTGAAAATCCACAGTGTGATGTGTGGTGGGGCGCACCATCTACTTCATTTATGGATGCAGTTAAAGATGGTCTATTACAAAAATATACTCCATCATGGGCTAATGCTATTGATCATAGATATAAAGACCCTAATGACCTATGGTTCGGCACATTTCTTACGCCAGAAGTTATAGGATACAACAATCATTTGCTAAAAGAATCGGAAGTGCCGAAAGATTGGGATGAGTTGCTATTGCCAAAGTGGAAGGACAAGATAATAATTCGCTATCCATTAGCTTCTGGGACGATGAGAACGATCTTTTGTGCTATGATCTGGCGATTTTATAAAGATACTGGCGATCCGACCAAAGGATATGAATGGCTATTAAAACTTGATGCCAACACAAAAGAATACGCGTCAAGTCCAACAATGATGCAACAAAAACTCGCTCGTGGCGAAGGCTTACTCACTATTTGGAATATGCCTGACATGGTTTTTCAAGCGACTGCAAAGAATTATCCCTTCGGATACGTTATACCTAAAAGTGGGACGCCAATCGTGACGGAAGGGATTGCCATTGTTGCCAATTGCAAACATTTTGAATCTGCAAAATTATATTATGAATTCGTTAATACGCAGGAAAGCCTAATAATTCTCGCTAAAGAACACTATCGCATACCTACCAGAAATGACATCCCTAAGGAGCTTTTGCCAAAGTGGATAACTGATGCCTCAATTGTTCCAATGGATATAGATTGGGAAGTATTTTCTAAAGAATCAGATGAATGGATGAAATATTGGGAACAAAACATTAAAAACAAAGGGAAACAATACCAAAAAAGCCTACTAAAAACTAACTACTAATATATTCTAATTATTCATGTCTTCCGTTAGATTGTCCAATATAAGCAAAAAGTTTGGCGATTTTGTCGCTGTCAAAGATATAGACCTGATTATCAATGATGGAGAATTCTTCAGTTTACTTGGTCCCAGTGGTTGCGGAAAGACGACCTTATTACGTTTAATAGCTGGTTTCTATACTCCAACTACTGGTCGTATCTTCTTTGACGATAGAGATGTTTCTTACTTGCCTGTCAATAAACGTTCTACCGCTATGGTTTTTCAGAATTACGCCCTTTTCCCGCACATGACAGTTTTTGAAAATGTCGCTTTTGGTCTACAAGCCCGCAAAGTGCCTAAATCTGAAATAAAAGATCGTGTAGGAAAATCTCTTGAATTAGTAAATCTTTCAGGTATGGAAAACCGCAGAGTTACACAACTAAGTGGGGGTCAACAGCAAAGAGTTGCGTTAGCTAGGGCAATTGTTATAGAGCCAGAAATATTGTTATTAGATGAGCCATTAAGCAATTTAGACGCAAAACTAAGACGTGAAACCAGAGAGCAAATACAAAAATTACAAAGTGAGTTAAAGATAACAACTATATATGTAACTCACGATCAAGAGGAAGCATTAACGCTTTCGGACAGGCTTGCCCTTCTGAACGAAGGAACTTGTCAACAGATCGGAACGCCATATCAAATATACAGTCAACCTTCAAATAGCTTTGTTGCCAAATTTATTGGGCGATCTAACCTTCTTAATGGAACTGTAAAAAATATAATAAATGACAAAATTACGATAGAAATAAACGACAAAATGTACTTAGTATCCAAAGAAACTGAAAAATATTATTCTATCGGTCAAAGAATAGTTTTAGCGATCAAACCTGAATCAATAAGATTATCAAAGGCTGAAAAATCAGGGGCAAATGAGATAAAAGGTGAGATCAAAGCGAAGCGATTCAACGGTTATATGATTGAGTATGATATTGATATTGATGGATTATCTCTTAATGTTCTATCATTAGGCGATAGCGATGAAGGATTTGAAGTTTCTGATAAGGTCTATATAATGATACCAGAAGATAAAGTAAAAATAATTGTTATTTGACAAAAATTGGTGCCGAGGAGGAGAGTCGAACTCCTATGGAAGCAATATCCACTGGACCCTGAACCCAGCGTGTCTACCAATTTCACCACCTCGGCAAATTGAATAAATCGTATATAATCCATTATTTATAGTTTACATCAATGTTCTATATATGTCAAGGATTTTTGATTTGATGATTTTGACTAATTGTAAAATTCATTGACATAATTGGATAATACATTGTAATATATAGTATAGATTAGGCAATCCATAAATTACATAAAATTATTTTGATTTTCCATTCAATAATTGAAAAATAAGGAATAAGTGCTATGAAAAAGCTAATAGCAATTGTAGATGATGAGGAAGATATACTTAACCTTGTGAGTTTACATTTGACCAGAGCAGGTTATAATACAGAAAGTTTTATTGATTCTAGTAGCTTTTTTAGCTTTTTAGAGCAAAATTTGCCTGATTTAGTTATACTTGATCTAATGTTGCCTGATGCAGATGGTTTTGAGGTATGTAAGCATCTTAAAAAAGATGAGAAATTAGCTAATATTCCAATAATTATGCTAACTGCAAGAGATGAAGAGTCTGATAAAGTTTTGGGATTGGAGTTGGGTGCTGATGATTATGTTACAAAACCTTTTTCTGCCAGAGAGCTTGTTGCAAGGGTCAAAGCAGTTTTAAGGCGACAAGGCACAAAAGAACCTGAATTAAAAACAGATATAATTAAAATTAAAGATACGATTGTCATGGATTTAAATAAGTATGAAGTCTTTGTAAATGGCAAAAAAATTGATCTGACACCGACAGAATTTAAAATAATGCAACTTTTAGCATCAAGGAAGGGCTGGGTATTTTCAAGAAACCAAATCCTTGATTATCTTTGGAAAGAAGAAAAGTATGTCCTAGATAGAACTATTGATGTTCATATCAGAAATCTGAGAGAGAAACTTGGCGAATCGGCAAAATTTATCAAAAGCGTAAGAGGCATAGGATATAAATTGGAGGAATGGTAATTCGTGTTTTTGAGAATTTTACTCAGCCATTTAATTCTTGCCTTAATGATTATCAGCTTATTATTTGTTTTCATTTATAACTCAATAGAAATAAGCGATAAAGACCCATTCCGACTTTTATTAGGATTTCTTTTATTTTCCTTTATTATAGCAATATGGATTTCGGCGTTACTTTATAGAAATCTAACAAATCCATTGAGAGAAATAGCTAATATCGCTCAAAGAACGGCGCCAGAAGATTTCAAAATTGAAATAAAAGCAAAGTCAAGCAAAGAGATAGATTATTTAATCTCCGCTTTAAACTATATGCTAAGTAGGATAAAAGATTATACCAATAAGTTAGCTGATCAAAATACAGAATTAAACGATGCTTTTTCCGCTATGGAAGAGGGTTTAGTCGTCCTTGATTCAAGCGGAAAAATTGTTATTGCTAATGAAGGGTTCAAAAGATACACCCAATCAGCATCTCCAGAAAATCGGTTCTATTGGGAAGTTATAAGAAGCAATGAGTTTGATGAAATGGTAAAAAATATCATAGCAAATAAATCTAAAGAATTGAGGGAAATAACACTAAACGACAAAATCCTTAATTGCAACGGCATTTATCTGAAATCTAAAAATGAAATTCTGTTGACATTTAGCAATATAACTGAGATCAAAAATGTAGAAAACATAAAAAGAGATTTTGTAACAAATCTATCTCATGAACTCCGAACACCCCTTACATCAATAAAAGGATATGCAGAGACATTAGAAGACTTAGTTGATGACGAAGGCAAAAGATACCTTGATATTATAATAAGAAATACTGAAAGGCTTAATAACGTCGTCAAGGATTTGCTTATATTATCAGAATTAGAGGAATTAAAAGAGCTAAATATAGAGCAAGTTGACCTTCGTCTTTTAATAGAAGACGTAATAAAAATTTTTGACCAGAAAATAAAAGATAAAGGGCTTAAAATCAAATTTGCGATAAAGGGAGATTTACCAAAGATAGAGGCGGACATATTTAAATTGGAGCAAGTTTTCATAAATATCATAGATAATGCTATTAAATATACAGAAAAAGGCGAAATTAACATATCAGTCAGAGAAAAATCTAACTCAGATAAGGTGATTATAGAAATACAAGATACAGGCATAGGTATCCCTCAAAAAGACCTGTCAAGAATTTTTGAGAGATTTTATGTTGTTGATAAATCTCGTTCCAGAAAAATGGGAGGGACAGGTCTTGGCTTGTCAATTGTAAAACATATTGTCCTTTTACATGGTGGAGAAATAAATGTAGAAAGCACCTATGGGCTTGGGACGAAATTTATTATCACTCTGCCAATAAAACAAAGCAAATGAATAAAGGGTTAAAAGTTAAAGGTTAAAAGTTAAAGGTTGAAGGTTAAAGGTTAAAGGTTGAAGGTTAAAGGTTAAAGGGATTTTGTAGGTGAGTGATATTATGACACAAAAAATTAAATCCGAATCTCTGATACAGCAATTCACAGAATATCTTCTCGTTGAAAAAGGGTTATCATATAATACTATAATATCATATCAAAGAGATTTAGAAGATTTCGCTGAATTTGTAGAGAAAAACTTTGAAAACATGAATATATTAGAAATTGATCATCATCATATAGTCAAATATTTAGCTTATTTGAGCGAAAAGGGATTGTCATCAAGCACTCTGGACAGGCGAATGGATTCTTTGAGGACATTCTATAAATTTATGGTAATTGAAAGATATATAAAAAGTAGCCCCGCCGAAATAATAGAACATATCCGATCTTGGAATAAGTTACCAACCGTCCTAAGCATTGCAGAAATTCAAACTTTATTAAATAAACCCGATACGTCAAAACCTCTTGGGCTCAGAGATAAAGCTATACTTGAACTTATGTATGCAAGTGGATTGAGAGTTTCAGAAGTTGTTGAGTTAATTATAAGCGATATAAATGCGGATATTGGGTATATTAGATGTTTAGGCAAAGGCAATAAGGAAAGAGTTGTCCCAGTCGGATCAAAAGCTTTGGAAGCGATAAGAGATTATCTCAAATCAGGTCGCCCTTTGTTAAATCCGAAAGGCGAATGGCTTTTTGTTAATTATAAAGGCGATAAACTGACCAGAGATGGCATTAGACGCATTATTCAAAGTATAGCAAAAGAGGCAGGGATAAATAAGAAAATTTCACCACATACATTGAGACATTGTTTCGCGACACATTTGCTTGAACGAGGGGCGGACCTTAGATCGCTTCAAGAAATGCTTGGTCATGCGAGCATATCAACTACGCAATTATACACTCATGTAAACAGCGAAAGGTTAAAAGAGGTCCACAGCAAGTTTCATCCGAGAGGTTAAGATAAACTTTTTTATTAAAAGAATATTTTCAAGATTTTTCATAAGAATTATTTCAGTTGAGCATTTGTCATGAGTAGCAAACTCGTCAGTTTTTCAGCATTGCCCTCAATCCATATATAAACCAAAGTATCGCCTAAATCATATCCAGAAGGCAACGGATTGCCGAACAAGTCGCTTATATGGACATCTTTTCCAAATGAGAATTTATATTCTGCATGGTTTATCATTGGAGACAATACCGCAACCGCTTTATCTTTGCCTTCAAAGACATAGGCATAGACACCCTCTGCAAGCGTTAGACGTTTGACAAAACTTGTATCTTCAATATGCCAAGCCATATTTGAATAGGCAGAAGCACTTGGATGCAAAAATCCTTCTTCTGTTATTAAAGCTCTATATTGTATCAAAGCATCATCAGGGAAATATGAGTGTGTGTGCATAGAATAGAGAAAAACTTTATTAACTCCTAATCCAAGATGGCTGATGACATATCTGCATAAGGCATCAGAAGAGTCAACAACATCTTCCAAAGAGACATAAGGGATAGTATGATTATAGAAACCAGCACCATTTTTCATCATAGTTGAAAGCCCTTCGGTCATCCAAACAGGTTTTGGGATCGTCCCTAATTTCTCTTTAATAGCATCAAATGCCATATTAAATCCTCTTTCCGAAGCGTCATTAGGATAACCAAGCCCTTCAACTGTGTAATCGTGATAGCAAATTATATCGCAAAAATCTAATCCTCCGCTCTCCAATACGCCATGAGTCCATTCATTCCCACTGAAATTGCCATTTCCAGCAGGTGAAGTCGTCGTATTAAATCCCAAGATGATATTTTTTTCGTCAACTGATTTAGCTACTTTATATGCGGTAGCCATTAGTTTAACGAAATCTTCCATAGGTTTTTCGCTTGTTATATATCCGCCATGTTCGGTTTGTTTTTTCTCATCATAGCCAACGCCCCACCAAGCATGAATCCAAGGTTCATTCCAGACGTCATAAGCGTCTATTATACCTTTGTAACGTTCAGTAACAGTTTTGACATAGTTAGCATAATCATCAAGGTTTTTTGGCTGATAGAATTTATCAAAATATCCGTTATAATCTCTGCGAACGTCTTGATAATAGCTTGCCCATTTAGGGGCAGTTCCTAACTCAGCGAGGATTTTCATACCATATTTTCGGTAGCGATTGATCTCTTTATCATGGAAAATCCATCGTCCCTTCTCTGGTTCAATGTAATACCACATAAGGTAATCGCTTCCTGCATCGTGTAGGCGAGTCCAATTTATGCCAATAGCTTTCGCCATCAAAATATGCCTGACAGTTGAATTGGTATGAATTCCGAAAGGAGAGTTTGGGGCATCTTTCATCCAATAATGCGGACGACGAATACGATGGACAACAATTTCGTTGTAAGTGCTTATCCTTTCACCATTGTTATTTTGGACATGAGCTTCAATCCTAAAAGAGCCGTAAGGTCTGTTTGGGAAGACATCATATCTAAATTCGCCGTAGTTGAGAAATCCTTTGCCTATTGGAATATCATCAATCCATTTTTCCTCGCCATAGACATTGACGATCTTTACTTTAAGTTTTGAATTTTTCGCATTGCCACTGACGCAATATCTGATCAGCGGTTTTTCATCGTCAAATTGGACTAATGCAATTGATGTTTCACTTTTCGGGCATGCAAGCGAAACCTCACACGGCAAACTTGACTCATATTCAGTTGCTTCATTTCCAGATTCAACCTGCATTGCATCAAGCCAAATAGTCCCTTTGCCCTCAAGTTTTATGGCATAAGCCTTTCCGAGAATATTTGGAGAGAATGTCAATTTTATTCTTTGCCATCTATCATCGGATTTCAAGGCTATTCTTTCGCTTGCTAAATGATTTTTATCGCAAGCAACCGTAATCTTTCCATCCCAATCGCCTTGTGCATAGACGCTTGCGGTATGCGGACTTATTATATCCCCAATCTTAAAAGCGGTTATCCATAAACTCATCTCTGTTTCTGATTTTATCTTTAACGAGGGCGCCCCACTGATGCCAATTTTTTCATCTTCCGAGATAACAACATCGTCAGTATCAGAATTATCTCTATCAAGTGACCATCCGCTTTGAAGCCCTAAGGGAAACCTGCTTATACGCAGTATATTTTTCACCTTAGAATCTTTATAACTCAATTGGGTATCTCTTATCAGTTCATCTTTTGTCAACTCTTGTAAGCTTATTTTAGCGATGTCACAAAATCCTTCACCAATAACAGCGAAATATAGTCCTAACTGCTTTTCAGAAGGCTTTGTTTGATATTTGAATGTGTATTCCTGCCAATACTTTGAAAAACTTCCCTTTTCAATAATGACATATTCATAAGGTTCACTTATTGCACGGATAGCGATGGCTATTGACGCCCTTGATGGATTGCGAAGTTTTAAGGAAAGCTTGTAATAATTGCCTTCAACAGGTCTCGGCAAAGGTTGATTATAAGCAAGCTGACACCAGCCTAATGTGAGTTTTTTAACATTAATTCGCAGAAACTTTGTCCCATTCTCATCTAACGGGGTATATTCTGCGTGTAAACTTGCCCAATTTGAATTATCTGACCACCCATCAGGTAATTTTCCTTTTATTTGAAGGTCTTTTTGTTCGTTTTCAATATTGACCTCTTGTGTCGCATTTCCAAAGTCTGTGTCAACGATCATTTTCGCATTTACACTCATTGAGATTATACAAATAAATGTTAATATGCCCACAAAATACATTTCTACCTCCAATTATTAAAATCTATTCTGAACCAGAAACGGACTTATTTAATCGCAGAATAAGCCTTTCAATCTCTATTTTTTTTCGCTCTGGCGTCACTAACCCTTTTGTCGCTTGCAGATATTCTTTTATCGCAGTTTTGACCTCTTGTTCATCTATTCTATTATTTTTAATAGCTGATCTAACGTTATCAAAAGTTAATTCAACAGCTTTTTTGTCAATGCCTTCAGGCAGGTCAGTTAGAATTTTTTCTTGTGTATTAGATATGATTCGGACAATTAGCCACTCGTTTATTGTCCCGCTTTTGGAATGGATGATCATAGCAATAGCGATAATTATAATGACAATTCCAAATATAGGGATTAAACAGCCTTTCAGACAGCCATATTTTGGTAGGAGATCGCCACTTTGTAATTCCTCATCGTCTTCTTGTATATCTGCTGACTCATCTATCTGTTTCTGATCTTTTTCGTCAATCTTTTCTTCATTTTTTTCATCGGATTCGCTTAATTCCGATTCAGACCTCATATTGCCTTCTTGTGAAAGCGTTTTTTCTTCCCTATCGTCCTGCACTACTAAATCTCCATAATCAGTCTTCTATTGGTAAGATATTATGATGTGTTTATTTATTGATAGGCTAAAAGCACGTTTGAATTTTTGAAGCCATACTAAAAAGCCTTACGATATAATTCTAAATATATAGGTGCGGAATTTTCATCTTTCGCGATAGTGGAATATGCACCTATCAATGCTAATTTTGATGCGGTATCAATTATCGGTAAAGATTCTAATAGAGCCATTTTTTTCTGAATTTTAGGAGACATATTTCGCGTTAGAATGCTTGTTGTAAATGTCCCCAAAGGAGCAAATATTATCGCACCTATTGAAACTTCCCTCCAAGTGTCCGCCCCTGCTAAATATGCAACTCCTCTGCCAAAGACATCACCTAATATCGTCCCTAAAATGATAAGCATGCTTCGTCCATTTTCATAGCTTCCGTTTCTCGTTAAAAGAATGCTTGCAGTTGTGCCTATTGGGGCGCAAGCCATCATAGAGGCAATATAAGGTTTTGTCCTTCCAGGGTCTTTTATATAGACGAAATTAAAGCCGTAATATATGCCCATACAAGTTCCCAACTCTATCATTCGCGTTCGCCCTTTACTGACCTCAGTTCGTTTAGCAATTTCATTAAACCCAAACGCACCAATAGGCATACCGATCATCGCTGAACCTGCATAGATACGCATTTGGTCTTTATCATCTACGCTTTCCACGTTGATAATATAGGGAGTTGCGAGTCCATAGGCACAGCCAAGAATACTGCCGAATAGACTTAACTCTACTCCGCCCTCGCTCATACCTCCTCTTCTGGAAAGCCCATATCCTCCCAAAGCCCCCAATGGCGTTGTTAGCATAGGGGTAGCGATATATGCCTTTGTTTTATCTGAATTGAAAATTGCTGGGATAGCAAAACCGTATAAAGTGCCTATTACCGCTCCACCCTGTATTATCTTTGATACCGCAGGACCACTGTCATAATCCTTCGTAGCTAAAAGCGACAGGGCAAATCCACTGAATACACATACCATCTCAGAACCGACGTATTGTCTTGTAAATTTTGCATCTAACAGATATGGTATTCCCCAACCGTATAGCCCTCCTGAATAAATCGTAGCAGTTATCACAAGTGGTATACGTCCTCTCCCCATATCATCTTTGGAAAGCTGGTCTTCGTCTTTCTGTCCACAAATTCCTGAATGTGCGATCAATGGAATTATGATAAGACAGATTAATATAATTTTGATCTTCATGATCCCAACCTTTATTCTATACAGAAGTGTCAATATAACGCAATAATCTCAGTTTTATTAGAGACCTTACCAAGCGTTATCGTCTCTTTTTCTGGATCAAACGAATTCCATTCCTCGCCGTTTACAAGAACTTTCTTTATAGGCTTTTCTTGTGGATGCCTGAATCTGATATTTACTATTTCAGGGGCATTTCTTGTCGGAGGATCAAGTGACATTGTGATCTTATCTTTTGATGTCTCTGATTTTATGCTAAATCCCATCTCGCCAAAGTAGGTTATAGCCTTATCAATCTTAACAAACTTTCCGTCTTCTAACCATTCACGAGGTATTCCCATACCGAGATTTAACTCATTCCCATTTTCATAAATGAACATCATCCTAAACCAATATGTTGATTGTGCCTCATCTGATGGTTTGAACCAAACGCCATTATTTCCTGCCAAATCTGGTAAAGCATGTTCAACGCAGGCACATATATCAGGATAGAATACTGATGTGAACGAGTTAAAATAGCTTCTCAAGAAATGCTTGATCTCATCACGCATAATGTATGGCAGTGGACTACATAACAGATTTGATTGCATAGAAAATCCGCCGAGACTGAACCAATCCCTTTCAAAATCTTCAACTGTATAGCCATATCTTTCAGAAATATAAAGATTATCTTCAAAATCCTTCATTATCCAAGTTGCCTCTTGAGAATACGGATCAAGGACTTCAGACCTGATGAGATGGATCGCCCCTTCAAGTGTCTCTCTAATCCAGCCAAAGCCTCTGCCTCTACGATATAATCTTGGCGGATAATGTGGAATAAAAGTCCCATCGCGAAGTTTCACAACAGGGGCAAGAATCATTGATTCTGTAAATCCCCTTCGGATATTATCGCCAAATTCCTCAGCAGAATCTAACAATCTTTTTCCCTCAGGGTGACCTATATCCACTAACGCCTCTGCTGCATTTTTGAATCCCCAATATGTCATCGCGTTAGTTGATAGCCAATACCAGAAGTCCATAACGTCTTCAAGCGACCCTGCTGGCAGAAAACCATACTCTAAAACCTTGTTTCCATTAGCATCAAATTTCTTTGTGGAATTGCTTTCGTCTATCACCCATTGACATGCTTTAACAACGCTTTCAGATATGCGATTTAGCCACTCTTTATCGCGATAATACCAATACTGCTCGCCGATAGCCCATAGCGTCCAACCATGATGCTGATTATAACCTCCGCACTCATAACCGCCTGCCCCATAATATTGACCTTCTTGGCTTGTAAACATGCCCGGCAGACCGACCGTCCCTTGATAATGTATAAGCAATTCTAATCTTTCCTCTGCTTCCTTTTTATATCCTCGTCTGCTGAAATCGCTTATGCACATCATTGACTCATTTGGAAATACTCCGTAAGGGAATGTCCCAACGCGTGAAGCGTATCTATCTGATCCCGGCTCCCTGTCATCAGTTATTAACATGTGTGTCACGTGTGCCTTGTAAAAGTTCGTCAATATCTCATTTGGACATTCTATCTGTGACCCTTGTGCAACTCTCTGCTCCCAAAACTTCTTAACTCTCGGCAATTCGTATTCATAATCAGCATCTTTAAGCATATTGAATTCCTCTTTTTCAATAAGAGTGATAAACGGAATCTTAAAATAGATGCTGTTAGATTGCCCTTTCATCAAGGTTATGTGATATGATAGACCATCAGCGTCATTTACGATTGATCCATTGCCTATAGTATCAATTAAATAACGTAGCCTTCTCGGCTCATAATTTACCGCATATATAAAGCCATTATCCTCTTCAAGAGTTTCTTCTATATCGCACTTTGCCTTTAATTTTAATGTGACGTTCTGCGTTTCATCGCTTATATTCGTTAGAGTTAGCTTCATCAATAAGACTGTCGGATCATCCCCTTGCATCCTTTCACCGCTAAGAATGTCTTGACCAAGCGTAGTTGCAAAGGCTGATTGACTATATGAAATGCCTTCATTTTCCCATACTGCGTGGATTATCGGCAGGTATCCATCTTCTATATATCTTTCTTTCGGATCAACGTTTGGGATACCGAAGCTATATCTGATCCAATTCCCTTCCCAAAGAAGTCTTTCAGTGTCTTTGCCTTTAACTTTCGCAACATAATTTTTGGGGTAAAAAACCTCGCCATTTTGATCTACGCCGAACTTCTGCCTTCCACCATCACATCCCAACGGCATGAAACCTCGTCCACGTTTTTTAGGCATATCGTTCCAAGATTTATTGTAAGTCTGTTCAGGCAGGTCAAAGATCATGTCATATACAGTTTTTTTATGATTTGCTTCCCATTCCTTCTTGAATGCTTGATAGTCAATATTATCATCTGCATTAGTGACAAGGACATCAAAATCTTTTACAAATATCTTTTCCCCATTTATAACATCATCAACAAGAAAAGAAAAACTCTTTTTTCCATTTCTCAATGTGACTATGGTTTTATCAAAGGAGTTGACGTCTTCGTTTTGTGCATACTTGATCTTTGCCAATATAAACCCTTGACCATTCATAGAACCAAACATTTCGCCATTATATACCGAAATATCGCCGTTCCAATCTTTATCTGCAAATCCATCTCCCCATTCTATTTTAACTTTTGCAGATTTCCAAACTGAGTCAGTGTATATGGCAATTGAATTGATCTCTGGTTTTTTATTTTCAAAGGCAAGCCTGATCTTCAATGTCCTTCTATAAATAGCGTCAAAATCTGCAACGTCAGTGAATTCTTGGGCATTTATCGGATTAAATTCAAAGATAGCCTTAGAGCCATCAAATTTTACTTTAACATCAGCAGTTTTCCATTCACCATTGAACCAATCATCATCACGCATCCAGCCTGATCCACCTGCACCGACAACCGCACCTTTTGGCACTCTTTGCTGAGGCCAATGCCTTCTCCAATATTCAAGTTTTAGTTTAGATAGTGCTTCTTTGTCAGGAGATTCTACGACAACTCCAAATATATCTCTCATCTCTTCCCATTGGAATATAATATCATTTTCGCTTTCTTCAATCATTGCAAAGTCGGCAATATTTACGTTATCCACAAAATCCATTTGTATTCCTCCATATTACAACCACAGACAACACGGAATCACAAAGGCTATTATTGAATTAAAATCTCATCGGCAGATGTAATTCTACATAAGCCATTCCGCCTAATATCTCACGACCTGGTCTTATGTATATGCCGATGTCAAATAAGTTTGGTTTATCTTTATCAGGAGTTACTTTCACTTGAATATTATCAATCGCGGAACGCCCTTTTACAGATATAAATCTGATCAAAGCGTCAGTAAATCCTTCTTCTATCCCTTGTGGGCTATTTCCCGGAACAATTTTATCTTGAATAAGTCTGATATACTGAGCGATACGAGATACAAGTAACTGATATTGCAAAGTTGCAAACAAGATGCTTGCCTCTGTTGTCCTCTGATCGCTATATTTGGTAGGAAGGAAAGCTGTTGGAACGGTCAACACAACGGCGGAATCAAAATTAGGTCTGCACGTCAAAGTCACAATGCCATTTTCCGCGAGATCAGACGCAAGTTGCATTGGTATATAAGCTGAAAGAGGGATAAAGGTCTTTTCCCCACTTTTGAGTGTATGCTCTCTGACAGGCAAGTCTTCAATAGTGCCATTTTTTGCCCCTGTTATTTCAGTTGCCCAGCCGATCCTCGCAAAACTTCCATTTATAAGGACGCCTAATGCCCATACAGGATTTCCCCAGACGTAAAACATTCCTACTTCATTAAATTCATATCTTTTAATGCGGTTCTCTTTGCCATAAAGGGATCTCAGGAGAAATCTATTAAATGCTAATGTTATCCATCTCGCCGATGGAGTTTCACGAAAACCTCGCCATTTAACATATTCAGTTCCACTGAAAAATTCTTTTAGATATGGCAAAGTGTTTATATCATCTGAAACCGACAAACTAAAGAATTCCGCATTAACAGAAGATATAAATGGAATTTGTATGTCATCAAGATCGTTAGAAAGCTTCATTAAAAGCTCTATGTCTGGATTTGAGTTATCAAACTCGTAATCTGCGATCACAACTGACAATGGGAATTCGCTTTCATCGTTATATTCAGGCTGATAGACGCTTTCATGGAAAACATCATATAAATTTTGCTTTGGGACACTCATAACCTCAATTTGTATATTTTCGCGAAAATCTGTGCGATCAATGAGAAATTTCAGCCCTCGCCAAGCGGATTCCAATCTGCGAAATTCGTCATGGTGCAATATCTCATTGACTTGAGCGGATATTACGCCGTCAAGTTCCTGAACCGCCGAGTTTATCGCCCTGTTATCTATTGAGCCATAATCTTTCCCTGCTGATGTAAGCATTGATATTATCCGTTCTAATGCGTTCTCTATGGAATATGATGACGGAGTTGATGTCTCTTCTGGGACTTCAACGAGGTTAAAAAGGTCATCAAGTTCAGAATCAGATAACGGTTTCTCTTCCTTCTTTGGTGCTTCGGATTTTGTAGGTGTAAATAGGATAGACTTTACCCTTGACATTATCTCTGCACCGACAATTGATCTCTCAAGCCTGCTTTGTATCTCTTCCTGCGAGAGTTTATTCTCTTTCATAGAAACGAGGAGGTCTCGGACGTCAAGCAATTCTTTAAGTGCTGGGACATTTTCTGCGATTGCATCTGGCTTAAAATAGCTTATATCTCTAATTGGGACATCAATTATAATATCTTTTGGATCGCTTCCAAGCCGATTAGGGACATCTAACGATATATTTGGGCATATTTCAGTTAGGATATTTTTAAAATTATCTTTATCAATTCTATATTTAGCTGATACTTTTGACACTCCAGTTTGAAGGTCACGGGGAGCAAGTTCAGAAAGAACAAGCATCCTCAGAGGAATTTGTGGTATATCACTATCAAATCCGCCTAATAGCTTCCTGATATTTGGATCGCTTATCATCTGTATCACCTCATTTTTGCACAAGCATAAGGTTTATACCTGTGCTTGCAACTGTAATGTAAATTCCACATCTTTTGTCTCAATTTGTAATTTAGGTTTAACAAGGATACTGACTGTGTATAGGTTGCTTTCACCTTCAACTGGCGTGACATTTACTGTGACTGTTTCATCGGGATTATCTCCGCCATAAGGAGCGATTAACTCAAATATGTTATCTTGCACAAATTTAGCTATTTGTTCTGCGGTGCTTCCTGCTGGTATTTGTTGATGAATTCTGTAATATCTATGGAAAACATGCCCAATAAATAAGTGATATGCCAAAGTTGAGTGTAAAGTTACCCCGCCAGCGACACCAGCGCGATAGGCATTGGCTGATAATGGGAAATATGCGAGGTTGGCGTTGTCAATACTATTAAGTGGTGTTACACCTACATAAAGGAAATTCCAAACTTTTTCATCGGTTAATGCAGATTCCGTTGAGATTTTGACGGTCTCTGTCCTGCTTTTTGGAAAATCCCTTGTTGGAAGTCCGATGAACTCTCCACCAAGCCCAAGTCCCGATATAGAGAGGCACGATCCAGTGGTAGCAAAACTTCTTGCCAAGACAATGCCCATCAACCATAGAGGTCTAATCCAGAGATAATTATCTGGGTGTCCTGCGTCTGCCTTTTCTTTGTAATCAAATATCTCGGCTTTCATATCATTTTGACCGTATAATTCGCGTCCTAAAAAGCGGTTCATTGTCATACAAATCCACCGAGACGACTGGTCTTGCATAAAATTTTTCCACTCTGACTGAACTGGACTGACAAGGCGACTATATAAGTTCGGCAAAGCGACAAGATGGAGGATATTTCTCATACCAAAGAAATCTGTTGAGAAATAAGACACAAATACCACTTGCAATATATGTGATTTTTCGGCTATCTTTTTTAATAATGCCATATCACTGGGGCTTTGTGTGAAATTATAATCTGCAAGTATAACTGATAAAGGCACTTCACAGACGTCGTCATATTCCTTCTGAAAAATCTTATCGTCAAATTCCGCTAAAAATCTCTCCTTTTCAACGTTGAGAATCTCAAAATGGACTTTATCTGGAAAGTCTGCGTTTTCTAACATTAGCTTTAAGCCACGCCAAGTTGATTCAAGCTCTTGAAATTTGGGATTATGGAGTATTTCGTCAAACTGATCGCTAAGGGCAGAATCAAGTTTTTTTATCGCATTATCAAGCACTTGTTGATCAATGTCTTCGTCTGTTTTCTCTAAAATTGCTATCAAATCTGGAATTAAATTGTGAGCAACTTTTGAATCTGAAATATCTGATTTCGCTTCTGGAATTGATATACTTTTATCTATAAGTTTTTGCAATTTTTCTCTGACTTGGACAGCATCTTTGATTATATCTACCTGATCTGCGATTGCTTTCGGATGAAATGATTCCATATCATTAAATATTAGATCAATATTCAATTCTTTAGGGTCTGATGTTAATTTGTTTGGCACGCGTATATATATTTTTGGCGTTAGTTGTGAAAATAAATCCGTAATGTCATCTTTGGTAACCTTAGTATGTTGTGGATTTTCAGAACTTGCACCATCAAAATTACCTGCGATCAATATTTTCATAGGCAGAGATTTAATATCTTGTTGTTCTTTCATGTTGCTCACTCCTGTTTTTTAGTTGTTTGTCTAATTGTTTGATCCCGCAGTTTCCTCTTTTTTACTAAAAATTCTTTTTGCAGTTATAATCAAGCCCAATAGCGATATGCCTGCGCCGACTAATCTAATAAGGACATTCATCACCTTCTTATTTTTAACGTTGTTTATAAAAGAGAAGGAACTAACTCAATCCATTTTTTATGTGTCTCGTATCGTGAATGCGGAATAAACGGATTTATCACATTTTCTAACGGTTCGCCTATTATTTCTATCTCATCAAGATCAGCTTTTCCAAGCCCTAATTCATTTCCAAAGTGGAGGTAGCTTATTTCTTTTGGGTCAAATCCCATAATTTTTGCGCAAACAGTGTCAGCGGACACAAAATCCTTGCTTGCAATAGCTACACCTAACTTTTTCTCTGTCCCTCTGACGGGACCATCTCCTTCCATGCCTACAAAGCCATCTATGACGCTTATGTGTGGAGGGACAAGTTTTGCTATCCTGACGAGATTTTGTGGCAATATCTCCACTTCTGAGATCAATACCCGTTCAGAATGGCTATTGCAACCGTGCATTTTTATCTTGTCTTCCAATGCAAGAGCGCCCATCATATTTTTCCATGCAGCTGTGATAATGACAGTGTCATGCGTCTTGGCAACTGCGACGGAAATTCTGCATTTGCAGTCTAAAATCCTCTTTGAAAACTTAGCTTTAACTTCCTGATAGTGCTTATTAAGTAAATAACCTTCAACCCATTCATCTTCAAAATGTGGATTAAATAAAGTCACGTCATATTCATCAACAAGTGATGTATAGTTAAGCATTTTAAATGACTCGTGTTTTTCTGACCCTCGGCATGTCTCGGCGATCAGTGTTGACTCAATATGCTTATCTTTAAGGAAGTCAAGCACTCCTCTAAGGGCATCAACATGAGTGCAACAAAGCGGAACGGCACTTTGCAGACAATTTGGTTTTAGCAAAACCTCATTTTTATCTATCACCAAGTCATCTTTTATAAGTTCAAGGGCTTGACGAATATTTTCTCTTCTATTATCGCCTTTGACGATAGCAACTTTGCTTTTCATATCTCTATTCCCAAGATTTAATTGCTGACCATGTCGTCGCCAATTTGCCTTTTATACTTACATCTTTAACCGTTTCACCTTCCATATGTTTGGCGATTACATCAGGGGTCAGAGCAACATTTGAAAATCTAATCTCATCCATCAATCCCATAAATCCTTCTGATATAATAATATCAGCAGGACCATTTATATTCCCGTTTGCAGGTGTTCTTACTAATTCTTTGCCGTCTATGTAGAGAATTATATTTTTCCCATCATAAGTCCCAGTATAATAGGTCCAAGTCTCATTTTGGACTACACCTGCCATATTTGCGTCAGTTCGGACACCATCGGTGTTTTTTATATCCCAAGTATAACCCATAGCCATCCAATTATTATCTATACCGCATATATAACTGCCGTTATCAACCCAACCTTTATGTAAAAGCCTCCAATAGGTCGCAGCAGGGACTTTGTCTGGTCTGACCCAAAATTCAATTGTCAGATTTTGCTTAACGTTTAGTTGATCGGTAACGCTAACTTTAATGCTTCCACCAAAAAATTTAGCGGCACCGCCGACTTTTCCCGCTTTTTCAAATTTAACATCGCCTGTAACTATACCTTTATTTCCAAGAGGGGAACTGTCCTTAACTTCCTGCTTAAAATCCTCATCAAATTTAAACCAAAGTATAGTCGGATCAGCAGAAAAAGCGGTTTGATATGAAACTAACGCTATTGCAATAACCAAAGCGAAAAAAACACATTTCATAACCACAACTCCTTATTTAAAAAATCTTTATACAGAGTTTATTAAACTTTCATTGTATCTCAATTATAATGCTTTGAAAGACATTTATCAAGAGTAAAAAGTGAAAAAGTATACAGTTCATAGACGTAGATAACACTATTGACTGAGCAAAGTGGATTGATATTGAATTGATGGGATATAAAGTCTCGGTTAGCAGAATATAAGAAATTTGTTGGTAAGTGATCAGTAATCAGTGATCAGTGATCTGTAATGGGGATATAGCGAGAGTATAAAGCGTCAAAGGATCATTTTAGGGATGATAAGATCAGTCATTTTATTCTCAATTCGCATTAATCCTCTCCCAAAGGACGAGGTTTCAACACCCTTGATAACGGGCTTGCCTCTGAGACTAAAACATTACAGCGCATTGCTTGTGTCGTGTGCAGAAAAAGTTTCAACACCCTTGATAACGGGCTTACCTCTGAGACAGGGATTGGCTCGCTAAGAAAATTATTGGCGGGCAAGTTTCAACACCCTTGATAACGGGCTTACCTCTGAGACACTTTTTCCCTGCGATATACCGCGATTGTATCTTAGTTTCAACACCCTTGGTAACGGGCTTACCTCTGTAACAAAAATAGTTAAATACCTAGTAGAGAATGGAGCTGATATGTTTCAACACCCTTGATAACGGGCTTACCTCTGAGACTGCCACCTCCGCGGAGCCTTTAATCACAAGCATTTGAATGCCACAATTACGTAGGGGTCCATCATTGTTGCATTTTTATACACAAAAAATGTCATTTTGAACATCTAAAAGTGCTAAAAACCCTTTGTTTATGAGGATCACGTAGGGGTTAAATATATCAAAAATGGTGTAAACCTAATCGTTGTGAGGTTTTAGGGTCAATTTTGGCGTCAATTCATCCATTTTCCCTTTACCCCTACGTAATTTTGACATTTATATCTAAAATAAAATTCTTATGCTACATTCCTATTATACAGATTTTGTATTAATTTGTCAATGGAAAATTATCTGAGCTTAGGATATTAATTCGGACATTTTTTAAAATAAGTGAAAAATAATACTTTTTGTTAAAGTTAAATTTTTCCAAACATTTCAAAAATTCCCCTTTATCCTATAGGCGTTAAGTTAAGGACCCTTAACCCCGAAGGGGTGATATATTTATAGAAAACACATAAATAAAAATCTTTTAGCTCCGTCAGGAGCGGCATATTTCCCCATCATATTTCGCTCCGCTTCCGCTTTGTATTTTGGCGTTTATCGTTTCTATAAATATGGCGTCCCTTCGGGGCTAGAAACAACATTATCTCACGTTAAAAATAACGTTTCTTCCTTAACTTAATGTCTATGCCCTTTATCCCCCTTTTTCAAAGGGAGATTTTGATGCCTTTTACAATTTGATGCCTTTTACAAAAGGAGACTTTAATGGTCTTTTCTACTGACTTTCCTGTTTTCATCACGTTACAACAAATTTGGAGAACAGACAAACATCAAACCATTTATTATCCCAGAAGAACTGATTTCTGAGTAACGCCTCTTGTTCAAAGCCTGATTTTTTAAGTGCATTTATCTTTTCATCTGATGAGTTTGCCATAATAAAACACTGTATCTTACCTTCTGGCAGTTCCATAGAATTTATCAGATCGTCATAATTCACTATGAAGTTTTTGTGCATAAACATATCCAAAATATAGGTTTTGCCTGCCCATCTGTGATCTTGTTCTAATGTGATACAGCCGACAACAGCGCCAGATTCTGATTCTAATACCTTCGCTTTAATGTTGCCATCTTCTAATCGCTTCATAAAGTTGAGAAATCCGCCTTCAAAATTAACTATACCATACAGCCCACTGGATACACTTTTCAAAATTTCAGTTTCTTTCACAGACATAAGCACTGCCATCAAGGGCCAATGCTTCCATTGGACGTCAACTGCTTTGACTTTGCCATAAGTAAAATGCTTTTCTTCAAAATTATCATCAGTTGAAAATCTCATAAATCCAGAATTTTCAAGGACGCTTCTAAACCCAAAGCTATGATATATCCAATACGGAGCGGAATCAAAACCCGTCCCAAGCAGTAGCACCCCGCCTCTTCGCTTAAAATCGTTCATCTGTTGTTCCATAATAAGCGTGCAGATATGTTTCCTCCTCTGTTCTGGAATGGTGAAGACATGACCGAGTATGCCTGTATGGTTATATTCCACAGTCATTATATTTGCGACGACTTGTCCATTCAATTTTCCTATGTAAAATCTTGTTTCTAAATCAGTAATAGTGCCATCTAAAGCCTTGTTGACATGTGTAAGCCAAGGTTCGCCTTTGTGATGTAAGACTTTGACAATGGCTTCGCTATGTTCCTGATCAGGTGCTAAGACAACGCCGATTTCCATATCCTCGCCTGATTTCAATTTTACATTTGATAATTTTGTGTACAATTTCTGCCTCCTTAATGACTGATAATTCCTGACCAACCTCTATAAATAGTTAAAATCCCAACTAATCCAAGCAATATCGCCAAAATCCGCATAACCCATGATCCACCAAACTTTATGGAAAGTGCATTGCCTAATTTAGAGGATTGCGTTCCTCCAACAGTTAGTAATAACGTGATTAAGAATATTTTTCCATATTCCCCATTAACGAAAGGCTCTGCTTTGGCAATATTAGACAATAAAAATAGTATATAAGAGACTAACACGCCAAATATACCAGAAAAAAGATATTTGATCAAGCATGTTCCGCAGACTTGCTTTTGATTTAATAGACATTCACATTGTAGTCGTTTTGATAACAGTTTATCTATAACATAGTTAGATAACAAGCCGATTGTAATAAAAACTAACGTTAATAAAAGATAGCCAACTAATTCAAAAGGCAAGACATCTTGATTTGTTCTGAGGATAACAATTACAAGCGATGTTATACCGACGATAAACATAGAAGTCGCCTTAGCCACAAGCTTATCAAATTTTAGGAAATATGCGAATGTAGGACCGTATAATATGCCTCCGCCAACGCCTAATGTGCTTGCAAAGATACTGATGAAAAAGCTGATAGCCATTCCAAGTGCGTTATTTGGTTTGTCCCTCGCAGTTATATCATGGTAGGATCGGATAAATGAGAAAACAGATATAGGGATTATGATAATGCCGAACACGATCTTAAACCATGCAAGCGACATCCTATCTGTTATATAAATGCCGATAAGTATCGCGGGAATCGCACATGCAGAATATAATGACCCTTCCTTATATTTGATCATCTTCACCTTCGCATGCTCCCACGAACCTAATAAAGCGTTAAAGAATACAAAAAGAATGGAACATGAGGCGATAACTCTTGATGCGTAACTTGAATTAAGGTTTGGATAAATCCACAAAAGCATAGGCACTGCAATAAATCCTCCGCCAGCACCTACAATCGTTCCAATTATACCTATGGCAAATCCGACAAATATAAAAAATAACTGGAATATCATTTAATCTCCCTATTCAATTTGAAAAGAGCATTAGCATTTTCGCTGGTAATTTTGCTGATATTTGGCAATGTGTCATGTCTTAATTCAGCTATTTTCCTTGCGACTGCTTTCACATAGGACGGCTCATTTCGCTTTCCACGCATAAACTGAGGCGAAAGATACGGACAATCTGTCTCAACGAAAAATTTATTTTTAGGGATATTTGCAGCGATCCTTTGAAGAACAATGGAGTTTGGATATGTCACTGGTCCTGCAAATGATATATATAAGCCTAATTCCAAGCATTTATCTGCAAAATCCTGATCGCCAGAGAAGCAGTGCATAACCCCGCTAAGTCCGTTAAAATTTTCTTTCAATATTGACAACATATCATCATGCGAATCCCTATTATGTATGATTATCGGCAAATCTAATTCCCTTGCAAGATTTATCTGCGTAATAAAAGCCGATCTTTGAATAGAGCGTGGAGAAAGGTCTCTGTAATAGTCAAGTCCGATCTCCCCTATTGCGACAACTTTTTTGTTTTGTGCAAGTTCCTTTAATGTCTCCAATGCCTTATCATCAAGCGTTTTAGCGTCGTGTGGATGGACGCCAACAGACGCAAAAAGCATTTCATTCTCATCAGCAAGTTTAACTGCTAATTGGCTTGATGGTATATCAAAACTGGCATTAATTATATATTCAACATCCGCGGATTTTGCCCTGTCAAGCACTGCTTGTCTATCGGAGTTATAGTCCTTCATTTGAAGATGAGCATGAGTATCTATTAACATATTTCTTTCCAATCCTTGTGTCTGTATTTAGGTTAAAAATTAGGCATACAAAATTATAGTTTATCTATGATAAAATATCAATAATAGAAAAAAATAAAGGTCTGCATCTCGGTAATGTTTCATTCCTTTGTCGCTTAAACGGATTAATATTATGAATTCCTTATTAAAACTTGAACTAAAACGAAAAATTCAAATAAAAAAAATCATATCAGCTATTATAGCAAGAGCTATATGCTTAGTTATATTGTTTTCGCTTGTCTTATTGATCAAAATTGCAAATGGAATATTAGCCTTGTTCATATCTTTATCTGTGACA
>Ga0078972_1005100_pt1 | contig 34172 bp, 47 predicted proteins | sample YelNatPaOPGAMG01_FD_67568 | JGI IMG/M metagenome (GOLD analysis project Ga0078972, IMG submission 67568) | Hot spring thermophilic microbial communities from Obsidian Pool, Yellowstone National Park, USA - OP-RAMG-01 (SPADES assembly) (version 2) | ecosystem: Environmental > Aquatic > Thermal... | reverse complement strand
AGAATAAGAGATAAGAAGAAAACCTACAGGGCGGGCACCGGTTCTTCTCCCCCTTTCCGCCGATGCCCGCCCTTGGGCGGGGAGAAAGGGGGAAGCCGTAAGGCAGAAGGAGAGGACCATGGACTGGATTGCGAGGGCCAAGATAATGACACCGTGCACAAAGTGCGGAAAGGAAACACCTACGATGCACAACATCTACGATAGGATATACAGAGAGCACACACCGGAGGAGCAGACAGCATGGAACATGCTTTGGGCAGCGATTGATGCCAAGGACCCTCAAGCCATAGCTAGTGCCCTAGAGAAGAAATACATCTGCTATACTGAGGCACTAGAAATCCCTCTTTGCCCCGATTGCCGACGAAAATTCAAGCGCAACTACCGCCTGAGGAAAAAGCTCGAGGAAGCACTACAGGAGTGGAACTTCGACCGTTGCCGCCTTAACGGCCATGAGCGAACCAAAAACGGCACGACATTCTGGTTTATGCAGGGTGTGGACAACCGCATCATATGCCTGATATGGGCTGATGCCAGGTACGAACGGTATCCTAAGGTCAAAGACCGGGAATACTGGATCATAAGCATCGGGGGTGAACATCCTCTAGCGCAGGATAGCGTGCTAGATGAGGATGACTGCCTCGCAATAGCCAAAGCTGCTGACGCGTGGATACAGGATTACGTGGACAATCCGCCTTCCCATGCAATCTACGGGTAGGGGAAAGAGGAAAAGTGCCGCAAGGCAGAAAGGGGAAGAAGCCATGTTTCGGACACCTAGTGGAAACTCCGTCTCTCTCGATAGTCTCATATCCCCAGATGCACCCCTCTTCATATGGGGGCCGCCTGGTATCGGGAAGACCGCGATCCTTCGGGCTTTCGCCCAAAAGAATGGCCTAGAGCTATATACCTGTATCCTCTCCCGATGGAGAGAGCACCGACTCAATGGTATACCGATACCTGATTCTGAAGGCGAATTCACACGAATGACGAAGCCGCCATTCTTCCGGATGAAGAAGGGAATCCTTTTCTTCGACGAGCTGAACCTTGCCCCTTCCTCAACTATGGACGCCGCCCTATCTCTCATACAGGAGAGGGAGAACGAGGCCGGAAAGCTTTCCGACGAAGTCTCTATCGTGGCGGCCGGCAATCCACCAGGGCCAAGCATGCCCTCGGCAAAGCCTCTTCCCCCGCCCATGGCCTCTCGATTCCTGCATATACAGGCCGAACCTGACCTCGACTCATGGAGCGGATGGGCGATCCAGCAGTCCGAGGCGCATGCCAGAATCGCTGGATTCTTGAGGACGAAGCCTTCCCTACTCTATAGCCTTCCGCCGAATTTCTCCGGCCAAGAATCCTTCCCCTCTCCCCGCTCATGGGACCGAGCAGCAATGCTGCTGGCCAGAGGCCAAGATATCTCTCCTGCCGTAGGCGCGGCCGCCGCCACGGAGTTCGGGGCGTGGCAGAAGGCCTATAAGCTCCCAAGGCCTGAGGAGATATTAGGCAATCCTAAACTACTGGAAAGCCTCAACCCCATTGACCGATGGGTCGTAATCACTGAAACCGTAGGCCACATCGTGCGTAAGAAGCTACGGGATCACTGGTCCTTTTTCCTCAACCTTGCTCCCGATGAGGCCGCGGCCTTCGCCGGGACGGCAATTGATGCCCTAGGCCTTCCGCCGACCAACATCATAAGCAAGCTGACTTCGTGGAGGGTCAAGGTCGTAGGAGGATGCTAGGATGCAGAGCATATATCTGACTAGAGATAGACTGCGACGGGAATACCCTTATCTCTCCGGCGCGATATTCGCCCCAAGGCTGCAATGGGGGGACAGGATACATACGGCCTGCATCTCTCCAGACTTGATTCTCACGATTAACAAAGCCTACTGGCAATCCCTAGATGAGAAGGGGCGGATGCACGTTTTCCTCCATGAGCTAGCACATCCTGCGCGGAGGCATTTTAGCCGTAAGGCGAATCGGGATCACTACCTCTGGAATATCGCATGCGACGTAGTGATCGAGCTTCACCTGGCGCGACTAGGCTATAGCATACCACACGGCCTGTACGAGTACAGCAACATGACCGAAGAGGAGATCTACGACAAGCTACTGGCCGAAGGCGCGAGCGAGCTAAAAGGACTAGGCTATGGCCAAGACATGGGCGAGGGCGAAGTCGCCACTGAGATTGAAGGGCGCTACGCTGGCCTCATCGGGGACACATCGAATACGATCCTAGAGAGGCTATTCCCTACTCAGTCTATCACCATTACCTTCCCCTTCGACCAAGTCCTTCGGACATTCCTGCAGAATGCCACGGGCGATGATGAGGATGACTGGGCTGATGCCGAGCAGGAAGGACGACTTCTCTATCCGGAGCCATGTGGCAGCATGAAGAAAATCTACTGCCTCATAGACATCTCGAGCAGCGTCCCCAAAACCGCTATCGCGATATTCCGAAGCGTAGCTGAGCAGTCCTTTTCTGATTATGCCGTTGAGTATATCACCTTCAACCAATCAATCGTCCAGCGATTCAAGGACGAAGTCCCTACAGAACTAAAAACTGGCGGAGGCACGGACCTGCGCGTCCCATTCCGGTTAGTGCAGGAAGAAGACCCGAGCGCCAACTGTCCCATCGTGGTATTCTCCGACCTCGAAACCCCGATGCCTGCACCACGACCTAGGACTGGCGTATACATCCTAGGTAATGAGAAGGCGCCAGCATGGATGGTAGAACTAGGGAGGACGAGCTATGTTGATTGATGAACGTGCCAGACATTACTTCCGGATGCAAAGGGCCAAGAGCATTCCCGACGAGCTGAAGTCCATCATCCAAGATAGTCGAGACCTCGAAGTCTTCAAGCGGCAGGTTCGTGCCTGGTTGAAGCTAAAGAAGAAATATCCTACGGAAACCCGATATGAGGCATTCTGCATCATGCACCCATGGCTAGGCCGAAGCCTCAAAAGACTAATCGGCCAAAGCCCTTCCATTCAAAATATGGCCATAGGCCTAAAGGCTATCAAGCAGAAGAACCCCAACTTTTCCATAACTAGGATCATGCTGGATCGTGAGATGAAACAATCATGGTAGAAAGGAGCAGAAAGCTATGGAATACTCACGCTTGCGCCAAAAGGCCGCTAGGCACATAGCCCGTGAATTCTGGATGACGCACCAAGGTATCATCGTAGATGATCCTCAGCTAGGAAGGATTGACATTGATCGCCTGCTTAATAACGAACCTTCCATAAAGAACCTTGACCTTGCCCTAAGGCACCTCAAAGCCCGCGAGCCGTACAGTCTCATAAGAAGCCTGCTCATTCACTCCCTGACCTTCTAAGAAAGGAGAGGGCCATGGCATTCCCATTCAAAGGCTTAGCGCCATACTCAAGACGACAGCATCTCATGGGGCCTAGCCGCGAAGTATCCAGTCAGAGAACCCTCAATCGAGAATATAACAATTGCCTTGAGGCACGTCAAGAAGATATACCCATCCTTCAGAAGGAAGCCATACTCAAAAGGAGAATGCACTCATGATCCCCTCTAGGGAAGACCTGAGGCGATACTTCCTCCTTCAAGAAGCGGATTCGGGAACACCTGAGGGATTATCGTCCACGGGAGATTAAGTCGCGATATCACTCAAAGGCGGTTGGGGTTTTCATGACAAGGCCTACGTGGCATGATATCATTCGAGCCAAGCGTCAAGATGAAGATAGGAGATTGAGGAGATGGAATTCTTTCGAAAGTACTTTCGCCTCATGAGGGGAATCCTTCCAGAGGAATTCCTCGATGGTGATTGCCCCTTTTGGACCCAATGGACGGACTTGGCCATTAAGCATCCAGTATATAGGAATAAGTCTTTCATTTACAACGCTAAGGCCATTGAGTTCAAAAAGAATGTGCGGAGGGAACTGCACAGCCAAAGGCCAACGGAGTTTCGACTTAAGGTCGCGAAACGCCTGGTCCTAGAAATATACCAGCGAGTATACAGCGCATATGCCTACGGCATAGCACGCATAGATATTAACCTGCTTGATGACCCTTCCATGAAGAATATTGCGATAGCACTGAGGCATATAAAGGACCAAGATAAATCTTTCAGCCTGATAAGGATTCTGCTTCATATGGAGATACAGCCATGACTAAGAGCGAGCTGAGAGATTACCTCCTTCTGAAGAACAAGAAGGACCGGACCCTCTCCGAAGAGGCCTTCATTCGGTCCATGCGGAAGCGATTCCATATCTCAATCAATTCAAGCTGCATTCGCCTTACAGCAAGAGATACATGCCTTTTGCTCCTTGCTGGCATTAACCAGCTTGATATACCTGCCCATGAGAAGATGCTGGCCAACGATATGGCCGATGACCTATGGATTGAGCCTAGCCTTGAGAACATAGCCAAGGCCCTTGGCCTTGCCAGAAAATACCTGCCGGCCTTTCGGTTCATAGACCTCATTCATGAGCATCTCTTGGTGGAGGATGATTCATGCAGAAGCCATTAACAAGGCAAGAGATTAACATCATGTATTTCCGCTTCCGCGGTGGCCTCGACTTGGGCCCTAAGGCCAAGCACATCATTCCTCGCTTCGTCAAGCCTGAAGGCTACCTGCATCCGGACCGTGGCCAGTGGTACAATGAAGTCGGAGCGGCCCTGACGAGCCTCTATCGAAATTACAGGAAGGGCTACCAAAAGGTGAAGCTTCCTCAAGTTCGTGAGATTGCAAGGTGCCTCTTCGTTTCAACATGGTACACTGATACTTGCCGTATGTTGAAAGGGAAAGACTGGCATACATGCACTAAGGCCCTCAGAAGCTATGAATTCCGTGATATAGCCACGGCCTTGGCCGTCCTGAAGAAACATGGCATACTGAAGGCTATCATACCGGAGGTAACGAGGAGGCTTCTGAAGGAGATTGTGCAAAGTGGGACAGATGAGGAATCGCTCTAATAGTGGAGGATGTAGCCATGAGAGTCGCTGAGAAGACAGTCTGTTGCATCTGCGATGCCCCGATTTTCCACATCAAGACCGTGGATGTTGAGGACCATGACTTCCCAGACTTCCGGTACTCTCTGGAAGACCTGAAGGACATGGGGGCCAAGATTCGCCTCATTGAGGAAGGGAAGCCTCTATGCCTGAACTGCTATAGGGACCTGACGGAAGCCACCCACGAATTCACCTTCGCGATAGCGAAAGCTCAGGCCGAGCTGTATTTCCTGACCCAAAAGCTGCGGGAGCTTGACCAGAATACCAGAACCAAGCTCATACAGGAGATTGCCACTAAGGAAGCATTGTCGGGCATCGTTTACATGGCAGACCATGTTTACCCTCTGGTGAGTGAAAAAGAGCGCAAGCTTCTGAGTCTTCTGACTGAAGGATTGAAAGAGTACTACGGGCATAAGAGGATTCTTTGAAGAAAGGAGGCCTGAACATGAACTTCGAGCATCTGACCAACATCATTCGAAGAATGAGCACACCCGAACTTGACCACGAGCAGATAGCGATAGACCTTATGCTAAGCTCACATCTCAAAGGCGAACCCATAACCAAGCTAGGGATCAAGCACAAAATCCAGGATGAGCGAAAGAAGGAATCCATAAGGAAGCAGGCAGAAGTGGAGTTCGCAAAGGCGGGGAGGGAGTCAAACTACATCCTCCAGTATGACGTAAGATTCGCCATGAGCTGTCTTACGGACATTGAGAAGCAGGCTATCACACTCCTGTTCTTCAACAATCTGACTCCCTCCTCTGCCGCGAACTTCCTTGGAATGCCCTTGGATTCTTTCAGAACTATGGTAGAATCCAGCCTCATGAAGATGAGGAATAAGCTGGAGGAATTCTAGATGAGATTCTTCGAAGACGGAACGAACGTCGAAAGACTGCTTGACATGATTCTGACTTGGGCATTGATAATAGGTGGATTTATCTTCATTGGCCTTCGTAACTTCTAGGAGGGAGCTATGAATCTGGACCATCTCAGCTACACCAGCCTCTTGGCTTTCAGCCAGTGCCCCAAGAGGTTCTACTGGAATAAAACCCTGCCTCCGGCGGAGGAAGAAGGGATAGCCCTAACCTTCGGGAAGGCCCTTCATGCCAGCCTCTTGGATTCCCTCGAAGATGTGGATAAGGCTATGGAGACCTTCCTAGGTGTCTGGGGAAATCGTGAAGGCGACAGACTCCGGAATCCCCAGAAGGCCAAGGAAATCTTCCAGCTATATCACGTCCTGAAACACTGCAAGCCTCTCCCTCCTCCGGAAGGAACGCCCAAGGTCGAAGGAATGTCAAGGTGGGAAATCCCCTTCATCTTGGATGCCGGCCTCAGCCTGCCCCTGGTTGGCTATCTGGACGGTCTGGTAGAAACCGATGGCCATAAGCGACTTTTCGAGCTGAAGACAACTACGTTCAACTCCAGCGGTATCATAGATGCTGTTCAGGACAGCCCTCAGGTTGCCATATATATGGCAGCCTTGCTGGAATATATCCCCGATATAACGGAAGTTCACCTCGAAGTGGTCAGCCTGAAAGGCCCGGATATAAGCTGCTCGGTCTTCCCCGTTGATATCTCCGATATAAAGCGAACGATGGAATGGGTAAGCCGCCTCGACATCATGATTCAGGACTGCAATAGGAAGGACGACTGGCCCATGAACCTGTCTGCCTGTAACTCATACATCACAACGGGCGTATGCATGAAGAACTGTCCATATAAGCCCCTGTGCATGTCCGATGACCCGCAGAGTCTGATTCCGGTTCTCTTTGGAGGGCAAAGCCATGATTCTACACAAGAGTCCAGCAGTGGAAGTGAGGCTTGAAGGTCCATTCTTTCAGGTCAAACGGCCTGATTCAAACGAGCCTGTTTACGATATCTATGATGGCGATAGCCTCATAGGCCAGGTTGGCCATTCATTCCTGCCTCAGTTCCTGAGCAATAATCCGGATGTAAGGATTAGCCTTGACCCCAAGCTGGCTGAGAAGCTGAGAAAGGAGGCAGTATGAAGAAGGTATTCCATGACTTCTTTGAGCAGAAGCTAGGGATTCCCTTGGAGCGATGGACTATCATCAACAGGAATACAGGCATCATGAGGTTCGTCTGCTCCAACATTGAGATACCTATCCTCATCTCGAAGTCGGGCAAGAAGCTAATCCTGCGAAGCAAGCATTTCAAGATAAAGGTCCCTAGGGACAGATTCTATATCGAATTCATGACGTTAGTCATGAGGGAGATTCAGAAAGGAGGAAGACATGAAAGTCGAAGACGTTGATGCAATCTGGGGTGGCGGCCGAAGGTTCGCAATCATGAAATACCTGGCTCAGCATGGGCCCTCGGCAGTCATAGACATACAGCAGTCTACGGGCATCAGCCAGCCCCTGACATCCTATCATCTGAGGGTGATGGTCACAAGGGGCATTATCCGCAAGGATACAGAGTATGGCCATCGGGGCATGTACTACCTTGATGAAGCAGCGATAGCTCAGAAGTTCGGAACGGATTTCCTGCTGAAGCTTAAGGAGGCAGTATGAGGGTACTAATCTACGGAGAACCAGGCTGTGGAAAGACTCTTCTGGCAGCTACGGCCGGAGCCGGAACGGTGTTCTATGACATGGAGGATGGCTTCTCTTCTGTCCTGAATGTCAAGGATGCTTGGACGGAAGAGCGAAAGAAGTGCCATGTCATAAGCATAAACGAGAAGAGTCCAAGTACAGCCACAGCCTACAATGAGCTAATGGGTTACATTCGGAAAGGAGGTGATTACAATGCGCTAGTGTTGGATAGTATCTCTGCGGTCGGGGACTATGCGTTCCGGCAGGCGATGGTCTCCAGCAGAGCGAATCTCTACGACCCGCCACAGATACAACACTGGGGTCGAAGGGACCTGCTGATGAAGGAACTCCTCATGTACCTGCGGTCATTCAAGGGACTGGTGATAGTCACGGGGCACGAATGTGAAAAGGGTGACTCTAAGGCCACCATAGCCCTGTCGGGCAAGAGCTTCCCTGCTGAGTTCACCAGATACTTTGATGAAATCTGGCGACTGACCAGTTATGCCGTAGGTGGGAAGTTCATTCAGAGGATTCAAACCTTGTCTACCAGCGCAGCTGTGGCTAGGTCAAGGCTCAATCTGCCGGATGGGATGGAAATCACGGGCATGTCAATCAGGCAAATTTTGGAGGGCAAGAAATGAGTACTATCATTGAATTCGCGGAAAATTGGGATCAGGTTCCGGATGAGTACAAGACCCTTGAACCTGGCATCTACGAGGCTACGGTTGCCAACGCAGAAGTCAAGCCTACCATGTCAGGCGGCCAGAAGCTGGAGATAGTAGTTGCAGTTCATACGCCCAATGGCGACAGGAACTGCAAGGGCAGCATTCTCATAGGCAGGGATGTGAACGAAGGCCACAAGGTGAAGATGAAGAGATTCTTTAAGAGCATCAGTATGGAGCCTCCCAGAGGCGCCTTCGACCTTGCCTCAGTTGTAGGCCGGAAATGCAAGGTTAAGGTCATCAAGGACACGTTCACGGGGGATGATGGTCAGAAGAAGGAATTCGCCAAAATAGCGGACTTCCTCTACTGACCACACGGGGGATGGGTGATCTTCACCCATCCCCTTTTCCCTCTACCCAATGGAGGCATTAGAATGAATCCCAAGGTAATCAAGTGGGCACGTGAGCGGGCTGGCTACAGCCTCGAAGAGATGCAGAAGAGGTTCCCTAAGATTAGGGCATGGGAGACAGGCCGGTCTAAGCCAGACATAGACGAGCTGGAGAGATACGCCAAAGCAACATTCATTCCCTTCGGCTTGCTCTTTGCTCCGAAGCCGCCATCCTATGACATACCCCTGACTGACCTGAGGGAAAACAAGGTCAAGCCCAAGAGGCCTCTATTGAAAGCCATCTATGAGGCATTGACTGAGATGGGGAAGCATAAACAAAGCTGGCCTCTCTCCTTTGTGAACAGCGCTCTATCATCGTATCCGCCTGTGGATGTGATAGCCAAGACCAAGAGGGATGTGTTCTATCATCTTAGCATGAAAGAAAGGCTTCCAGAGCTGGGTGTTATAGTGAAAGAAGCAGACTTTGGACAAGCAACTGCCTTCTCATTATGCAGTGACATGGAGGCAATCATAGTTGTCAAAAGGTCCCTGTCGTGCAATAACAAAGACTTCCTCATAGGCTTCGGCTTTGCCTCTCTCCTTCTGGGCAAGAGCATTCTGACGGATGCAGTCCTTGAGAAAAAGCCGAAGGCCAGAATTGCCAAGTGGTGCTACGAAGTAGCGGAGGGCTTCCGGGGCTGAGGCCCTCGTCAACTGCGATGGAACCATGGGCAAGGACCTTGCATTGGAGTTCAGGTGCATGTGTGATAATGGATGGCTCCAGCCTGGTTGCGTCCATGAGATGGAATCAGGGTATATCATTAACTTTCCCACGCTGGTGCGTCTTGCCTCTGAGCAGGGGATATCCCTGCGTGAGCTTCTGAAGCGGGGATTTCATGGCAGGAGCATAATTGTGCCTGTCGCTGAGGTGAAGCAGGAATGAATATTCAAGAACTGGAAAAGCTGATAGACTGGGCCTTCGATACTCCGAAGGAACTCGTTAAGCGGAAGATGAAGAGCTATGGCTTATCCGTCTTCAAACCTCTGGGTATTTTCTCCAAGCACCACCCGGTTGAAGGTGTTCTAATCAGGCTGGATGACAAGCTGGCTCGAATAGCAAATGCTCCTGATGCCTTCGGTGAAGATACCATTCTGGACTTGATGGGATACCTCGGTATCCTCAGAATCATGCGGAGGAAATATGGGCCCAAAGTGTGGCAAATCGGCAAGGCTCATTCCAATCGCAGACATCATCATCGGAGAGCGGGTTCGAAAAGAGCTCGACCCTGAAGCCCTTCAAGAACTGGCCTCTTCGATTAGCGAGCTTGGCCTGCTGAACCCTATCGTAGTCGAAGAGCGTGAGGGGAGATTCCATCTTATAGCCGGATTCAGGCGGCTGAATGCCTGTCGAATGCTGGGTTATGATGAGATTCCCATCACGATTCTGAACCTCGATGAGCTTGGCAAGAGGAAGGCTGAGCTTGAAGAGAACACCATGCGAAAGCAACTTACGTGGCAGGAAGAATGCGAGGCCTTGGCCAAGATAATTGAGGAGGAGAAGCAGAAGGGTACGCCTATCTGCAAGATTCCCCAAAAGATAGGCATGAGCCGGAGACGGTTCTATTACTTGAAATCTCTGGTTGAAGGCTTGAAGAAGAATCCCAGCCTTGCCAAGGAGGAGAAAGCCTCCAGAGCTTACGCTCAACTGAAGGCCAGAAAGGAAATGCCCTCAGGCCCTAGGCCTAAGATTGAAGTCCGTCAGGATGACGCCCTCAACCTTCGGTCCGTCTGCGAATACGACCTGATAATTCTGGACCCGCCAAGGCTATCCAGTGATATAACCTGCCTGCCCTCGGATGAAATGCCAGAGGCTGAACTTAGGGACTTCGCCTTCAAGCTGATGCCGAAGGTATTCACGGCTCTCAAGCCATCAGGCTACTGCCTCATCTTCACGGGATTCAATAATGTCTGGCAGGAAGCTGCTCTGGCCGCAGGCCTTTCCATCCGCAAGATACCTCTGGTATGGGTGAAAACGCAGTTCTCCGGAGAGAATGCATGGGAACCCATCCTGCTCTGTTGGAAGCTGAAGCGGGCCATCATAAGGCCGCTGGAGAAGGACATCATCCTGTGCCCTGACATTCTGCACAAGAAGCATCCATATGAGAAGCCGACGGCTGTCATAAGCCACCTGCTGCATCACTTTAGTCCCGAAGGGAGCACAATCTTGGACCCATTCTGCGGTTCAGGGGCTGTCCTCGAAGCTTGTGCTCAGGCAGGACGGAATGCCCTAGGCATTGATATCAATCCGACATATGTCAGCATGGCCAGTGAGAGATTGAAGGAGGACTCAGATGGACAGTGAAGCTTTCGCCAAGGCATGGAAAACCCGATTCTACAGATGCGATATCATTGTACCTGGCTTCGGCAAGGCTGACCTGATAGTGGGAGATTCCAAGGTCCTATGGGTTTTCAAGTTTGAAACGAGCGACTGGCAGAAGGGACTCATTCAGGCCTATAGGCATTGTGCTTACGCAGACGTAGTCATTCTGGTCATTCCGAAGGATAAGCTGAGGACTGCCAAGAGGCACCTCAGGACCTTCAGGAAACTGAAGGTCGGGCTGTGGGGATTCGATGGAAAGAGAGGCATCAGGATGATATATACCCCTATGCCTCGAAGAGGAGGGAAAGCATGACTGAGAAGGAAGCACGGGATGTTCTGATAGGGGTTCGGGGAAAACTCATTGGGGAACTGGAATCATGCCAGTTCTGCTTCGGTATCAAGGACTTCAATCAGAGATGTGCCAGATGCAAGACTGGCATAACCATAGCATCAGCCCTTGAAGTGGCCCTTGGCCTCTTGGATAAGAAGGAAGGGAAATAACATGGTCCCGCCTGTCGGCCCCAAGACTGCGGCTATCGCCATAGTTGGTGAAGCCCCAGGTGCTCAGGAGGAAGAGAAGGGAATGCCCTTCGTGGGAGGCTCTGGCCAGCTCCTGACGAAGGTTCTGGAGAAGGTTGGCCTAAATAGGTCCAACCTCTGGATAACAAATGTTTCCAAGGAAAGACCCCCGAATAACGATTTCTCCATCTTCTATGAGGGAAAGAAGCCCTCGGAGAAACTTCTGCGAATGCATGAGGAGCTCTTCGATGAGCTAACGCAGTTGCCCAACCTGCGGCTTATCATCTGCCTTGGCGGTGAAGCCCTGAGGGCCGTTATGGGCAAAGTGGGCATAGAGGCTCATAGGGGAACCTTGGAGACCGTCTATCTGGCCCATAGGCCCGTCAAAGCTCTGGCGACCTATCATCCGGCCAGAATACTCAGGGTCTATTCTGAGCTCCCCATTCTATACCATGACATTGAGAAAGCCGTCAGGCTCGAAGAACCACCTTCGGTGAATATCAACTGTAACGCCTCTGTCGAAGCTGTCAGGGACTTCTTGTCGAAGACAACGGAGTTCGCCTTCGATATAGAGACAGGCGAAGGACATAATATAACCTGCCTTGGCCTCGGCTGTGACCGCAGAGCGGTTGTCATCAGATTCCCCATCAGTCCCACGATGTGGGAATTGCTTCAGGAGGGATTCAGGACTCATCAGCTCATAGCTCATAATGCTGCCTTCGACATTACGTTCCTTCGGGAGAAAACGGGATTCACAATAGATTCCCTGAAGATGGACACTATGGTGGCCTTCCACACCTTGGCATCCCATCTGCCCAAGGGCTTGGACTTCCTCTGCACATGGTATACAAGCTATCAGAACTACTGGAGCGGGAAGCAGGACCTGTATTACTATAACGGCATGGATGCCATCGTAACTCATGAGGTAAGTCTGAGGATATGGGAGGACCTGCGGTCGGCGAAGCTCCTGGATTTCTATGTCGAAGACGTGAATAAGAGGATTCTGCCATTTCTGGCCATGTCACGAAGGGGCATTCTCGTTGATACAGCGAAGCTGGCTGCCTTACAGCAGGAATATGATGACCTGATGAATTCCATCCGGAGCAAGTATAGCTTCAACTTGGCCTCGCCTGCTCAGGTAAAGGAGGCCCTTCGGGCCAGAGGACTGAAGATAAGGTCAACTCAGGCTGAAGAACTGGAGAAATTCTCCAATGACGAAGTCGTCAAGGACATCCTGGCATTCAAGAAAGCCCTGAAACTCCGCGCCTACGGCGATATGAAGCTCAGAGATGGCCGGATGCTAACAAGTTATAACGTAGCTGGGACTCTGACGGGTCGGGCAAGTTCCAGCAAAACGCCTGACGGCTATGGGGGGAATATCCAGAATATCCCGAAGGAACGGTTCAGGGAAATCTTCATAGCCCCAGAGGGCTTCAAGCTGATAAAGGCTGACCTGAGTCAGGCCGAAGCCCGCGTAGTAGCATGGGTAGCGCCTGTACCTGAACTCAAAGAGCTGTTTCTCAAGCCCGACTTCGATATCCACCGGATGAACGCAAGCGTCATCTTTGGGGTTAAGGAGGAGGCAGTCACTCCTGAGCAGCGCAAGCTGGCCAAGTGTTGCCTTCATGCTACCAATTATGGGGGTGGGCCGCAAGTCGCTGTTGAGCATGCCGGAGTTCCCTATGAAATCGCAGAGATGGCCCGACAAAGATATCTGACCAGATTCCCTGAGATTCCAAGGTGGTGGTCAAGGGTGGAGCACGAAGTCAAGACCAGAAAGTACCTCCGGAATCCCTACGGCCGAATAGCATATTTCTTCGACCGGCCCTCAGGTGAACTCATTCGGTCGGCTATCGCCTACGTCCCACAGTCCACAGTCGCTGACCTTGTCCATAGAGCAGCCCGTAAGCTCATGGAAGAACTGCCGCCTCCCAACTACGTAGTAGCCTTGGTCCATGACGAGATAGTCGTTGAGGCCAAGGACGTAGACTTGGCTGTAGGCCTTATACGGAAGCATCTGTCCGAACCCGTACCTGGCCTTGGCCTTGTTATACCTTGTGAAATCTCCATCGGGGATACCTGGGAGAAGTAGCATGCTGAGGACATACGTTAGCGCCTTGGCTGAGACCGAGGTGCCCAAGTCTTTCGCTACGTGGAGCGGCCTTGCTGCCCTATCCGCTGCTATGGGTCGGAAGGTCTGGATGAACATGGATGCATATAGGGTCTATCCGAATATGTTCATAGTCCTCGTAGCTGGCAGCGGCATATGCCGGAAATCCTCATCCATCGGCTTCGCTGAGAAGCTCCTAAGCTTCCCTAATGGGCCTATCATCCTGAGCCAAAGGCTGACGGCTGAGGCCCTCATAGAGGCTGTTTCAGAGAACTCAGATTGCGTCATCATAAACGATGAGCTTTCAACATTCATGAATCGGAAGAGTTATGAGATGGGTCTGGCCAGCGTGCTCATTCCCCTCTATGACTGCAAGGATATGTGGTCATATAGGACACGGAAGAAGGGCATTGAGATAATCTCAAACTGCTGCCTTAATTGCCTCTTCGGGACAACCATGTTCTCCCTTCGGGAATGCATACCATATGAGGCTGTTGGTGAAGGACTTACGTCGAGAATCCTGTTCGTCTATGAGAGCGAAAGGATAACGCCAAAGCCATTCCCCAAGGTGAATATGAGTCTGTTCACACAGGCTATGGAGATGCTGACACATTTGGAATACGGTGAGATGGTAATGTCAGCCGATGCTTCGCAGGAATTTGGGAGGCTATATAATGAGTGGTTTGAGAAGAGCAGACTCTTCCTGTCGAACTACCTCTCCGGATATGCCAGCCGAAGGCATGTTCATCTTCTGAAGCTGGCTATGTGTTTGGCAAAATCAGACGACCCCAAGACCAAGGTGGTATCCAAGGACCATATCGAAAGGGCCTTGCTCCTGCTTCAGCAGATGGAGATAAACCTGCCAGCCCTTACGGAGATAATCACCTCGAATGAGAAAGGAGCGATAGCCGGAATGATTATGTCCGTCATCCGGTCCGTAAAGCGGATAGACCGAGCTTCACTGTTGGCCATGTTCACAAACAGACTTGACCACAGGGAATTCGATGATGTCATAACTACGCTAGTAACGGCCAAGAAGCTGCTTACGATTCAAGCGCAGGACATTTGCTATGAAATTCATCCTGAATACGAGAAGCGACTTCTGCAAGGTCGCATCGCCTGATGGCCTCTCTATCGAGACTCCTCAGGATTCTTCTGGCCGCAGCACGGGCCGTATCACCCCAAGCAGTATACACGGTAGTATCGCCCAAGGCCCAGACATGCTTCCGATGATGAGTCTTGACATTAGCTACGTACATGCACAAGGGGCCTGTCTTAAATTGACCCTCATTCCAGCCTTCAAGGCTTCCCATAGCCTCTTCGAGCATAGGTATCTCCGGAGGAACTCCGAGGGAGCATGCGTCTACATCGAAGATGACAGGGCCAATGTAATTCAATCTACGGGCTGCCTCTTCAACCTTCTGGACCTTCGGTACTTCGTGCCAGAGGCCAACACGACCTACGACTACCTGCGGCCCACAGCCGTAGCACATCCCAATGATAGGTATGGAATGAACCACCAAGGGAACCATACCATTGGCAGTCACCCAGCCTATGTATCTGGAATCTGACCTGATAGGCAGCTTCCGGACAAGCTCAGGGATTACAATCCAGGCATCCCTTGAGGGAGTAATCTCGAAGCCTTCCCAGATGAACCTTTTTCGAAGGCCTTCGAATGGTACGTAGGCAGTTTTATCCATTTCTCTTCCTTTCCAGCCAGCATCCTTGCTGCTTCCAGCCACTGCTTGTTGAGCTCAATGGCTTCGCCAGCCACCTCACTTTGAGTAAGGAATACTGGCAGCCACTTCTCCGGCATATTGAGGGGCCTTCTGGCATAGAGACTGGCATAGACTCTCTCAGGAGAACCGCCATTGGCATAATAACGAGCAGCCTCTTCTTGAGCCTTATCAAGCTGACCTGCCTCTATGGCCTTTGCGATGGCATAATAAGCAGGATTAATCGGAGCATCCCCGCCTGCCTCCGGCTTTATACCCTGCTTGTCCATGAAATCGAAGACCGCCTGTCGTACACGAATATGCTTTTTTCTTTCCGGATATATAACATCCATGACTCTATTATGCCCAACTCTGAACAGGGGCATAACAGACTTGCCATAATTCAGAATCTGGTCGGCAATGGGAAGCTCAGCGTATTTTCCGAACCTTGCGCCTAGGGCATTCAAGCCTACGGATATACCCTCAGCTATCGCTCTGACCTTCGGCATGAGGTTGATGAGATAGTCCTGAATGCTGTCACCTTCTGAGGCATACATCAGGATTCTGGTCGTAGGACCGAAGATTTGAGCCTGCATTACAGCATCGAGAGCTTTCTCTATGATGCTCTTCTTATCAGTATCAGGCTTTGTACGTCCTGAGACTATGTCCCACAGGGCCTGTGTTATAAGACCTTCGATTCCAAGGATGGTTGCATGCTTCATGAGCAACTTGGTTGCTGTAACCGCACGCTCCGCATTCTTGGCTTCCATAATCTCATTAATGAGGAAATTGGTGGTCTTCAGGGTTTCTATGGAATACTGCATGAAAGGAATGAGTTCCTTAATCAGGGGACCGTGGACTACTTCACCTTGCCTATGGGATGCCTTGGTCAAATATTGGCTTTCATCAACAACACGCTGAACGAAGAGCCTTCGGCCTTCCTCAGTGCCTATCATACTCTCAAAGTTAGGCGGCAACCTGAGCTTCTTGAACCTTACGAGGTCCTCATCCTTAGGCCCATATTTCACCAGCTTGTCCCAGTATTCACGGGCAGCAGCATAGGATGCCACGTTGTCCAGCTCAGCTATGGCTGACAGGAAGGTCGTCTTATCACCCACCTTCCGCAGCCATCTGGCGACTTCCTCGAAGGACAGGTTCTTGCCCGTAATAGCCGGCGTATACTTTGGTCCGAAGACACCATCAGCTATCGCTTGGTCGCGCATGAGGCCATAGTTCCGAAGCATCAGGCCGAAGCCTTTGGCATAGCTGCCGAGGTCTGTATATAGGATTGCATGCATGCTCTGAGCTACGTTCGAGAGTGAAGACAGACTGGTCAGGGACCAGCTGTAGAAGTTGGATATCGGCCTCCAGATTTTATACGGCAAAGTCCCTTCTATCGAAGATACCTGTGGTATGCCCTGAGCTTCAGCGACAATTCTGTCTATGATGCGAAGGTTGGCAGGACCGACCTTGTCAAGAAGCTTCAATCTCCACTCGTTCAGCTTATCCACGTAGGGCTTGTCATAGATTCGTCTGATGATTCTTTCCCTCAGAACTACAGGATCATCAGACGGGAGAACATGCCTGAGCTTGAGAGCAACTTTCTTAAGCGTGCTAATGTCGGCATTCTGGATTTCTCTGATAAGAAGCTCATTCAGGTTCAGTTCACCAAACCAGTCCTTGAAGTTCTTCCGAATTATATCCTGTCGCACATTTAAATATGAGAGTGCAGGCTCAGAGGCAAATACGAGCTTCTCCATCTCCTTATATGGATCCACCTTCAGCACTTTCAATGATTCCAATATCTGCCTTCGCGTTGGTTCAGGAATTCCCTGCGAATGGCCAAACATGGAGATGAAGCTGATGCGCCTTGCATGCTCCTGAACGGCCCTTGACATAATGACGAATGGGTCGGTCTCCAGAACCTGAAGCGTATGCCCCTCATCGTCAGTAATGAAATAGGGCATGTTTGGTATTCTGCGACTAAACTCCAGAACCTGACTCTTCCGAATTTTGGCCTCTTGCTGAAGGATATTACGGACCAGGTCTACCGACTTAAAGCCCGGATTCAGGTCTAGAATCTTCTGCTCCAACAGCTTGGCCCACTTGCTATTGGGGGAATCGAAGATGAACTCCTTGGCCGCGTTCGTATAATACCTGAACAGGTGTGGCTTCTCAGGAGTTTCGAATGGAGCCAGACCCTTGGGGAACTTTGTTAGAACACGGACGCCCTCTGCCTCTTGGCCAAGAGCCTTCCTAAGCTGCTCGTAGTGCTGGAGGAATAGCCTCTGTCCCTGCGTCTTAGGAGGCATGCCTCCCTCAATCAGCTTCTGTATATTCGGGATGCCTTGAGCATCATATTCCTGTAGGAACTTCACATCCTCGTCCAGCATATACTTCTGGAGGTACTCCACCGTCGGCATGTATTTTCCCATGAAGGTTCGGACCTTGAAGTCATATTTATCCAAGGCTGCTGCGAATTTCTGTCCGGTAATTGAGCGGCCAAATGCCATAGACTTGTCAATGTACATGCCCAGAGGCATAAGGAACTTATCTATAAAATTGCCAACAACCGAAGGTCCAGACTGAACCTTCAGGCCAAAGAGGTCAGAGAAGGCATTATCAAGAGCTTCCTCCCCAGTGCTGCCCTGTTCAAGGAACTTACTGGCAGCAAGGGTCATCTCCTGTCGGGTTCGGCCGAATTTCTTAATGAGTTCCTCAGGTATCAGGGATACCAACGGGGTTGCCTTCTTACCAGCCACAGTGCCTGCTCCGAAGAGCATAGTCATACGTTCTGCTTTGTTCAGGTAATCGTTCACGTTAATCACGGACTGGACTGACTCTACCATAGGACCAGGCTTATCCCTCATACTGGCAAGAGCTATCTCATCCACAGTGCCCTTCACAGAGATAGCCAGACGGTCGAATGCCCCGCTATTGATGAAGCCCTTGGGAATATTCAGAAGAGTCAGCCTGTCATTATTCACATAGCCAAGGACAGCGGTAGGCTTTCCAGCATATGGCATAATGACATACTTCGTCAGGCCATTATCAGCTTCAACCGAAGCAACCCCACTGGTAAGAAGCTGCTTTACTGCCTTTCTGGTTTTTCCAGCAGCCAGAATGGCATCACCAAGGCCAGCATCCTCAAAGACATTCTCAGGAATACCCCGTCGGAGAAGCTCAGCCTTAAGGTCACTGTAGGTGTTCAGATTATCCACGAAAGAAGTGTCATCGAGGATAAGCTTCCGAAATGGCAGGTTGGTGAATCTTTCAATTTCAGGTGAGAAGTGGACGTTGAGCACATCGTATCCTTTGCCCTTTGGCAATTGGAATTCCTGCTCATATTTCTCAACCATCGCATCTATCTTCTCAGTAGCTATTTCGCCATAAGCACTCCGGAAATTCCTCATGGCAGGACTGCTAAGGAATTTCTGCCGAGCTGGCGTGTTTATGACCTGATTCGGCTTCAAATCTGCATTTCTGAACCAGTTGAAGCTGAATGGCACCTTCATCAGACCGCCTATGAGGCCACCAGTGAATGCTGCCTGAACAAGGCTTTCCCCATCAAAGAGTGAAGGCACGGGAATCTGATGGTCTGGGTTAACAGCATTATGCGCCCTAATGGCCTGATTTACAGCACCGTTGGCGAAAAGCTGCTGAGCAGCCGCAAGACCAGCCTGTTCTCCTGCACCGTGAAGGAATGAGCTTGCTACCTTGGCAACCAGTTTCTCCTTCACCGAAGGTGCAAGTCCGGCAAGTATCTTGGAACCGGCTACATAGGCAAGGCCGCCAGATAACAGGCCATTCAGCCGTGCATACTGGTTAGCTACATCATCATCAACCTCCTCGCCATTCATGCGACCCCATTCTTTTATGGCATGATACGTTGATTCAGCAGCAGAGGCAGCCAGACCGGCAATAGGCAGGAATCTCGTTCCCAGAGCTGTGGCCATAGGGCCTATTCTGGTGCCAATCAATGGGGCAGCAGCCGCACCACCAAGATATCGAGAGAGATAAATTATTGCCAGAGTTCCGGCCATCTCACCAGTCAGATTTACCCAGTATTCTTGGTTCCCCACACTTTGAGCTTTCTCAAGCCGAGATATATACTCTGGAGGAACTGTCGTTATCTCATCAGCGAATTGCTTGTCCCCAATATAACGGGAAGCAGTGGCTATTGCCCCTATGACCGGCCGAGCTACGCTATATTTGAAGAAGTCAAAATTGCTGGCGCCGTACTGCTCAAGAAGGCTGTCTATCTCTGCTCGGACAGCAGGGTCTATGGTTGGCACCTCTACTCCGTATGCCATTACTGACCCCCTTTCAGCTTCATCAACTGTTCCAATAGTATCTTTCTTTTATCCGGTGAAGATTCCGTCTTAAGCTTCTCAGCTATATCCCTCACTCTTTGGCCAATGTCTCCCTCATTGGACAGATCTGGTTCTCTGGAACCTCCCCCACCTTTTCTCTTAGACTTTTTTGGTTCAATCAGTTCTTTTGTCAAATCCCTAACGGCCCCGTAAGTTGGATTAAACTCTACTCCAGTCTTGGGATCAACATATGAACCGGTTTGATTCTCCAACCGCAAATACAATTCCGTAGCTTTTTCAAACTTATCCAAGTCTCCACTTTCTTGTGCCTCCTTCATAGCGTCAGTTAGAACACTCAATATCACATCTCGCGGATTAGTCAGCATCCCATCCCTAAGACGCTTAACATACTCTGGATTGCTGAATACATGTTCGACTATGGAAGCATAAGGGTTGTCTTGCAATAGTCCTCTTGCGAGAGGTAACAATTCAGGGTTTCCCAGTAGAACTGAAGAAGCCTGCCATGCTGCCTTCAGGTCCTCCTGTCGCCTTGCTTCCTCAAGTTGTTGCCGTGCAAATTCAGCCTTTTCTTTTTCCAACTCATACTGTCGCATTGCTGCGGAATTGACAGCAGCAAGTTGCTGTCCTCTTTGTTTAAGTTCTTCCTCCTCAATCCACAGCTTCCGTTCTTCCCTCTCCTCTTTTCTAGGTCGAGTAGCTACCTGCTCCTCCAAATCTTGTATCCTCAGCTCAGTCAGCTTTTTCTCAAAGGGAGCCATCTCCTCATTCTGCTTCAGCCTTGCCTTTCTCTCCTCAATGCCAAGGCCTGCCTCCTCTTCCTGAAGAGGCAACAGCCTCTGAAGCTGCATTATCTGGGCATTAAGAAGGTCAGACCTGATAGCCGACTCCGCAGCTTCAGCCTGTGCCTTCTGAATATTCACATTCAACAAGGCCCTCTGTAGCTGAATGGCCGTCAGGTCAATTGGGTCCGGTGCAGTCCCCAAGTGCTGAACTGGCATTAGGTTATCCTCCCCGGAACGAAGTATGAATACAGATGAGACTGCCCCGTATACCCAAGGCCCGTGCTCATCCTGCCAAGCAGGAGCTGCTGAGACAGGCCCTGAAGGCTCAGCTCATACTGCTTCTGCTTATCCAAAGCCTCAAGCTGCGTTCTGGCAAGGCCGGATTCCAGCTCCTTCTGGAGATTCTCCAAGGAAAGCCTCTCTGCCTCCGACCTCTTGGTGCTCATCAAGGCCCCTTGGGCCGAATACGCCTCCCTTATCCTTGGCCTTATCTCCTGCTCGAATTGGCTAAGCAGGGGACTGGCAACACCCCTCATATACAGGTTGGCGATTTCTTCAGGGCTAAGGCCGGATTTGGAAGAAGAATATTCTGAAGCAGCAGCTATAGCAGAAGCAGGAGCATTATGAGCACGTTGATAGGCTTCACTCAGTTGACTCTGAAACGCCATTGAGTTCAGGGTTGCCGCTGCAATCGGATCCGTCTGTCCCCTCAACCGCAGGTCGTTCCATAGCTGAGTCAGATTTTGACTCGACAGTCCCTGCTGCCCCGTTATCTCCTGCTCCAGCCAAGACGCCACCCTCTGCTGAGACGGCGTCAGGGACGACCCCATCACCAACCTTGGCGGAGTTATCTGCATCTCCGACCCCATCGTCATCTCTCCTTACCACCAGGTCCCGCCTGCCTTCCACCAGCCTGCTAAGCGTATCTTCCCTCAACCTATATTCTACCACAGAACTAATGTGTTTGAAACCCCACCTGCGGTATAAAGCATCGGGATTTCTCGTTGTCTCAGCCCTGATAGCTGTCTTTCCCATGTTCTCACACCAGACCTGAAGCCGCAAGAACATCTCATCGAGATGCTCCTTGCCCCAAGCCTGATATAGTATGGCATAGGGCAGATTCTGGGGAGCAAAGGCCACGCAGAAGCTGAGAATCTTATCCCCCTCGATGCAGCAGAGGACAAACAGCTTCTCATCCCGAATCATCTCCCTAAGCCACTGCGCCAATGAGGCATCGGCATTTACGAACCTGTCACTTATCAGCTCGATTGCCTTCGGACTTCTTGCCCGAATTATCTTCATGGCTCACTCCCCATATAAGATATCAACACTCCACGTTACGGTCGTATTACCTTTGACGACCATAGCCTTGGATTTACTTGTATTTACGTAGATATGGGCACTATCAGCAACAGCAGGCCAATCGCTATCTATAGATACAATCTCATGCCAATGAGTATAGGGTGCATAAATCCCATTATGGTTATGGTCTGCCCTCGCATAGAGCACAGAATGATCGTCATCGCCATGAGTCTTCTTTGAATATGTTTCCGAATGGTCGGCATCGCCATGAGGAATCTTTGAGTAATCTTCAACATGACACTCATCACCATGCTCAATCGGAGCATATCGTTCATCACAGATTTCAAGAATGACATTCATCAAAACATCGAAGATACCTTGGTCATCTATTATCTTCTTAACTATGTTCTGAACTATAACCTGATTCCCGCCTATGGCAAGCTGGACATTCTGACTGCCGTCAACAACATTAATCACCTGCTCAGACAAAGTATTGAATTCGAAGACATTAGCTATGCTCTGGAAGCTGCTTATGACCTGCTTCGTAAAGTCAGAAACACAGGGGTCCGAGACCGGCCTTGGCAGAGGTATGCCACTAAGCTTACGCTGAAGCAGACTCATCTTCCACCCTCATTGAACCATAGCCTGTACCACCGGACCTCGAACTTGCCCTCGAATTTGACACTGGTCTTATTGCTACAGTATTGAACAGGAAGCCTGTATATCTCATACTCGCTCGAAAGACTTATGGACTGAGTCCAATCTCCCACATAGACCGTCAGGTCTTCGCCTCTGGCCTCAAACTCCAGTTCATGCCATCGTGTATACTCAGGCGTGATAATGTCAGGCATCAGGACAAAGCCATCATCAAGGCTATTATAATCAGCCTGATACTTCAGAATATTGCTATCCCCTATGAGCGAAGCCGCCACGGTCTCAGTGCCTGCGGCATTACAAGCTATCGCTTGAGAAGAAGCTGAAAGCCTCCCATATTTTGGCCCATTGCAGACAGCAGCCAAAGTCAACGTTCCCTGTGCTAGCGCATTAATCGGCTTATCCCACCTGCTCCAGACGCTTCCATAGGGACAGTCAGGGCATCGGTAATAGACGAGAGTCCCCTTGGAATTACTAAAGACGACCTTCCGCCTGACAGCATCGAAACCCATAATCAGGCTATCGTCCACTATCTCAGACAGAAGCCTGTTAATATTCGAGCCTATGTCCCTCAGCTCCCGATTTCCATCATTAAGCAGGACTCCGTCCTTACGGACTACGAAATGGACAGAGCCATCAGAAATTGCGTCTACGACGTAGGCTGAGAATTGGGGGAAGAAGCCAAAGATTATGTCCCCTCCAACATAACGCATCTCTATGCCACCTTCGGAGGTATATACGATGAGAGAATCCCCTAGAGGAAGCATTCGCTTTATGTTGCCATTCACATAGGAGAGGTCTTCCTGCACAAACAGGTCACCCACTTCGGACCATATGACCGCATTCTCTTCCCATGAAGTGGTCTTAATACCCCCATAGATGAACCTATCGTGAAAGAAGGCGACGCTACGGCAACCGGTGAATCCAGAGATTATGGCTGGACAAGCTTCAAACGAACCTGTCCCATTCCACCTGACAACCTTCGTATCACCATTGGTGGCCAGAACCCATCTGACGCCATTAAGGTCTGTCCCTACGGCCCACTGTACAGCCGTTGCGCTCCATCCTGTAGGAGTAATGTCTGTAGCTGTACCATCAGCCGTGACCTTATAAATGTTTGACGAGGTGAACACGACGTACAGCGAACCGTAGGGACATATTCCCTTAATCTCCCCTGCAAGGGTACATAGGGATTCCAGCTTCTGAGGACTTTTGATGGTCCAATGCTCGAAGTCTCCATTACAATCCACACAGAATTTCGGTTCAGGCAGAGTATCTCGAACGTTCAGTCCACAGAACGGAAAGGTGCTTTGCTGAGGCATGTAGTATCTTGACTGTCTCATCTTATCCTCATGATTGCAAGGCCGCCATCGCATGTGCCATGAAGGGTCACTATATCCCCAGCAGTCAGCTTCCGGACAGGTCCATTCACCTTGACAGTATTCACGTAGATATCCACAGTGCTTGGCAGCATAAATAGATAGACTCCGGTCTTCTGAACAGTCAGGGCACTGCCATTCCATTCTGAAAGCTCATCATAGTCTGCTGTGAAGGTTATGTCATCATCAGTAACAGTTGCAGAGCCATAGACGAACGTCCCACCGTTGAAGACAGGCCGCCAAGCACTTCCGTCCCAGAGATTCAGACCAGTTTTTACCCATAGACGACCCTCATCATTAGAATCCAATGCTGTATTTCCGTCCGGCCTATACTGTGGAGCGCTGGTATCATAATACGCCTTTGCGCTGCCTTCGGCATGCTCACCCCCAACAGAGGCATTGTCGAACTCTGCATGCTCCTTGGACAACCGAAGATTTACAGCAGCCTTGGTATCCCGAATGCTGGAAGGAATAGACGAAATGAGAGCGTTATCCGCAGGCTCACTCTCATTCCACGACGTCCCATCGGGCATGCTTCACCTCCGTCTTCGGCTTTATGACTGACATCCGGTCTGCAACCAGGAAGCGCCTTAGCGCCACCTCACCCATATTATCCCACAGGGCAGCACTATCCTGAACGTTCAGGAGTCTGAACATCCGAGCTGTAGTCTTACAGAAGAGAACCTCATCTGTCCCCGGAATCGGATTCTCATCCTCAAACTCCAGCCTCATGTATCCTTCGAGCCTGAAAGACGTATCCTGACCCAAAGGTCTATCGAGAGTCAGAACCTTGTTGCAATATGAGCACTCAGCAGGATATCCGGAGTAGGTCAACTGGGGAACCTGCGGTGCTATCCTGATATCAGTATATGTCCCATTGTAATAGCTAACCCTGATGAGGCTGATGAAATCAGGAACCTCCAGAGTGCTGCTGCCTTTCAGGCCAGAGACATAATGAATCCTCTTCGAGGCCTCAGGCTGCCGTTGCAAAAGCTCCTCGAAGGCAAGGTCCAGCATAGACCCTGTCTCAGTCCTGTCAGTCCGGCCTATGGCCGCATTAACAAGGCTGATTATCTGCGACCTAAGCATCCAGACGCCTCCACGTAGTAGTCGTAGAAGTGACATTGGCAGCCACATAGACACGATTATTCGTGGTATCTATGACCAAGTCGCCATCGGCAGATGCCAAGTCAGTATTATCTGTAGGTGTACCTGCATTGGTGAACAGCCGGATATGCCTCTTCAGCCTCCGGCTAAGCAACGTTCTGGCCAGCTTTCTGGCCCCAAGGGAAGCCACTAGCTGCATCCTGCACCTCCTAGTCTTCAATTCTATGCCATGTCAGATGACCACACCTGACATCGCCACGGCCTATGATTTTACCCCCAGACCTCCGGACTCTCTCACAGAAGGCATAGTCTTCGCCTATGATAGGCGGAATCGGTTCCCACATATCAGGCCCAAGATGCTCCCTAACGAACCGAAGGTCTATGAGTGTGAATCCCATACCACAACCATCTATCTCAACCTCCGGTTCGCAACTCCAGAATGGCTGATTACCCTTCTTCCACGTCGGAATCTTAACCTCAGGGTTCCGCCTATAATAGAAACCAGCCACAACCTCAGCCTTGACCTCAGCCAGCTTCGAGATGCCTCCGGCTGGAGGAATTACATCTGAATCCATAAATAGAAGTCTGTCTGCACCCACTGAAAGAGCCTTTTCAAGAAGGACCTGTCTCACCTGGTAGAACGAAGCGACTCCGTCAACATGGAGGACAGCGACTTTGTCAATAAGTCGTGCTTCAGCTCCTACAGAGAGCAATGGTCCCACCATAAATGGTGAGACAGGTCCATAGGTTGGGATAGCTATTGCTATCATACAATGTTCACGAACACCTTTATGTCCGTAGCTACAGTGACACCAGTAGTAAGATCTTCCAGGGCCACAATGGGAGTTGCCTGAACGGCACCTGCCGTATCCTTATAGAGATGCGCTACACCGGCAACCTGACGGCCAAGCAGAATGTCTCCCTTGGCTATAGCCTGACCACTGGCATAAGCCGTAGCCGTACAGACCCCTGAGACCAGCACCCAGCCATAGGAACCAGCAGGTAAGCCATCCTCCGCCATCACGATGCCTGCAATGAGGTTATGGCCTTCAGTCCCCACCGTATACGGAAGATAGACATTGGTCAAAGCTGCATCATCAGGATCATGGTAGCACACACCCTTATAGGGCAATGTGGCAGACGACTCCGCGTTCTTCACGAAGCGATAGCGCTTACCCCCTATCTCGATGATGGTCCCGACCTCGTTATAGGGGTCAGAAGTCGAAGAACCACCGAGAGGACAGACATGAGCAATCTTCTCCATCTCACACCTCCTTTACGCCTCATAAAGCCTACCGTGCCTGTGCGGAGCAGTCGTAATAAGATTATAGGCACAGACAATCTGCATCCTCCGCTCAAGCTGGTCCGGTATGGGCTTCCACTCAGTGGGAGTCAGCCACATAGACGGGTCATAGACAACCTCCAGCTTCTTGCTGTTGAGCATCAGAAGCTGCTCCTTCCCGCTTATGTTGATATTCGGACTCCACACCCAAATGGCACCCTTAAACATCTGGGTCTCAAAGGACAGGTCCAGATTCCTGGCCAGCACAATCTGAGCGCCCTCAACACCGAAGTCCTCGTACATCTCGTATAGATTCTGACTCGATATGATGATGTCCGGAACGGTCTTCCCTCCCTGACTCACAGTGTTGAACAGGTTCCTCATGTCGCTGACAAGGTTGACAGCAATAGGCGTAGTGAAAGCCTTATAATTCGCCTGCCACCACGAATTGCTCCGGTCAATCTTGCCAAGAGTTCCCGTGGTCCTGCTGGCATACGGAGCGACGATGTCATTCAGCGAAGCCGGTTCAGTACCCGACTCATCGGAGTTGAAAGTCTGGAAGACCTTCTCCTCGAACCGCTCACTGAGGGCATCTTTGGCAGCCGTCAGCTTCTCAGCAACGTATTCCTTAATCCTGTACTTCCCGCGATTGGCCCTGTCATCAGTAGCAGAGCGAGTCACGTCCACACCACAGAAGCGGAAGGGCCACATCGCCATCGTCTCAAGGTTCGGGTCCTGCGCGGTGAACTGAGTACCCTTCTGGAACGTCTGGGTCTCAGGCAGATTGTACCGAACCCTTCTGGTAATGTAGTCCCCACCTTCCTGCGGCTTGAAACATCCCTTGGCCTTCAGCGTGCCCCATACGGGGTGCTCTCCCAAAGCGACGTCCTCCGCCTCCTTGGCAATCTCAAGCCAGGTATTCAGGAAGAGGTCGTCAAGCTGGGTAGTAAACGATGGTATACCCATAGTTTATTCTCCTATCTCAACCTTCTCCAATGCTGAAGTAAGCGCTTCTGAGAAGTTCTGCTTCTTTCTCTTCCCTTCTCCAGACCCAGGCTTCTCGATCTCATCAGTGCGCCTCAGCATTCCCTGCCTCTGCCTTCTGGCCTTCGCCACAAGGTACATCTCCTCCAAGCTTAATGGAACCCTGCCCTCTTTCTCCACTTCGTGTGCTATCTTAAGCACGTCCTCTCCAAAGAGGTCAAAATCCTTGAACTTCTTCCGGCATTCTGCCACAGCCTGCTTGACCTTCTCAGCCTCATCAAGCTCATCCTTTTTCTTGAGCAGCTCAACCTTTTCCTTCAGCTCCTTAACTGTCTGCCGCAGGGCTTCAATGTCATCCTGCGGCTTCTCCTGAGCCTTTGGCTCTTCCTTAGGTTTTTCCTCAGCCTTAGGCTTCTCATCAGCCGGAGGCTTCTCTTCGGCCGGAGGCTGAGGCTTTTCCTCTGCCGAAGGCTCACCACTCAAGAGCTTCTCAAGATCAACCTGGTCCTCAGACATTGTACTTCTCCTTTCTTCTGCTCAACCTGAATGCCCTTCCATACGACACGGCTATTGCCCTTTGAAGAGCCTTCAGCTCCGACGGAGCTGGCAGACTTTCCCACTCAACCTTCCACTCTCCGGTCTCAGCCTTATAAATCGTCAATCCAGGGCACCGAGAGTAAGCTGGCACCTGTGCTCCTCCTCGTACTTCTTCTTGAAGTCTCGAAGCTCCCTGCTTGACCGGAACGTCATGGGCTCCGGCCCCAGATTTTCCAGCGTCAATGGCCATCTTACCGCCCTATCCTTTCTACCCGGCCCCTTGCTGATTACCACCGGAATTGAGAACACCCTCTCCATTATCCGGCCGCACCGGCACTTGGGAGGTTCCCTGCTGGGAATTTCCACCTGCTCCCCGCATTGACATCTGAATTCGTAAAGCGGCATCTGAAAATACCTCACCAAGGTTCAAGTCCTCGCCTACGGCATTAGCCACAAGTTCACGCAGCTTGATGGGGTCCATGCTTGGGTCCCGACTCAGGAGCATATAGAGCTGCATGGCTGCATTCTTCCTCTGCTCCTGCGAGGCTACTGCTTCTGTGGCAAGCCGTATCTTGTAGTTATACGTCCCCTTCAGCTCCTGCCCTATGACCGGCCTCCAATCGTCACGGGCCACCTGCACGAACCTCGGAAGCGACCAGAATTTGAAAATCAAACTGTTCACCTTAGCAAATATATCACCGTATGTCCGGGAAATCAAGCCTTCCCTGCGGGAAAGTCTCGTCTCGCTTCCGCGCTGGACTATGGCCGCCTCATAGGCCGTCCTCCGACCAGTTACTTCGTATTCACCAAATTGGTTCCGGCTAAGGCCAACCACCTCGCGGGCATTCCGCCGGACATATTCAGCCTCCTGCTGGAGAATCATATTGTTATTCGGGGGCGTCAGCGGTATAATGGCATCCCTAAGGCCCCCATCAATGCCAAAGGCTATGCCGGCCTCACCCTCGATGAAGTTATCCACCTCCTCCTGCGTCAACCTCGTCTTATCATAGAAGAACCGCAGGTTCGAAAGCCTGCGCTGTTTGCACAACGTGTTGCAGATATCCAGCAGCTCGGCCTGCTCATTCAGAAGCCTAAAGGCATCCGACGGAACCCATATTGACTTCGTGGATGGGACAAAGGATATAGCCACGAAGGGATGATATCCAGCCTCGTATAGAACACTCTCCTGCTCACGCATCTTGATATCAGGGAAGTCGGGTGCTACGCAGATTATCATGCCATTGGTCACATCGTGGATTTCATAGAACTCAAGGTATTCCTTCTGCCTGTCATCTACGGTAGTCGCACCTATGGCCTCAGCGAGGCTGAGAGTCGGAGACATGCCCTTGACATTATACTTCGGGTCCTCCCTAAGGCTGTCAAACCGACGGACACACCTATGGGCTATCCACTCAACATCATAGAGAGTTCTGGTTCCCCACGGGACTATGATATCGCGAGGCGACACGGACTTTACCCACGGCATGCCAGGCTTTATCCGAGCATCGAATTCCAGCCTCTTGCCCTTCTTCCCGAATTGCGTCAGGGACATGCCAATCTCAGCTTCACCGCCTCCGGCATCAAATTCGGTATCAAAACCCCATTCGGAGTCATAACCGACCTTCAGGAATCCTGTCCCGAAGAGGTAGGCATTAAGGATAGCATTCTCTATCTCCGGATAGAGGCGCATATCTTCGATGAGCTGGTTATCAACAGCCTCCAATATGGGTGCGGTCTTGACAGACTGATAGTCGGCAGGCTTGACTATGATATATGGGTACTGAATACAGAGCTGACTCAGCAGGGAATCACCGGTGCTGGCTATGAGGTTCGGACCCTCATGGTCCTGATTCCTGTCAGTCCCATAGAACAGGTCCTCAAGCCTATTCCACTGATTCTCCTTCCCAAACCTCTTGCGGAAGTTTTTGCCATGCTCAATGTTCTCAAGCCACTCACGGTTCTTCATAAGGTACTCCAATATAAGGCATGATGCCTCTTAGACTTCCCCCTAAGCTCCTCAATGGCAGCCTCCAGCGAGAATGGGTCAAGCCTGGCCTTCTTCTTCTCCTGCACCTTGGCCGATGGCCTATGGAACTCAAGCTGATACGCCAGTGCATCTATCAGGTCATCATGAGTTCCCGACGGGAAGGCCAGAAGCTCAGAGACAAGGTCCTTCATCCATGTTCTGACGAACATAGTTCCTGATGCAAAGCAGGGCTGAAGACCCAGAATCCTGCTGTTCTTCGACCTATGGGAGGACCGGAGAGGTTCTATGACGAACCATTGCCCACGGCCCATCATCTGCTCCTTCAACCAGTAGTGCATGCTGGCCTGATATCCTATGGATTCAATAGCCACTCGCTTGCAGTTCCACCTCTCAGCAAGCTGGAATATGGCGTCTACAACAGGGCCCGGACCACAGCGTTCACGCCAGTAATCGAGGACATAAAGCCGGCCGGTGCTATAGTCCTTACCAGCTACCATAACTACGTTATAGTCGGAGCTTGACCGTTGAACAGCAGGATCACCGGCAAGGTCCACAGTTATAACAGGGTCCACCGTAGGTGGATTCTCATAATATTGAATCCACTCAGGCTTGAAAACCATGTCCTCGGACCGAGTCGGCTGGTTCAGATAGAGGCAGTTGAACATATACGGTCCAAGGGACTGCCTGATTTGGTCAAGAGTCTCAAGAGGATACTGCTCCGGATACGTAGGCTTATCGTCTTCGATAGCCTTTCGCTCATAGACCCTGTAATACTGCTCATTCTTCTGAATCCATGATATGAGGTCATCCTCGAACCATCGGGTTCCGACCACGATGATACGGCCCTTCGAGAAGCTGGTTAGCAATGGAGTAACGAGGCGATGATAGCCGATGGCTTTCTCAATATCCTCCCTGTCGGGAATGATATTCACCCCACCCATCTGGTCCTGCTCAGGGCTGACCGTATCATCTTCGATGATGATGTCATAATGGCGGGAGACGACCTGCGTCCGGATACCCCCAGCCTCGAAGGTTCCTTCGGAGAATGATCCTTTACGCTTCAGTTGAAGGCTGTCAGTCTTCCAGATGCAGGTCTCATCCGGAAGGACTTCTGGGAATAGAGTTCGGAAGAAGTCGTTGGTCTCAATGATGTTCCGGATAGTCCTCAGCTTCTTAACAGCGTTGCTATAGGTATTCTGGGCCAGAAGAATCCGAATATCAGGATTCCGGACGGCAGCCCAGAGCGGATAAGCCTGGCTTATGAGGGTGGTCTTCAGGAAGCCTCTGGGCAGAACAAAGAGGAACCGATTCCCATCACCCTCCAGCATGCGGCATATGGGCAGATGCAGGGATGGAGTAAGACGGTAATTCTTCAAGACCCCTTTGGCGAAGAAGTAGAGGTCGTCCAGAGCCATCCTTCGGACATCTTCGATGTTATCCATGACTTTCCCTGAAGGCCGTTATGAGAAGCTTGATATGCTCCTCATCCAGTGAAGCCGACTGAGGCTTAGGCTCATTCCCCAGAACCCTGTCGAGAATGGCATCAGCCGCACGTTGCTGAACACGGGGGTCCTGATTCTTCAGAAGCTCAGTCTGCTTCTGGGCAGCCTCCTCAACAGCTCCCAAAAGAATCTTACGGGCATTGTCTATCCTTACTGCGTATTCATCATCCAGCTTCTCGGTCCGCCTCTTGGCCCTGCGAGCTATCTCGGCCTGCGCCAGAGGTGAGGAGAGAACCCGGCTGACAGTTGAGGGTGATATGCCAAGCTCCTGAGCTATGGCAGTCTTATTCCGACCTTCAAGCCACAGGTCTATGATACGACTATTCCTCATCTGCCCCTCCGAGCCTTGCTAGCCTCTATGGCCCTATGGATGGAGAGGGCCTTGGCCTTCGAGACCGGATGCTTCGTAATCCACTTGCCAGCATCACGACCGTGACAATGAACTACCACCCACCCGCCCTTCACTCGTCTTAGCATGGCCAGCCTCCGTAATTTTCATGCCTATGAAGCCTGCGGCCAGAATACTCACGATTGTGCCTATGATGGCTATGAGCTTCATCAGGGCCTTGCCAAGGGTATTCCCGTTGCCCAGCAGAGCTTCATGCTTCGCAAGAATCTTTGAATGCTCCAAGCAAAGCTGATTCCGCCTCTCCAGCAAGTCGGTAAGTTCTGAGAAGCGGGAGGACATTTCCTCCCGAAGGAGCGACAACTCATGACGAATCTCGGATTCACTCATCATTCAGGCCCTATACAGTACCACCCTTCGGGAAGCACAGCTTCCGAGGGGACTTCGACTCCATCCTTACCCCTGACCCAGATTTTGGCCCTCACTGGTGCCCGAAGGCGAACCGGAGTTCCCGGAGGGACCAGAATAGTACGCACGCAACCGCTCACGAAGACGCTGCTTGAGAGCATCATCAGCAGGACTGTCTTCGACAGTATCCGACATCGCTTCGCGGATAGCATAAGCTAGAATCCCCACCAAGACTGGAGCACATTCTGCAAGGACGGCTCCCAAGAACTGGCCTATGGCCTTCGCTATCATTTGATGCCTACGTCCTCAGAGGACTTATTATTGTCACGGGCAAAGATAAGGCCAATGCCTGCAACAGCGGCTACGCCAAAGGCGCTCCAATTGGGCATAGTACCGGGGTCGGCATCAAGCAGCGGAATAGCTATGAGAGTAATGCCGGCAGCAATGATGCTCAGGACCCCACAGACGGTTGTTCTCCAGCTTCGCATCCTTCCCTCCTCTCTGGAATCCGACCGGATTCCACAACAGGCTCAACCGGCCCAGCTATGTCCTCAGGCACATCAGCGTAGTTGTGCCAGACTGACAGGACTTCATCCATAGCAGCAATGATACCAGAGGTTTGGTCATCGGCTAGAATGAGCATAAGAGTGCCCTTGGACGTGTTAAAGGTCGTAGACGGCCAGTCCATAGAATGGCCATGGGCCTCCATGATGCTCTTGACTTTCTCAGGATTGGTTGTCAGAATCCACATGTTCACTCCATCTTCCGAAGAAGCTCCGGAAATATGTCCTCCGGGACTTTGCCAAAATCCCTCAGGACCTCGATGTCGGTCTTTTCGAGAAGGTCCAGAAGGCCATCGCTTACGCGGAGGAAGACGGCATATCGGCTATGGCCGATAGCATGAATTGATTTAGAAGCCTGAGGCTCGCCATTTCGCTCGCAGACCTTGAGGAGCAGGCTGGGAGATTCCGTAAGGACCAGAATATCGTTCATGCCGCTACCCTCGACAGCAGGCCCGTGAGTCGGACCAGCTCGTCCTTCGGCAGCCAAGGCAGAATGACTGCAAGGCGGATACGACTGCCTTCTGCGCCACTAGAGCCAATAGATATATTACCGTTAGCTGAGGGCATTGAATCACAGGAGGTACTAGTGCCTATGATGGAGCCATTGCCAGCCACCACCAGTTCGTTGGGCTTATAGGTTGATGCATGGCAGATGAGAGAGTCATAGTCATAGATATTACCGGTATATACCCTAGCCCGCTTTGAATTAATATACACATCGGTATCTATGCGATTTCCATAGGAAAGAGTATGACTAACATAATCTGCACTATATGCCCAGAAGATAGAAGCGCAGACGTTGTAAAAGCCAGCAGATGGCGTGAGCCTATCAGCTACGGCCAGCATGGTGAACGGCCTCGTGAGATATTGTGTGAGACCAGATGGTAGGTTGACGCTATCACCATTGCATGTTGCAGATGAGTCATTGGTTTCTATGGGAGGGATGTCTGAATAGGTCATTGCTCCGTGCGACCATGAACCCCAATAGGCACAGTCTATTGAGCCGAGGGGACCAGCATAGCTTGCGTTCTTGCTGCCATCCAGAGTCTGAATTCGCTGAGCGAGCGTAGACGCAGTGGCATTAGTCCATCGGATATATATCGCCCACCAACCGTTGGCCAGTTGACGGATGCCAAGCAGAGATGGAGATGGGGAGCCAACGTTATTCCATGAGTCGAACTGAGGCTTGCCACTGGCATCCCAAGTAAATATGGCCCGCATTACAGTAGTATAGGCGGAATCAGCAGCTTCGAGCCTGAAGTAGGTTATCGGGTTTGCACTGGGCTTCCGAACTATCCAGCAGGAAACTATAGTACTGGCAGGAAGACTGCCATTGCTCGATATCCCTCGATAGTGCTCACCGGAAACAGCATTATCTGCCAGATTATAGGCGGTCTTACCAACTATAGGACCATCAGACAATGCAGTAGCAGCCATCTGGGAGAGGTCTTGGTTGAACTGCATGGAACGGAATGCCAGGTTCGTGGTTGCATTATGGACCCCATAGGGGTCAAGTGCGCCAGCAGGCAGGAGCCGATAGAGACCATCATCTCCGAGGGAATATTTCGCGGTAGCGCGGGTGAACGTCGGCTGGCGGCCTGCCCATGGCCCAGCTATGATGCCTCTGCGGGGCGTCCAGATAAGGTATGGGTTATAGGCCAAGAGAACCTTCAGCCAGTCCATTAGGACATCTCCGAGGA
>Ga0078972_1005097_pt1 | contig 34185 bp, 26 predicted proteins | sample YelNatPaOPGAMG01_FD_67568 | JGI IMG/M metagenome (GOLD analysis project Ga0078972, IMG submission 67568) | Hot spring thermophilic microbial communities from Obsidian Pool, Yellowstone National Park, USA - OP-RAMG-01 (SPADES assembly) (version 2) | ecosystem: Environmental > Aquatic > Thermal... | reverse complement strand
AAATAATATATTCTTAAGAATAGAAATCTTTAAATAGTAGTATTTTCTTTAATTTTTTACGTATACAACTAATTGGATAAAATAGTATATAAATATACAATATATTGTATATATAACAAAAATTAAGGGAAAACAAAAAGAGGATACAAGATATGAGATGTGTTTATTGTGGTTATAAGGATACTAAAGTAACTAATAAAAGAGATATAGGAGGAAATGTAAGGAGAAGGAGAGAATGTTTGAAATGCAAAAAAAGATTCACAACATATGAAAAAGCAGAAATTGAATTAACAGTTATAAAAAAAGATGGAAGAAGAGAAAAATTTGACAGGGAAAAACTAAAAAATGGAATATTAAAAGCTTGCGAAAAAAGACCTGTGCCCTTACAAAAAATTGAAAAAGCTGTTGCAGAAATAGAAGAAGCATTAAGAAAAAAAGGGAAAGAAGTTAAAAGTAAAATTATAGGGGAATTAGTTATGAATAAATTAAAAAAATTAGATAAAGTTGCATATATAAGATTTGCATCAGTATACAGAGAATTTAAAGATATATCTGACTTTAAACTTGCTATGAAGCAAGTTTAATAATGCTCATAAATAAAATAAAAATTCAAATAATCAAAATATATATAAAAAATTAAAGGAGACAAAATGCCATTCCCAGAATCATTAGAATCATTATTAGATCATAAAAGAGAAAAACCAATTAAAGCCATATTGAAAAGAGGGGGTTCAAATATTGTTAATTTTGATCTTTCAAAAATAGCAGAAGCTATAAAAAAAGCATCGATTGCATCTGGAAAAAATTATGACGATACAACTTCTCAATTTCTTGCAGAAAAAGTATTAAAAAAATTAGAATCTCGTGGAGGAATTTTCCATCATAGTAAAAGAGCAATCCCTCAAACAGAAGATGTAGAAGATGCTGTTTTTGAAGTATTCTACGAATATAATGCTTCCTTAATTTCAGAAGAAATTTCTAAACAAATATCTGTAGAAAAAGAAAAAATCTTCCCAATTGTCTTTGATGTTGTAAAAAAATTTGACCCAACTGGAAATTTTTATGAACAATATAGAAATGCCAGGGCAAAAGTAAGAGAAAAACTTGTTAGTTTGCCTTTTGCAATATCTTATGATTCTACAGATAAACAGTTACATATTCAAAATGTAAAAAGTTCAACAACTTCTGTTTTTAATAGAGATGCGTTGATAAGTTTAATTTTAGAAAAAACTCCTGTAAATTACAATGATGCAGTTAGTGCAATAAAAGGTGTAGAACAAGTTCTTGCACAGAGAAAATCAAATACGCAAATAAGTGTTGAAGAGATAACAGCAATAATTGACGCAAAATTACTTGAGAAGGGATATAAACCAAACGATTTATTAACAGGAGATAGATTAGGAATAACAGTTTCTGATGTTGAACAATTAATCTTTTCAAAATCAAACGAAAACAGTAACATAAAAAGCAATAATCCAGAAGCAGTTAATTTAGGAATTGCAGAATTAGTATTAAAAGAAATCGCATTAAGAAAAGTTTATTCTGAAGAAGTTGCAGAAGAGCATAGAAAAGGAAATATTCACATTCATGATTTAGGGTATATAGATAGGGTATATTGTTCTGCTCATTCTGTTGAATATATCAAAAAATTTGGATTAGACAAAGTAGTAGCAAATTTAGATGCAAAAAGTAGTCCTGCAAAAAGCCCTATGGTATTAAATAATCATATCCATACTTTTTTCGCAGCAATACAATCTTCTTATGCAGGAGCATTAGGATTACCTATGCTAAACACACTATATGGACCTGCTTTGTTGAAAGAGGTAGAATATGTTACTGTTGATTATAAATTAAAAGATGATGAAGGAAATATAATTCAGAAAAAAAATGAAAAAATGAAAAAAGAAACCCTAGAACACATGTTAGAAGATGGAATTATTAAAGATTTTGAAATAAAAGAAACAAAAAAAATTCTGAAAACATTATCAAGAAAAGAAATGCACCAAATAGCACAAAATCTTGTTTTTGGTGCTTCACAATCAGCATTTTCTAGAGGAGGGCAGACTTTGTTTATAGATTTCAATATAGATTTAGCAGTCCCATTACACATGAGGAATGTTCCTGCTTTGTTTTTAGGAGGAAAGTATCAAAGAGTTATTAAGAATAAAGATGGGGAATGGGAAATTATTGAAACCACAACAAAAGAACCAGAAAGAATATCTAAAAAAGAAGGACAAACAGCATATAAAAACGGCGATATTATTCAACCAACAGATGGAACTCAATTTGTAACTTATGGACACGAATTGGTTAGAGAATCTGCAAGAGAATTTGCAAGAGCATTATTAAAAGTTGCAAAAGAAGGGGATAAATATGGGAATATGTTTAACTTTCCAAAATTTGATGTTCATGTAAGTAGAGAAACTTTTGAAGATCCTGAAAGCAATGAATTATTAAAAGAAGCTTGCGATGTTGTTGAACATAATGATTCTGTTTACTTTATGTATGATAGAGGAGATGGGATGAATGTTGCACAATGCTGCAGATTAAGAGAAAGAATTACAGACCCTGAATTATTAAAACATCCTGAAAAAATCAGATTTTGCGGATTTCAAAATGTAACAATAAATCTTCCAAGAATAGGATATGAAGCAAAGGGAAATAATTTAGAAGAAAAAATACAATATACATTTAAAGAATTAGACAGAATGATGTATATTGTTTTAAAAGCACATGCGGAAAAAGCAAAAGAAATTCAAAAATTATTAGACACAGATGGAGCTCCTTTAAGAGCAATGGGAAAACCTTCTGATGACGGAGAGCCATATATTGATTTGAAAAAAGCAACTTATATTATTGGATTTGCCGGATTGAATGAATTAGTTCAATCCTTATTGGGAAGAGAAATGCATGAAGATGCTGAAGCATTTAAATTAGGATTAAAAATATTATCTCATATGCATTCTGTAAAAAACGAATTAGCTGAAAAATACAAAATAAAATTAGTTATTGAAGAAACTCCCGGAGAATCTGCAAACAGAAGATTAGCAAAAATAGATTATTTAAGATATCCAGAACAAGCAAAAAAAGTACTAAAAGGAGATATAGAAAAAGATGAGATGTATTATACAAACTCCTGTCATTTGTCTGCAAAAGCTCCTGTTTCTGGGTTGGATAGAACAATTTTACAAAGCAAAACAAATCCTTTTGTCGAGGCTGGTGCAATAACTCATGTTTTTTCAGGAGAAAAATCCAACAAATCAAATGCTGTTTATGATTTTGTTAAAACAATATTTTACAATACACAATCTTCGCAAGTTGTTTTTTCAGGAGAACACACAATATGTCAGTGTTGTGGGACACATATGCGTGGATTAAAAGATTCCTGTATTAAATGTAAAAATGATGATCCTCAAAAACTTGTACAAAAAACAAGAATTGTAGGATATTTTAGTGATCCAAGAAATTGGAATAAAAGTAAGAAAGGAGAATTAAAAGACAGACAAGCTGCACAATCATATTATGCTGGTGAATTAACATCTATGAAAGATTTGGAAGCAGAAGTTTTAGAAAGCATAATTGAACCAGAAAAAATAAGAATAGGAATAGTTGGAAGTGAAGGGTGTAAGTTATGTGAGAATCTTGAAAAAGCGACAAAAGAATATATCACAACACTTCCAGAAGAAATTAAGAAAAAAATAGAGATAGTTAAATATGATGTCAAAACAGAAGAAGGAAAAATTATGGCAGCAATATATAATGCTCCTATTGACACTTATCCTTCTCTTATTGTTCAAAAAGGAAGAAACTTTTTAAGAAAAACTTCAGAATACCCTTATGGAAAAATGCCTATGTTAATTATGAAAGAAGACATAAAAACAATGTTTGAACAGATAGCAAAATCATACTCATGAATATCTATGGTTTTATATCAGAAAGTTTTCAGGATGACGAAAGAGGATTGACTTCTGTAATTTTTACACCCGGATGTAATTTTTCCTGTCCTGCTTGTCATGCAAAAAAAATTATTGAAGGAAAAAATAGTTTTGATGAAAAAGAAATTATAGAATTATTAGAAAGAAGAGCAAAACAATATGAATTAAAAAGATTAACAATATCAGGGGGAGAGCCAACTTTGCAAAAAGATTTAATTGATTTTTTAAAAAAATGCAAAAATATTGAGTTATTAGTGAAATTAGACACTAATGGAAGTAATCCTGAAAAATTGCAAGAATTATTAGAAGAAAAATTAGTTAATTATGTTGCGATGGATATAAAAGGGCCTGAAGGGTTTTATGATATTTTAGCTGGAAGGAAAGTTAATATAAAAGAAATAGAAGAAAGTATAAAGTTAGTACAAAAATTTCCTGATTATGAATTTAGAACAACTATTGTTCCTATAATTATTGAAGAAAAAATTAATTATGAATTATGGAAAAAAGAATATATAGAGGATATGGCTAAATGGACGATTGAATTAATAAACAAAGAAAGCAAATATTTTTTGCAATCTTTTCAGGCAAGAGAGAAAGGAGAAATTGTAGATGATAGATTAAGTAAAGAAATAATTGATAAAGATATGGAAATAACACCAAAAGAAATTATGAATTCTGTTTATTCTGTAATGATAAAATATTTTCCAAATACTAAGATAAGATAAAAGTTTTTAAACTAATTTTTCTTTAAATTTGATTATTAGGTTCCGTAGCTCAGCCTGGTTAGAGCACTGGCCTTTTATAGCAGAACAAGTTACGCTATCCTTCAAACTTGTTTGAAGTAAGCCAGGTGTCGGGGGTTCAAATCCCCTCGGGACCATTTTTGGTGAAAAGAAGCGAGCGAACGAAGTGAGTATTCGAGCGAGCCCGAAGGGCGAGCGAGGGTGCGATTCTAACATCAGAACGAACGCGAGGGCGAGCGAGATGAAGACGAGATTAGAAAGTTAAGGCTTGCTAAGTAAAGTTAGGGAGCGAGAAAAGGTAAGACATAATTAAATATTAAGTAATAAGTTTATGAGAAGTAATTAAATATTAAGTAATAAGTTTATGAGAAGTCACTTTTATTTTTTTAGAAGCAAATTTTTGTTTCTTTCAGAATAGAATAATAGCCTAGCCTCAGGATGTAATGAGAAAAAAATAAGGTTATTAAAAAAATTTATAAGCTTGATTTTTCAGAAACTTAGAGAAATAAATTAGTTATTCTTTGGCAAGGAGAAAATTATATTAGCACCCTCACATCTGCCAGACTCTGCGCAAATTTCACCTCCGTGCTTTTCAACTATAAGTCTTGCAAGATATAAACCCAAACCAGTTCCATTTTTATCCCCTGTTGTCCATTTATCAAAAATTTTATCTATCATATCTGCTGGAATAATATCGCCTTCATTATATACATTAAATAAATAATCTTTTCCAATATCCTGAACACCATAACTTAATCTTCCTTTTGGTTTTATATGCTTTAAAGCATTTTCAAAAAGATTTCTGTATAATATTCTACAATAATCCTTGTCTGCATAAAGAATTGCTTCTCCAGGATTCATGCTTGCTTTGTGATCTATGACTACTCTTTTTTTCACCATTTTTTCAGATATTTCAAGATAACTAAGAACAGGCTCTATAACATCTATATACATGTCTATTTTTTCTTTTTTAAGTGGATAAGAGCCATGAATAAGTCTTTCTGTGTTTAATACATTATTAAGTGTGGTATTCATCCTATCAATCTCATTTTGTATAATTTTTAGTTTTTGCTCAAATTCTTCATTGCTTATTTTTTCCTTTGTTTCTATTTTTCTTAATAAATTTTTCACAAAACCTCCAGAAGTAGCTAATGGATTTCTTAATTCATGTCCTAACATGTTTAGATCATCCATATAGTGTTGGATTGTTTTTTCAAGCTCTCTCTTAAGATGCGTCAAATTTGTTTCATCTTTTATATAAAAAGCAGTTCCTCTTAGCATTTCTTGAATGCAAAAATGAAGATGATAAAATCTATTATCAATTGAAAAATCTTTCCCGTTTTCTTCAACTTTTTTTTCAGCTAAAGATATTGCCAGTTCTTTCTTATAATCTTCTTCTATATTTATTGCAGAATTTAAAAAATCATAAAAATTTGTTCCTAAACTTGCTTTAGTCATATCAAAACCCAAAATTTTTGTTAATTCACTATCTGGGCTTATGTTTTCTATTTCATTATTATTATTAACTATAACAATTAAACTTTTTCTTCTCCTTTCTTCTTTTGAGTCTATCATAGCATCTTTCTCCTCAATCTCTCTTATTTCATCATTTTTCTCTGTCATTTTAAATTATTTAAAATATGGGGGTATGATTTTTAAAACTTTCTATCTTGTGTATTAGTAAAGTAGTAACACTTAGCAACAAAACATAAGGCAAAAAATAGTTAGAAGATAAGTTGAGAGGTGAAAATGTCTTGGAAAAGAAAAAATAGTTTATATCCTGCATTCGATTTAAGAATTCTAATTATTTATTGCGACATAGAGAAAAAACGAAAGATTTATAAATAAAGTTTTGAATTCATTTAGTATTAGTGAGTCGTAAAGGCAACTATTTATTGAATAAATTTATATTTCCTGCTTATAACTATGCATATCTTACAACCAAAACATACTAAATTAAATAAGAAAGATGTAGACGAGTTATTAGCAAAATATAATATTTCTTTATCACAACTACCAAAAATAAAAAAAGAAGATCCTGCTTTGCCAGAAAATTGCGAAGTTGGTGATGTTATAAAAATTGAGAGAAAATCAGGAGAAAAATCTGTAATATATTATCGAGTTGTTATATAAATATGGAAATTACTGCAATTTCAGATTTATGATTAACTCTTAAAGATTAACAAATAAAAAATAGCTAAAAAGAATAAAAACATAAAAATGGTAAAAGATAAAAAAAATAAAGAAATTATTGAAGAAACTCCAGTTATTCCTATAAAAAGCAAAAAAAGCAAACATATTTTAATTGAAGAATTTATGGACTCTCATTCTCTAATTGAGTCAAATATTAGAAGCTTTGATGATTTTATTGAGAATAGATTGCAGGAAATAGCAAAAGAAGTGAGTTCTGCATTTGTTAATGAAGATATGCAAATTACCTTAGGAAAGGTTAAAGTAGGAAACCCAATGATTACAGAAGCAGATGGTTCTCCTTCTATAATAAATCCTACAGAAGCAAGATTAAGAAATTTAACTTATTCTGCTCCTATTTCTATTGAGATATCAATAAAACAAGGAGACAGGAGCGAAAGCAGCGAAGTAGAAATAGGAAAAATTCCTGTTATGATAAAAAGCAAAATATGTAATACTTACAAAATGAGCAAAGAGGAATTAGAAGAAAATTATCTTGATAGTTTAGATCAGGGCGGTTATTTTATTATTAATGGGAATGAAAGAATAATGATATTAATGGAAGACCTTGCATCAAATCAACCCTTCATTGAAAAGATTAAGGGAAAATTAATGTTAAGAATATTTTCTTCAAGGGGTTCTTATAAAATACCAACCTCTATTGTTGAGAATAATGATGGTATAATAGAGGTTTCTTTTTCAAGATTAAATAATGTTCCTGCAATAGTTTTATTAAAAGCATTGGGAATGACAAAAGAAGCAGATATTGCAAAACATATTGTAAAAGAAACAGATAGTTTAATAGTTAATTTATATGAATTTACAAATATAACAAATCCCGAAGAGGCAATGATGTATATTGCTGAAAAACTTGATTTACAAGGAACAAAAAAAGAAATTTTGGATAGAATAAAACAGAGAATAGATAAATATTTCTTGCCTCATGTAGGGACAGAAAAAGAAGACCGAATAGAAAAAGCAATAACTTTATGCAAATTCATAAAGCAGTTTTTAATAGCAAAAGAAAATCCAGATGTTCAAACCGATAAAGATCATTATGCAAATAAAAGAATAAGATTAGCAGGAGATTTACTCTCGGATTTATTCAGAGTAAATTTAAGTATATTCCTTAGAGATTTACAGTATTCCTTTTCAAAAATAGCTAAAAGAGGAAAAGTTTATAGTTTGAAAACAGTAGCAAAGTCTACTTTATTTTCTCATAGAATAGAATCTGCAATAGCTACTGGAAGTTGGATAGGTGAGAGGACAGGAGTTACTCAAAATATGGATAAAACAAATTATCTTTCTATTTTATCCCATCTACAAAGAGTTTCTTCTTTGCTACCAGGAGAACAAGAAAATTTTATGGCAAGAACCTTGCATCCAACTCACTATGGAAGATTTTGTCCTATTGAAACTCCAGAAGGAAAGGAAATAGGATTAAGAAAAAATCTTGCTTTGCTTGCAAGAATATCAACTTCTATACATTTGGATGAAAAACAGTTCATTAAACAATTAAAAGAATTAGGAATGCAAGAAAAAGATGCTGTTGCTGATTATGATGTTTTTTTGAATGGAAGATATATTGGTGGGGTTAATAATGGAGAGGATTTTGTAAAAAAAGTTAGAGATGTTAGAAGACGCGGCGGATTTCCTGAAGAAATCGGAATAACCTTAAAAGAAATTAATAAATTAGTTATTATATCAACAGATGTTGGAAGAGTTTTGAGACCTTTAATTATAGTTGAGAATGGGAAAAGCAAATTACAAGAAGAGCATGAAGAAGCAATAGCAAATGGAAATATGACATGGAATGATTTAATTAAAAATGGAATTATAGAATATTTAGATGCAGCAGAAGAAGAAAATGCTTTAGTAGCCCTAGATAAAAAAGATTTAACACCAGAACACACTCATTTAGAAATAGATTATGTTGCTTGTTTAGGAGTTATTACTTCTTTAGCTCCATATGCAAATCATAACCAAGCTTCAAGATTATTAAGAGGAAGCAAAACTTTCAAACAATCTCTTGGAATATACTCTTTAAATTATCCTATAAGAATAGATACGGATGTCCATTTGTTGCATTACCCTCAAAAACCTATTGTAAAAAGTTTTGTTTATGATAAATTAAAAATTTGTCCAGCAGGGCAAAATGTTGTTGTTGCTGTTATGACACAAGAAGGATATAATATGGAAGATGCAATAATATTAAATAAAGCTAGTGTTGACAGAGGATTAGGAAGAAGCACTTATTTTAGACCATATACTTCTGTTGAATTGCATTATCCTGGAGGTATGAAAGATATGATATGTATTCCTGAAAAAGATGTTTCTGGATATAGAACAGAAGATGCTTATAAATATTTAGAAGATGACGGCATAGCATATCCAGAAGCAAATTTAGGAGAGGGAGATGTTGTAATAGGAAAAATATCCCCTCCAAAATTCTTATCAGAAACAAAAGAAATTACAATAAAAACAAGCAAAGAAAATAGTTCTGCTGTAAGACAAGAAGAAAAAGGAATTGTCGATGCTGTTTTTGTAACAATAGATAACGAGGGAGATAAAGTAGTTCATGTAAGAACAAGAGACAACAGAATTCCTGAGTTAGGAGATAAGTTCGCGACACCCCATGGGCAGAAAGGAGTTGTCGGAAGATTACTTCCTGAAGAAGATGTTCCATTTACGGCAAGAGGAATAAAGCCTGATTTAATATTTAATCCCCATGGTTTGCCTAGCAGAATGAGTGTTGGATATTTGCTAGATGTATTAGCAGGAAAAGTTGGATGTTTAAGTGGAAGAAATATAGATGCAACACCTTTTACAGGAGAAAGCCCTGAAAAATTGCAAGAAGAATTAAAAAATTTAGGATTTAGATATGATGGAAAAGAAACAGTTTATGATCCTATTACTGGAAAAATGATGAAAGCCAAAATTTACGTCGGAGAAATGTATTATCTAAAATTGAAATATATGGCCGCAAATAAAATACATTCAAGAGCATCTGGAAAAGTGCAGATGTTAACAAGACAGCCTGTAGAAGGAAGAAGCAAAGGAGGAGCATTAAGATTAGGAGAAATGGAGCAGGAAGCACTTGTTGCTCACGGAGCTTCTTTATTATTAAAAGAAAGATATGATTCAGATAAAGTTGTAGTTTATATTTGCAGAAATTGTGGTTCTTTAGTAACAAAGGATTTTGCAAAAAATAAAGTTTCATGTAATTTATGTGGAAGCACAGAATCAGATGCTATTGAAATCTCTTATGCTTTCAAATTATTATTAGAAGAATTGCAAGGACTTCATATCTTAACTAAATTTGGACTAAAAAATAAATTTGAGGGATAAAAAATGACAACTCCAATAACAAAACAAGTAAAAGACATTCAGTTTAAGTTACTTAGCCCAGAAGAAATTAAAAAAATAGGAAGAGCAAAAATAGTAACTCCTGAATTATATGATGTTGATGGTTATCCTGTTGACGGGGGTTTAATGGATTTAAGATTGGGTGCAATAGATCCTGGAGTAAGATGCAGAACTTGCGGAGGAACATTAAAAGAGTGCTTGGGGCATCCTGGTTATATAGAACTTGCAAGAGCAGTTCTTCATATAGATTATATTCAAATCATAGATATTGCTTTAAAAGCATATTGTAATGTGTGTGGTAAATTTTTGCTTAATGAAGAAGATTCAAAAAAATATTCTCTTGCAGACAGAATCAAAAAAGCAAAAAATGTAAAGAGATGTCCTCATTGTCAGGCAGAACAAGAAAAAATAAAATTAGAAAAACCAACAACTTTTATGGTTGGAAAAAAGAGAATATTTCCTACAGAAATAAGAGAAAGATTAGAAAGAATCCCAGATGAGGAATTAAAATATATAGGAATAAATCCAAAAGTATTTAGACCAGAATGGGCTGTTTTAACTTTATTGTTAGTACCTCCTGTAACAGTAAGACCAAGCATAACATTAGAAACAGGGGAAAGAAGCGAGGATGATTTAACCCATAAATTAAGTGATATTATAAGAGCAAATCAAAGATTATGGGAAAATTTAAATGCTGGAGCTCCAGAAGTTATAATTGAAGATTTGTGGGATTTATTACAATATCATGTTACAACTTTTTTTAATAATAATATTTCTGGAATACCTCCTGCGCGACACAGATCAGGACAGCCATTAAAAACAATTGAAGAAAGAATAAAAGGAAAAGAAGGAAGAATAAGACATAATCTTACTGGAAAAAGAGTTAATTTTTCAAGCAGAAGTGTTGTTAGCCCAGACCCATTTCTAAAAATATACGAAATAGGTGTTCCTTATGAAGTTGCTACTATTATCACTGTTCAAGAGATGGTTACATCAACAAATATTGAAAATTTGAAAAAAATAATAGCAAATGATTCTTATCCTTCAGCCAACTATATTATAAGACCAGATGGAAAAAGAAAAAAAATAACAAAGGAACTGAAAGAGGAAATTTTAGAGGAACTAAATGAGGGATATATAGTAGAGAGACATTTGCAAGATGGCGATATTGTTTTGTTTAACAGACAGCCTTCTTTGCACAGGCCAAGTATAATGGCCCATATTGTTAAAGTACTTCCGTATAAAACATTTAGATTACATCCTGCTGTTTGTCATCCTTATAATGCTGATTTCGACGGAGACGAAATGAATGTTCATTCTCCTCAAACAGAAGAAGCAAAGGCAGAAGCAAAAGTTTTATTGCATGTTAATCAGAATCTAATGTCTCCTAAAAACAATATAAATTTGTTTGGATGCGCGCAAGATTCTGTTACAGGAAATTATTTATTAGGATTAAACAATGAGACGAGGGATTTTGCGATGCAATTATTATATCAAGCAAAAGAAGAATCAAAATTTTCTAAGAAGATTTTAAGCGGTAATGAAATATTCTCAGAAATCCTTCCTAAAATAGATTTTGAAACAAAAACAAAGTCTTGTTTGGGGGAAGAATGTCCTTATTATGAAAAATGCAAAAAAGAAAATTGTCCTTACAATTCCTATCTAAAAATAGAAAATGGAAAACTTATTTCTGGATTAATAGACAAAAATACTTTTGGATTAGAAGATGGAATATTAATAAAGGTTTTAGATGAAAAAATTGGAAGAGAAAAAACAATAGAAATTTTAGAAAAAGTTTTTAGATTAGGAACAAGTTATTTAACAAGAAAAGGATTTTCTATCGGGTTGGAGGATTTAAAAATTAGTGAAGAAATAGAAAATGATACTTCTAAAATAATAAAAGAAGCAGAAGAAAAAACAGAAAAATATATTCAATCTTATTATAATGATACTTTAGAATTAATTCCTGGGAAAACAAAAGAAGAATCAAGAGAAATTAAAATAATGCAGGCTTTAAATGAAATAAGAACAAAAATAGGAAAGGTTGTTAAGGAAAAATTCAATAAAAATTCTCCTGTAAATATTATGATTTTATCTGGTGCAGGAGGGAATATTTTGAATATTATACAAATAGGTTGTTGTATAGGGCAGCAATCTTTATGGGCAAAAAGAATAGGAATAGGGTATACTAATAGAACCTTATCTTTCTTCAAACAAAATGATTTATCCCCAAAAGCACGGGGATTTATATATTCAAACTTTAGAAAAGGACTATCACCTATTGAATTCTTCTTTGGGGCAATGACAGGAAGAGACAGCCTTATGGATACTGCATTAAGAACTCCTAAATCAGGGTATTTGTATAGAAGATTAGCAAATTCTTTACAAGATTTCAAAATAGCTTATGATGGAACTGTTAGAGATGCAGGGGATAATGTAATACAATTTGAATACGGAGATGACGGAATGGATGTAAGCAATTTACACTTAAATAAAAAAGTTTGCCCTGGAGAAGCAATAGGACTAGTAACAGCTCAATCTTTTGGAGAGCCATCAACACAAATGGCATTAAATGTTTTCCACTTTGCTGGTGTTCAAGAAATGCAAATAACAACAGGATTACCTAGAATGATAGAAATAGTAGATGCAAGAAAAATCCCATCCACCCCTCAAATGGAGATTCATTTGAATTCAGAATATAATAACGAAAAAGATGCAAAAATTATTGCAGAAAAAATAAAAGAAGTAAAATTAAAAGATATTATGAATGAAGCAAAGATTAATTTCTCTGATAAAAAAATAGAAATCCATTTAGATAATGAGGGGATAAAATCTGTACATTCTTCTATTGAAAAAATAGTTGAAAGAATTAATGAAAAAGGATTCAAAGTCAAATCAAGAGAAAATATAATCTACACAACAAATACAAAACTAAATTTCAAAGAACTTTATAAATTGAAAGAAAAACTAAAAGAATGTGTAATTTCAGGGGTTGCTGGAATAAAACAAATATTAATTGTTAAAAGAGACAAAAATTATATTATTCTTACTGCAGGAAGCAATTTGAAAGACATATTAAAAATAAAAGGAGTAAATATAGAAAAAACAACAACAAACAATATACATGAAATGGAAGAAGTTTTTGGGATTGAAGTAGCAAGACAAACTATAATAAATGAAATAAAAAAAGTTATTAATTCTCAAGGACTTGATATAGATGAAAGACATGTCAAAATGATTGCCGACGCTATGACTTATAAAGGTAGCATAAAAGGAGCGACAAGATTAGGAATAATATCAGAAAAAACAAGTATTTTAGCAAGAGCTTCCTTTGAAACCCCTATAAAACATTTTACAAATGCCACAATAAAAGGAAGTAAAGACGAATTAGCAAGCATAATTGAAAATATAATGTTAAATCAGCCAATCCCTGTTGGAACAGGGTTGCCTGGATTATTAGTTAAAATAACAGGCCCTTTAACTAAATCTAAAAAAGAAGATAAAAAATAAATGAGAGGTAATAAGAAATAACTAAAAATATTTGAAAGGCATTTCTTGAAGAAATAAATATTAAATAAAAAAATACGAATATGAAAACAATAATAGATATAAGAAAAATAAGGTATCTTAATCTTTTTGAAAAAATTACAAGAATAAGAGCAAAAGATTGTTTCTTTTATAATAATATGGTTTATTTTGCAGTTTTTCCAAGAGATGTTTTTAAAGCAATAGGAAAAAATTCAGAAAATTTAAGAAAATTATCAACAATTATAAGTAAAAAAATAAGAATAATAGCTTATCCTTCTAAACTAAAAGAGGCCCCTGCATTTATTTTACAAATAATAAATCCACTAGAATTAAAAAATATAACTATAAACGGAAAAGAAATTATTATAGATGCAGGAAGTAGAGAATCCAAAGCATTATTAATGGGAAGAGATAAGAAAAAATTAGAAGAATTAGAAAATATTGTAAAAAGTTTCTTCGGATGTGAATTAAAAATCTTATAACAAGTTTCTTTCTTTAGACAAGAAAGAAGCTTAAGTAAGAAAGAAACTATATTTGTAGAAAAGAAAGAAGCTTAAGTAAGAAAGAAAATACAAGAAAAAAACATAAGCAATAAAAAAGTTATCTTGGTATAATAAAAAATAGAAAAATTAAATAAGGAAAATCACACGAACAAAAGATAAGGTTTTTAAATAATAATACAAACTTAATAAAATACAAAATTTTAAACATGGGATTAAAAAACGCTTTCAAATTAATCAAGAGAAGAAAAAAATTTAGATGGAAAGATAGAAAATATAAAGTTAAAACTCTAAATCTTTACCAAAAAGCAGACCCTTTAGAAGGAAAAAATCAAGCAAGAGGAATTGTTCTTGAAAAAATGCAAAAAGAAGCAAAACAGCCAAATTCTGCTATGAGAAAATGTGTAAAAGTTCAATTAATAAAAAATGGTAAGAATGTTATAGCTTTTGCACCTGGAAATCTTGCTATCAAATTTATTGACGAGCATGATGAAGTTATTATTGAAAGAATAGGAGGAAAACAAGGAAGAAGCAAAGGAGATATTCCAGGAGTTAGATTTAAAGTTATAAAGGTAAATGACCAACCTTTGCATTTATTATGGAAAGGTAAAATAGAAAAAGGTAGAAGATAAAATGAAAATTTTTGATTTATATGAAACAGAGAATGTTAAAATAAAGGATCCTGCTTTAGTTAGATATATTAATCTAAAAGAAAGATTAGTTATAAAAACCCATGGAAGAAAAAGAAAAAGATTTGAAAAATCAGAAGTTAATATTGTTGAAAGATTAATCAACTTACTCGGGGTTCCTGGACATAGAGGAAAAAAACAAAAAATACAAACCAACTGGGCTTCTGGAAAATACGAAAAAAATGCAAAAGTTGTTCTTGATGCTTTCAAAATAATAGAAGAAAAAACAAAGGAAAATCCAATTCAGGTTTTAATTAAAGCAATTGAAAATTCTGCCCCTTGTGATGAAATTACAACAATAGAATATGGTGGAGCAAGATATCCTGTAGCTGTTGATGTTTCTCCATACAGAAGATTAAACCTTGCATTGAGAAATTTAGTACATGGAGGTTATGATAAAGCTTTTAATAAGAAAAAAAATATTTCAGAGGGATTGGCAGAAGAAATCTTAGCAGCAGCTCAAGGAAGCAATGAGAGTTTTGCTTTTCAAAAAAGAAATGAAACAGAAAAACAAGCGGATTCTGCGAGGTAAAAAATGGTAGAAAAAGAAACCCAATTAGATAAAATAAAAAGATTAAGCAAAGAAAAAAAATATATTAGAAATATTGCTACTTCAGCTCATATACACCATGGCAAGACTGCCCTCACAGATAATTTGCTTGCTGCTTCTGGATATATGGCTGCAAAAAATGCTGGTGATTTAGAAGAAGGAATGGCAACATGGCAACATGCAGACGAACAAGAGAGGTTATTAACTGTTGATGCTGCAAATGTTTCTATGGTTCATGAATATGAAGGAGAAGAATACCTAATTAACTTAATAGATACTCCAGGACATGTTGATTTTTCAGGAAATGTTACAAGAGCAATGAGAGCAATTGATGGAACTGTTGTTTTAGTTTGTGCTGTTGAAGGAATTATGCCTCAAACAGAAACAGTAATAAAACAAGCTTTAAGAGAAAGAGTAAAGCCGGTTTTATTTATTAACAAAGTTGATAGAATGATAAAAGAATTAAAATTATCTCCTGAACAAATGCAGGAAAGATTTACAAAGATTGTCTTAAATTTTAATGAATTAATAAGAAAAATAGCAGAAAAAGAATATAAAACAAAATGGTTGGTAAATATTAATGATGGAAGTGTTGCTTTTGGTTCTGCAAGAGATAACTGGGCTTTATCTGTTCCTTTTATGAAGAAAAAAGGGATTACATTTAAAAATATTATTGAAATGTCTCAGTTAAAGGAAGAGGAGAGAAAAGAATGGTGTTGGAAAAATGCTCCTCTATATGAAGTTTTATTAGATATGGTCGTTAAGCATTTGCCAAGTCCTTTAGAAGCGCAAAAATACAGAATTCCAAAAATTTGGCATGGAGATCTTGAAAGTGAATTTGGAAAAGGATTAATTAATTGCGATTCAAATTCAAAACCTGCTTTTGTTATTACAAGAGTTGTTATTGAACCTAAATCTGGAAAAGAAGTTGCAGCTGGAAGATTATTTTCAGGAAAACTTAAACAAGGAGATGAAGTTTATTTAAATTTAGCAAAACAAAAACAAAGAATACAACAATTATTAATATATAATGGAGTAAAACCAGAACAAATAGATGAAGTAGAATGTGGGAATGTTATTGCTATAGCAGGAATAACAGGAGAAGCTGGAGAAACCATAACTCTTGACCCAGAAACACCATTTGAAGAATTAAAACACATATTTGAGCCAGTTATAACTAAAGCAATTGAAGTAAAAAAACCAGCAGATTTGCCAAAATTAATTGAAGTTTTAAGAAAAGTAGCAAAAGAAGACCCTTCTATAAAAGTTCAAATTAATGAAGAAACAGGAGAAAATTTAATTTCTGGAATGGGAGAGTTACATTTAGAAATTATTGAAAATAGAATAAGAACAGAAAAAGGAGTTGATGTAAAAACATCTAACCCTATAGTTGTATTTAGAGAGACTGTTATCAAAAAATCAAAAGAGTTTGAGGGTAGAAGTCCTAACAAACATAATTCATTTTTTATTGTTGTCGAGCCTTTGGAAGATGAGGTTTATGAAGCAATAAAAGCAGGAGAAATTAGCGACGGAAGAATAAAAAAGAGAGATGAGGTTCTTATTAATAAATTAAGAGAATTGGGGGTTAGCAATGAAGAAATAAGACAATATAGAGATATTTACAAGGGAAATGTTTTTCTTGATAAAACAAAAGGAGAGGTTCATATAGGGGAAGTTATTGAATTAGTTTTAGATGCTTTTGAACAAGTTTGTGATGGCGGGCCTTTATCAAGAGAGCCATGCACAAAAATGAAAGTTTCTTTAGTAGATATAAGATTGCATGAAGATGCTATCCATAGAGGACCAGCTCAAGTTTATCCAGCTGTAAGAGATGCAATATATTCTGCTATGAGAGATGCAGCTGCTTGTTTGCTTGAACCAGTTCAAATTTATTTAATTGAGGCACCAACTGAATTTTTGTCTTCAATAACAGGACTAATATCAAGTAAAAGAGGGCAGTTATTAGATGTTACTCAAGATGATGCTGGAGTTAGTGTCAAAGCAAAAATACCTGTTGCAGAAATGATAGGGTGGAGTTCTGATTTAAGATCAGCAACCGAAGGAAGGGGAGTCGCAAGTTTAGTTGATCAAAAATTTGAAAAAGTTCCAAATGAATTGCAACTTGTCTATATTAAGCAAATAAGGCAAAGAAAAGGATTAAGCGAGAATCAGTAAAAGAAAAAAGTTCTGTTTGGAGATAAAATAAAAATTGCTAATAAATTTATTAATGCTAAATAGGTTTAGGGATAAATCTTTAAGATTTATCTTTCTAATTTTTTATTTACATAATTAACTACTGCTTTATCTATTTCTAGTAAAGAATTATTGTTTTGTATTTTATATTTATAAATTAAAGAATTATATATCTTTATTATTTTTAGATAAAAAGCTAATTCTTCTTTTATTGGTAGGGCTTGTATTGTTTTTGGATTAAAATTTTTTTGTGTAAAATATCTAACAATATATTGTTGATCTACAACTGGAAATAAATCAGGAATTAAAAAATGAAAAAGTTTGGAATTGGAAACTAATCTTGTTTTATTTTTAATGACATGAGTTGAATTAAATAAATTTATAATTTTAGATTCTAGATTATTTATACTAGGATTTCCTAATCTGTAATTAGATAATTCTTTTATAGTTTCAGAATTTTTTTCTATTTCATAACAAAATTCTTCAAAATCTTTCATTTTTGGCCCACCCCTTCCCATTCTGTCTAAACCCCAAGATAAAAGACAAGCATAACAATCTTTCAAAAAATTTCTATCCTGAATCAAATAAGAAATTTCTTTATTTTTAAGTTCTTTTCCTATCTCTTCGTAAAAAAATTTGCTTGGCCCAAACCAATATGGAGTTCTATTTGAGAATTCAGAATTCCAATTTCTAATTAAAAAAGATGCTCTCTGATTTATAAGCTTGATTTTTTCAGGATTCATTTATTAAGTTAAAAATAAGGGTATATAAAAATTATTGTTATTAAAAGATAAAAAATAGAAACCTTTTTAAACAACTTAATTTATTAAGTTTTATTAAAGTGATTTAATTAAATATAAAATGGCACACGAAAAACCAAATTTGAATGTAGTTTTTGTAGGACATGTTGACCACGGAAAGTCAACAACTATAGGTAGACTTATGTATGATTCTGGATTAATACCAGAACAAGAAATGCAAAAATTGAAAGAAGAAGCAGCAAAACACGGAAAAGTTGGTTTTGAATTTGCTTTTGTTATGGATAAAGTTAAAGAAGAAAGAGAAAGAGGAGTTACAATTGATTTAGCATACAAAAAATTGATAACTCAAAAATATCAAATAACAATAATTGATGCACCAGGACACAAAGATTTTGTTAAAAATATGATAACTGGTGCAAGTCAAGCAGATGCAGCTTTTCTGACAGTAGCTGTTCAGCATGGTATAATGCCTCAAACAAAAGAACACCTATGGCTTTTAAGAACAATGGGTGTTGAACAATTGGCAGTTATTATAAATCAAATGGATACTGTTAATTATGACGAGGCAAAATACAACAAGTTGAAAGCAGATTTAACTGTTTTGCTAAAAACAGTTGGAATAAATGCTGACAAGGTTAATTTTATTGCTGCTAGTGGATTTAAAGGAGATAATGTAGCTAAAAGATCCACAAACATGCCATGGTATAAAGGACCAACAGTTCTCGAACAAATGGATTTGTTTTCAGAACCTCAAAAACCTGTTGACTTGCCATTAAGAATGCCTTTACAAGATGTATATGAAATTACAGGTATAGGAACAGTTCCTGTTGGTAAGATAGAAACAGGAAGAATGAAACCAGGACAAAAAGTTATTATTTTGCCTGGAAGAAGTGGCAAGGGTGTTGCAGGAGAGGTTAGAACAATTGAAATGCATCACGAACAATTGCCTGAAGCTATTGCTGGAGATAATGTTGGTGTTAGCATAAGAGGTGTTGGTAAAAAAGATATTGCAAGAGGGGATGTTATTTGCGATGCAAATGCTCCTGCTCCGGTTGTAGATGAATTTATTGCACAATTAGTTGTTATAAATCATCCAACTGTTATTGCAAAAGGTTACACACCTGTTTTCCATGTGCATACAGCACAAGTACCATGCAGATTTGTTGAAATCCAGAAAAAGCTAGACCCAAAAACAGGTCAGGTAGCACAAGAAAATCCTGACTATATTAAAAATGGGGATGTAGCAATAGTTAAGATAAAACCACAGGGGAATCTAGTTTTAGAAAAACAAAAAGATAACCCACATATGGCAAGATTTGCTATAAGAGATGCTGGAGCAACAGTTGCTGCTGGAATTTGCATAGATCTTGTTCCAAAGAAATAATTTTTTATTTTTTTATTTATCTACCTATTTTTATTTTTTTATGTTTAGAGTGAACTATAAAGTTTTTTGCTTCTCTTTTTTCATATTTTTAAGTTGTCTTTTCATATAATTTGTAACAGGAGTAAGAATATAGCCTTGTTTAATATTCCCTAAGACCGCACAATTTTCAGGAAACATCCATGAATAATACGCAATATATGAACAAAAAATAGCATCTAATCTATCTTCATAATTTTTTAATTCCTGTCCCTTCATTTTTGAAATATCTTTTTTAAATAATTCTTCTGGTATTATTAATTTTGGTTTTTTATTTTTTAAATTTTTTAGATATTTTATATAATTTTTAAAAGCTTCATATCTAAATTTATAATCTCTTTTTGGCTTTGCTTTATATTGAAGAATTTTATTTAGTTTAAATAGAACTATCATAGAAGGATGAGGATAAACTTCAAAGAATTTTCTTGATTCTTCGAATTTTTTTAAAAAAGGAGAATAAATAAAATTATTTTTCTCTAATTCTCTAGATATTTCTTCTCCTCTTATACTTCCTGTAAATGAAGATAATCTTTTTCTGTTAGCCGGATGTGCCCCTGCATCATATTTTCTAAATAATTTTCCTGTTATTTCTTCTGCTATTCTTCTTCCTTCAAGATTAGGGACAATTAAAGGAGCATCTATTGCTATCAGAGCATTTTTATCTTGAACATATTTATTAACATAATTAATAATTTCTTCATTAGATAATACTATAGTTGAAGATATGAGATTGCCTGCTCTTTTATTTCCTTCTATTACCGCTATTCCGCTAGTATTATTATTACTCCAAGCCAAATCTATTCCTACAAATAGCATAAATTAGATAATCTTTTATGTTTTTAATCTTTATTGTATAAAATCTAAAATAGTAAAATTTAAATATGGCTTATTATGAGTAAAGATATGGTAACAATTCAAGAAATTGAAGAAAAATTAAAAGGAATGAGCGATTTCTTAAAAATAGAATATTTAGAAGCATTAAGTAAAAAACAAAATCCATTGGATGTTGGGAAATATATAAGACAACAATTAGCTAAAGTATATTCTGACAAAGGGATGTATAGTAATGCTGCTCGTCAGTTAGAAGCTTGGGCTGATATGTCTGTTACATTTAAAGAAAAAATAGAAGCATATCTACAAGAAGTTGAGATGTGGATAAGAGCAGGAGAATATGTAACTGCAGAAGATATTATGAAAAGAGCCTTGGCAAATGCGACTGTTGCTGAAAAAGCAAGCATAAAAGAAAGAGTAAAACAAGCATATAAAAATCAAGCTGCTTTATTTGAAAAAAGAAATGAAAGAAATAAAGCATTAAAAATATATGAAAAATTATATTCTATAGAAACAAACCCTAGCGAAAAAGAGTTTTTAAGACAAAAATTGCTTGAATTATACGATAAAACAGGAAAAGTTCGAGAATATATGATGTTAAAAGATAAGAAATAATTTTAGATTAGAATTGATATAGGAATCTATTTTGTATGTAAGAGTTGTATTAAATTTTCAAATTGCCTTACATTATCAAATCTGTTTTATTATCTTTTATTATAATTTTTAATATATACTTAATAACCTATATATCCTAATATATATCTTACAGAATATATATAATATTATAATAATCATAAGATTTATAAAGCATATATTCTAAGTTTAAATATAAAAAAATTTAGATTAGATCATATATTAAGAAACTCTTAATTAAGAGTTAATAAACAAAAGATTCATTATTTGGATTAAATTCACGTTTCATGCTATTTTTTAAAAGCATGTTAGTTGAAAGAAGTTGTGAATTAACTCTAAGTCTAATCTAAATTACAAATAAATTAAATAAATAGTTAGGAGGAAAAAATCTAAATATTTTAAACATGGCAAAAATAAGTCCAGTATCAATAAAATATATGATTCATGCGGATTTTGAAGCAGAAGGGGCTTTAGATAAGCCTGATGTAATAGGAGCTATATTTGGGCAATCAGAAGGGTTGCTTGGAGAAGAATTGGAATTAAGAGAACTACAAAAAGAAGGGAAAATAGGAAGAATTGAAGTTAATTTAACAAACCAAAATGGAAAAACAATAGGAAAAATAGAAATTCCTTCTGCTTTAGATAAAACAGAAACAACATTGATAGCAGCTGCAATAGAAACTATTGAAAGAATAGGTCCGACTAATGCTTCTATAAAAGTTGAGAAAATTGAGGATGTAAGGCAGAGTAAAAGAGATTATATTTTAGAAAGAGCGAAAAATCTTTTACAGGAAATGGATAAAGATTCCTTACAATCAAGGGAAATAAAAGAAAAAGTTATTTTAGACAAAAGAATTTCAAAAATTCAAGAATATGGAGATGAAAAACTTCCTGCTGGAGATCTTTCAGGAGACGAAATAATAGTTACAGAAGGGAGAGCAGATGTTATTAATTTATTAAAAAATGGAATTAATAATGTTGTTGGAATGAATGGAACAAATCTTCCTAAAGAAATAGCAGCATTAGGAAAAGAAAAAAGTATAACTCTATTATTAGACGGAGATAGAGGCGGAATGTTAATAGCAAGAAATGCTATTGAAAATGCAAAAATAGATTATGTTGCTTTTGCACCTGATGGAAAAGAAGTTGAACAATTAACAGACAAAGAAATATTGCAGGCTTTAAGAAAAAAAATTCCTGTTGATGAATTTTTAAAAAATATTAAAAGAAATAGTTTCAGAAGAGCGGGTTATAATTGGGAAAACTCGCCTTCTGAAATTGCAAAAGAAAAGATAAATAAAGACATAAATCAGGATATTGAAAATAAAAAAGAAGAATTAAAAGAAATTTTAGAAAAAACAGTAAAATCAAAAAATATTATATTGTTGGATTATAATTTAGAAATAATAGGAAAAGCAAATTCAAGAAGTTTATATGGTGCTCTAAAAAAATATTCAAGAAAAGTTGCTGCTATTGTTTTAAATAAAGCAACCCCTTCCATTATAGAAACAGCTGAAAAGATGGGTGTTAATACAATAATAGCAAAGAACTTTGCGGGAACAGGGAATATTAATTTAGTTAGTTTGTAAGATTAAACTATTATAGGATTTATAAACATCAAAAAGTCTTAGATATTTCTTGTGGCTTCGGAAATGAAATTTCTAAAACCGAAGGATTTTTAAATTTAAAATAACTTTATATATTTATGAAAAAGAGTGATGGTAAGGATAAGAAAATTATCTTAATTTTTGTTTTAATTGTTATACTTTTAGCAGGATTAATATTTACTTTTTTTTACACTAAAAGGTGTTCAGATTATATGTGTTTTAATTCAGCTGTTGTAAATTGTGAAAAGGCGAGTTATTTAGATGATTCTGTTGAAGCAACTTGGCAATATAAAGTATTAGGAAAAGAAGATGGAAAATGTTTGATAAATGTTAAATTATTAATGGTTAAAAAAGGAAAAACAGATGCAGAAAGTCTTATTGGAAAAGAAATGATATGCAAATTAACAGAAGGGGATATAAATTCATTTATATCAAAAAACCAAGATATTAAACCTCAAGCAGATATAAACAAATGCCAGGGAGAATTAAAAGAAGGTATGCAGGAAATAATAATAAAAAATTTATGGGGTATAATAATAAAGAATCTTGGAAGCATAAAAGAAGAGGTTAAACCTTTATAAAAGCAATGATTTCTTTTCCTAGTTTCATAAATTATAAACTACTTATACTACATTATAAAATTAAGGTAATCCTAACTTAAGATTCCTAATCTACATAAAGAGCTTGGAATAATAGCAATAACTCTTCTTTTAATTATAATTTTTCAAAAAAATCTTTATTAATAATATAAGAAGCTATTTTAATTTTTTTTCTTAAAATCTCAATTGAATTATAGTCTTTAATGAAAATCTGTTTAGGGACAAAACTTACTTTTATTTGTGAATTTTTTAATATTTTTTTAGTATTTGTTGTTATTGCAATTATTTCTAAGGGATTTGTATTTGTTATACATGCAGCCTGAACATCTTCTAAATAAGGGGATAAAAGTTTTAAAGAAATCTTTTTATAGTCAATTGGTTTTTTTATTATAGTTACTTTAACTTCTGCATTTAAATATTTTTTAGGTAAAATTATTCCAGCAGAATTTCCAACTCTTACTGCTCTCTTAATAAATTCTATTGTCATTTTTATTGCAAATTTGTTTTATTGCTTATGTTTTTTTCTTGTATTTTCTTTCTTACTTAAGCTTCTTTCTTTTCTACAAATATAGTTTCTTTCTTACTTAAGCTTCTTTCTTGTCTAAAGAAAGAAACTTGTTATAACATAGTTATAACATTTTATAAACTTTATGGTAGTTACATAGATGATATTATTATAAAATGACGAAAGGTTTATAAATAGAAAAAACATAAAATTTAATAAATAAATTAAACTGGAGGAAAATGAAAAATCTATTTTTGGTTTTAAGTTTAGTAGTTTTATCTCTAAGCTTAATAACAGTTGTTAATGCATCAGCAGGAAATTTAGATGTAAACATAACTGAGATTGTTATTGATGACTTGCATATTTCTCCAAACAGCCCGGCTGTAATAGCTGGATTTGCAGGAGATACAATTGAGGTAACTGTACATTTTACTTCAAATATAAATGCAAGTGATGCAAGAGTAAAAGTAGGAATTCTTGGTGAAGATGTAACAGAATCAGAAAAAATACATCTTGTTAATGGAAGCACTTATTCAGAAACTTTATCTGTAAAACTTCCTGAAAATATAGACCCTGATGAAACTTTTACTTTATATGCAGAAGTTGAAACACAAGAGGGCTATAAACAAGAATCTTTTAATTTAAAGTTGCAAAGAGAATCATACAAATTAGAGATTTTAGATGTTGATATGGATAAAACTGTTGAAGCTGGTAGTTTATTACCAATAAACGTTGTTGTAAAAAATGTTGGTTATGAAAAACTTGAAGATGTTTTTGTTGTAATAAGATCAGAAGATTTAGGAATAGAAAAGAAAGTCTATCTTTATGACTTGCAATCAACAGATTGCACAGAAGATTGTGATGACTATGAACAAGATTCTGTTCAAAAAACAATAAGTTTGAAAATTCCTGAAGATGCAAAAGAAGGAATATACACAATAACTGTTGAAGCAAAAACAAATGATGCAACTCAAAAAGTTACAAAAAATATCTTTGTTTCCGGAGGACAACAAGCCAATGTTTTTGTTCCTGTTAATAGTAAGGAAATAAAGACAGGGGAAACTGCTAGCTATGATTTAATCATAGTTAACCCTGGAAAAAAGATAGCTGTTTATAGATTGCAACCAGAAGTATCTGGAAATCTTTTTGTAACTTTAGATGAACCTATTGTAACAGTACCTGCTGGAACAAGTAAAACAGTAAAAGTTAATGTAAAATCAAGCTCAGAAGGAACTTACACTTTTGCAGTTGATGTATTATCTGACAATAAAGTTGTTCAGAAAATTAATTTGAATGCAAGTGTAATCAAAGGAAGAGCTATAAACAACATAACTGCTTTAACAATCGTTTTAGCAATAATTTTTGTTGTATTGCTTATTGTACTAATTGTTTTACTTACAAAAAAACCGGCAGGCGAAAGCTTAGAAGAAAGCTATTACTAAATTTTTAATTTTTTTATTTTTATTTTTATTTTATATAGAAAAAAGAGAAGGTGATATTTGGAGAGAAAAATGACAAGGTATAAAACAATCGAAGAACAAATTGAAGATATAGTTAATTATAGAAGAGCTGTTGAAGAAAAAATGAGAAAAAAATATCACACAGCTATTAAAATGAGTATTGATTCTGATATAGAACAAATTGCATATAATTTATTAAAAGGAGAAAAAGTCATGATAGATTTAAAAGGATTGGGAAGGCTTTTTATATCTCCTGTAAAATCGATAAAAAGTGTTCTAAGAGAAATAACATCATCATTAATCTCTTCATATAATCAAAATAAGTGGGATTATTTTTTTGGAAAAAATGTAAAATACGAATTTTTCCCTAATGAAGAACTAAGTGAAAAATATGCTAATATAGCTGAATTATTAATATCTAATAAAAGAGTTAAATAAAAATTAAAGTTCTAAGCTAATTATCTTACTTATTCCTTCTTGCATGCTTACCCCATATAAAACAGGGGCTTCTGAAATTAAAGTATCATTATGGGTTACTATAATATACTGCCCTGACTTCATGTATCTTTTTATGAGAGCTGCTAATTGTTCTGAATTTCTTTTATCTAAAGCAGCGTCTACTTCATCAAAAATATAAAATGAATAAGGTTTGTATTCTTGAATTGCAAAGATAAGGGATAAAGCAACAAGACTTTTTTCCCCTCCAGATAAAGAAGAAACATCGAAATATTTTCCTTTTGCAATCTTTATTGTTATTGCCAATCCTCCTTCAAATGGTTTTTCTGGATTTTCTAATTCAAGACTTGCTTGGCCTTTATTAGAAAGTTGCATAAAATTTCTATTAAATAGTTCATTTATAGAATTTAGAGTTCTCATGAATGTTCTTGTTTTCTTTTTATCAACTTCTTCTATTATTTTTAAAATTTCTTCTTTTTCTTTTTTTAAAATATTTACTTTTTCTTCTACAACATCATATTCTTTTTTTATAGAATCATAAACCTCTAAAGCCCTCATATTAATAGAGCCAATTTTAGCTAAGTCAATTTCTGTTTTTTGTAATTTTTCTTCTAAAGCTTCAATGCTTCCTTGTAATGATTCAACACCCTCGTATTGTTTTATATCTATTTCAAGATTTTCTTTCTCTGCATTTATTTTTGCTTTTTCTATCATAAGATTATTAATCCTATCTGTTAAAATTCCAGATTTTTGCTGAATTTCCATTACTATTTTATTTTTTTCGTGAATTTGTTGTTGCAAGTTATTTTTATTATCAATTAGTTTTTTATATTTCTCTTCAAATTCTTTTTCTTTTTTTTCTATTTCCTGTAAAAAATTATTTTTGTCTTCTATCTCCTTATTAATATCGGATAATTCTTCTTCTAAATCTGCTTTATCTTTTTCCAATTGTTTAAAAGATATTTTTAGTTTTTGTATTTCAATATATTTACTTTCTAATTGAATATTTATATTCTTTTCATTTCTCGAAGATATTTCTTGTAATTCAAGAAGTTTTGTATTATAAATCTCTTCTATATCTCTTTTTTCAGAAATCAATTTTTCAATTCTTTTCATTTCGGTTTCTAATTTAGATATTTCCTCTTCTATCTTTTTCCTTTCTTCTTCTAAATTTTTAATTGATTTTTTTCTTGTTTCTATTCCAATTAGTTTTATTAAATCTATATCTGCTTTTCTTTCTTTTTTATTTGCAATTATTAAATCTTCTTTTAAATCTGCTATTTCTTCTTTTAATTTTAGAATATTGCCTTTATTCGTTTCTATTTTCCCTCTTAATTTCCATATTTTTTCATCTGCTTCTTTTTCTATATTCTTTATGTGTTCTTCTGTTATTTTGCTCCTACATAAAGGGCATATTTTGTCTATTTTCTTAACCTCTCTCTTTATATTTTCTATATTGTCTATCTCAGAATTAATTGCAGATATTTCTTTTTCTAGTTCTAATAATTTTAATTCTTTTTCTTCTTTTTGTTTGTTTTTTATTTCTATTTCTTTTTTTAAATCTTGTAAAATTTTTTTGCACGTTTCTTCATCATGATATTCTAATTCAGATTCGCTTTTTTTTATTTCTTCAAAAATAAAATTAATTTCATTTTTTATTTTTTCTTTATTGGTTAATTTTTGTTCTAAGTTATTTGATAATATTTTAAATTTTATTCTTAAATTGGAATATTCTTCTTTTTGTTTTTCTAAAATTTCTAATTCTGCTCTTTTTTTATCTAAATCTTGTAATTTTGATTTTTCAGAAACTCCTTTTTTCAATTCCTTTGCTTCTGCTTCTCTTTGTATTATTTCTTGTTTTACTTTTTCTAATCTTGATAAAGTTTCAGATATTCTGGAATCAGTATTTTCTTTTTTTACTTTTAATCCTGCAAGCTCTGCTCTTATTTGGGTTATTTCATTATATAATTTTTCTTGCTCTACTCCGGAAGCAATTTCTATTTCTTTTGTTATTGCTTCTATTCTTTTTTCAATTTCATTTATTTTTTTTGTGGTTTCTTCTAACTCTTTCTTTAATTTTTCTCTTTCTTCGATATATTTTTTTTCTTCTTTTAATATTAAATCAAGCTGTTTGTTTTTTTCTTCTATTTTTTTTCTTAATATTGAAAATTTACATCTTTTTGCTGTTAGTTGTAAATCTTGATAATGCAGGGCTTGTTTTCTTTCTTCTTCGAGATTTCTTAGATATATCATTCTTTCTCTTAATACTGCCTCTGTTTCTCTTAATTTTTCCTCTGTTTTTTCCAACTCTGCAAGAGATTTCTCTTTTCTTTGTTCATAAACAGCTATTCCAGAAACCTCTTCTATTATTTTTCTTCTATCTTCCGAAGACATTCTTATAATATCCACAATTTCTCCTTGAAGAACTATATTAAAACCATAAGGATTAATTCCAGCCCCCATTAACAATTCAAGAACTTCTTGTCTAGTTTTTATATCATCATTTATTTTATAAATGCTTACTCCGTTTCTCCTTACTATTCTTTCTATGGAAATCTCTTTCTCGGGAAGAGAAAATTTTTTATCTGAATTATCAAAAATAATTTTTACAGAAGCTTCCCACATTGGTTTATGATGAGCAGAAGAAAAAATGAAATTTGAAGATCTTTCCGCTCTCATACTCTTTGCGGATTTTCTACCAAGAACAAAACAGATGGCTTCTGTAATATTAGATTTTCCTGAACCATTTGGGCCAACAATTACATTCATTCCATTAGTAAATATTATTTCTGTTTCTTTTGCAAAACTTTTAAATCCCTTCAACACCAATTTTTTTATATAAGGCATAAAAAATATTGACAATAAGGATATTTAAAGTTTAAGTTTTATCAATCTCTCAACGAAATAGAGGATAAAATATGAAATAATGAAATTTAGATAATCGTCCCACATATAAGAGTTATCCTTATATACAAGTTATAACGAAAGCTTTATAAATAGGATATTATAAATAATATTATAAGTTCTTAAGAATTTTAGGATGTTAATATGGAAGAGGAAATAAAAAAAGTTATAAAGCATACAGGAACGAGTATTTTAGGAATTGTTTGTAAAGATGGAATTGTAATGGCTGCAGACAGACAGGTTACTGCTGGAAATATTGTTATGGGAAAAAAAGAAAAAAAAGTTATTCAAATAAATGATTATCTTGTTGCTTCATGGACAGGGATGGCTAGTGATGCACAGTTATTATCAAAAGTAATCCCAGCTGAATTAAAATTAAAAGAATATCAGTCAGGAGAAAGACCAACTGTTAGACAAGCAGCAAATCTTATTGCTATAACTTCATTTAGAAATATAAGACAATTGACAACAATTCCTTCAATTGTAGGAACTTTAATAGCTGGATTTAATGAGGATGGTACAACAGAACTATACACAGTTGAACCTGCTGGTTCTATTATAAAAGTAGAAGATTATGATGCTAATTTTGGATCAGGAATGCCTTATATATTAGGAGTATTAGAAGCAGAATATAACAAAAATATAACAGTAAAAGAAGGAGTTGAACTAGCAATAAAATGTTTAAAAGCATCAACACAAAGAGATATTGGTTCTGGATATGGAATTGATGTCTTTACAATAACAAAAGATGGAATAAAACAGGTTGTTTCAAAAGAAATTTCAGCTGAATTGAAGTGATTAATAATTAATCTAAAAACAGGACAAGAATTAATAATAAAAACTGAAATAATAATTATATCAATTTGAATTAAGAAATTATAAATCTATAATAATGTTCAAATGATTTATTAAAATATTAATAAATTAAATAAAAAATCTTTTTAATCTAGATAAACAGAATAAAAAATATTTAATATGACAGACATTTTAAAAGATATATTGGCAAATTTACCAAAAGGAAGCATAAGTGATGCTAACTTTGAGGGTGCTAACATTGTTCTATATACAGAGAATGAAAAGTTTTTCCAAGAAGGAGAAGGAAAAATAAAAGAAATAGTTGATAAAATTAAAAAAAGAGTTGAATTAAGAGCAGATAAAAAAATTTTGAATAAAGAAGAGGATGTTGAAAAAACAATAAGAAAAATTGTTCCAGAAGAATCTGAAATAACAAATATAATTTTTGATAAACATAGAAGTGTTGTTATTATTGAAGCAAAAAAACCCGGTCTAGTAATAGGAAAACAAGGAAGCATATTGCAGGAAATAAAGAAAAATACTTTATGGAGCCCACAAGTCCAGAGAAGTTCTATTATTCCAAGTAAAATTACAGAAAATATAAGAGGGGTGCTATATGAAAATAATAATTATAGAAGAAAATTTTTAAATGATGTTGGAAAGAAAATATACAAAGATTGGAATAATGAAAAAATAGATGAGTGGGTAAGAGTTACTTTTTTAGGTTCTGGAAGACAAGTTGGTAGAAGTTGTTTATTATTGCAAACCCCTATATCAAAAATACTTTTAGATTGCGGAATAGATGTTGCTGCTAATAATTCTGAAAGATTCCCTTATTTTAATGTTCCTGAATTTAAAATAGAAGAAATAGATGCTGTAATTTTAAGCCATGCTCATCTTGATCATTCTGGATTACTGCCTTATTTGTATAAAATGGGATATAAAGGACCTTGTTATATGACCTTACCTACAAGAGATATTTCTGCCTTGCTTGCACTTGACTTTATAGGTGTTGCTTATAAAAAAGCAGCTTCTCCTTTATTTTCATCTACAGATATAAAAGAGATGATAAAACATTCTATATGTTTAGATTATAATGAAGTTACAGATATAACTCCTGATATAAGATTAACATTTTATAATGCAGGCCATACTTTAGGAAGTGCTATGATTCATCTAAATATAGGAAATGGATTACATAATTTATTATATACTGCAGATATGAAATATGGAAAAACAAGATTATTAGATCCTGCAATAACAATGTTTCCAAGATTAGAGTCTGTAATTATTGAATCTACTTATGGTGGAAAAGAAAATGTTCTACCACAAAGACAAGAAGCAGAAAATGAATTAATTAAAATAATTAAAAAAACAATTGAAAGAGGTGGAAAAGTTTTAATTCCAGAATTAGGATTGGGAAGAGCCCAAGAAACAATGTTAATAGTAGAAGATGCTGTAAAAAAAGGAGAACTTCCAAATGTTCCTTTTTATATTGATGGGATGATATGGGATATTAATGCTATACATACTGCTTATCCTGATTTTCTTTCAAATAGTGTAAAAAATTCTATATTCCAAGACAAAAATCCATTTGTATCAGAGATTTTTTTTAGAGTTGGTTCGCAAGAAGAGAGAAAAAAAGTTTGTGAAGGAGGCCCATGTATTGTTCTTGCTACATCTGGAATGTTGGTTGGCGGAGCTTCTGTAGAATATTTTAGAGAATTTGCAGGAAACAAAAAAAATTCTATAATTTTTGTTTGTTATCAAGGAGTTGGATCCTTAGGTAGACAAATCCAAGAAGGAATAAAAGAAGTAAAAATGAATAATGATGGTAAAGAAGAAGATGTTAAAATTAATTTAGAAGTTTACACTATTGATGGATTAACTGCACATTCTGGAAGAAACCAACTAATAGCTTTTATAAATAATGTTCATCCATGCCCTAAAAAAATAATCATAAATCATGGAGAGGTTTCAAGAAGTTTAGATTTAGCATCTACTATATATAAATTGAATAGAATAGAAACTGTTGTTCCTAGAAATTTAGAAACAGTTAGATTAAAGTGATATTGAATAATTGAATTTTATATTTGCAAAAAGATTTCTTGCGAAGATTTAAAAATATTTGTTCTTTCAAAATATTATGAAACATAACATAACAACAACTTTAATCTTATTGGGAATGTTTATATTAACTCAACTATTGGGGCTATATATTATTAATTCTTATTTGCCTCATACTGAAGTTATAATTAATTCCACTACACAATTGCCTCAAAATATAACAATAACTCCTGAAATTCCTTATGGTATGCAACCCCCAGAAGTTCGTCCACAATTATCTCTAGGAAGCTTTTTACTTTCTTTTGCTTTTGCTGCATTCTTAATTATTTTATTAATGAAAATCAAAAAGCCAATATTTTTAAGAATATGGTTTTTTATTGTTGTTGTCATAGCTTTAGGAATAAGTTTTAATTCTTTTCTTATGAATATTAATTATGCAAAATATATTGCTTTAACTTTTGGAATAATATTTGCCTATTATAAAGTATTTAAAAGAGATATTTTTATACACAATTTAACAGAAATTTTAATTTATCCTGGGATTGCTGTTATTTTTGTTTTTTTGCTTGATATATATACTACTATATTTTTACTTTTAGCTATCTCGGTTTATGATATATATGCAGTATGGTATGCTGGATTTATGCAAAAAATGGCAAAATATCAAATGAATGAAGTTAAAGTATTTGGTGGCTTTTTCATTCCTTATATAAGAAAAGAAGATAGACATAAAATAAAAAAATTAAAAATATTAGAAAGAAAAGGGAAAAAATTGAAAGGAAAGGGAATTAAAGTTGAATTAGGAATATTAGGAGGGGGGGATGTTATATTTCCTTTAATATTTTCAGGGGTTTTATTAAGAGTTATGGGATTAATTCCTGCTTTAATTATGGTTGTGTTTTCAACAATATCTTTGCTTATTTTATTTGTTATAGCTAGAAAAGGGAAATTTTATCCAGCAATGCCATTTTTAACAATTGGTTGTCTTTTTGGTTTGCTTCTTATTCAAATCTTGAAATATTTTTCTATAATTTAAAATAAGCAAAAACTTTATGATTTATATTTTTATTTTAAATATATTAGCTTTTCACAATAAATTCTTTGTAGAATAGGTTTATAATTATTATTATCATTTCGTCATTATTAAGTGATAATAGAATAGAAAGATTTATAAAGGGTTTTTACTTAGGGTTAGTAGTTAAAATTATAAGAAAATTAAAATGTATAGAGTAGAATTAAAAATAAAGGCATATAGAAAAAACGCAAGTAAGGAGAATCTTTTAGATAAAAAAATTAATGGGAATTTTAAGTTTAATAGTTTTATGCATCCTAAGGACGAGAATTTTAAATTATTTGGGCTTGGATATAATCCCCAAGAATTATTGTCTTTAATAACAAAATCAGGATATTCTATTTTAGATTCAAAAATAAAAATAGTAGAACAAGATAGAGACGAAAAATTAAGTCAACTAGAAGAGGAAGTTATAGGATTAATAGAGAATGGGGAATAAAAATGATAATAAATAACGAATTAGTAAAAAAAATAAGGCATTATTTTAATTTAAATATTTATGAAACTAAGGTTTGGCTGGCTCTATTAAGTAAAGGAGTAGCATCTGCTGGAGAAATAGCAGAAATATCAGGGGTTCCGAGAAGCAGAACTTATGATGTTCTTGAGTCTTTAGAAAAACAAGGTTATGTTATTCAAAAAATAGGAAAACCGGTAAGATTTATGGCTGTAAAACCTCAAACTGTTATTGAAAGTTTAAAAGCATCAACAAAAAAAGATGCAGAAGAAAAGGTTGAAACTCTAGAAAAGTTAAGAGGGACAAAAGAATACGAACAACTTGAAATGCTACATAAATCTTCCTTAGAAATAATAAAAAACAAAGAAATAAGCTCTGCTATAAAAGGAAAAACCAATATTTATTCACATATATATGAATTAGTAGAAAATGCGAAAAAAGAAGTATTAATTGCTATAACTTATGATGAATTAATAAAAAAAGAAAAAATGTATAAAGAATTGTTTTCAAGATGTAAAGATATAAAATTAAAAATAGCAATAAGCAATTCGGATAAAGATAAAATTAAAGAATTAGAGAGTAAATTCAAGATAAAATTTTATAATATAGCAATAAAATCAACTTTTTTTATTATAGACAGAGAACAAACATTATTTCCTTTAAATAAAAAGGATAAAAAAGAAGAGAGTATAGAAAATGAAGATATAGCAATATGGCTTAATTCAGAATTTTTTTCATCTGCTTTAGCTTATTTATTTGAAATAGCTATAAAATAGGAGGGAAAATATATTGTGTTTATAATAGAAATGAATTTTATTATTAAATTAAAAAATAAACTAAAATGAAAAATTTACTTAAAATATTGAAAATATCTGCTGAAAGAAAAGAAGATAGGTGTCCTTATACACAAAGATGTTCTGAATATAA
>Ga0078972_1005096_pt1 | contig 34192 bp, 35 predicted proteins | sample YelNatPaOPGAMG01_FD_67568 | JGI IMG/M metagenome (GOLD analysis project Ga0078972, IMG submission 67568) | Hot spring thermophilic microbial communities from Obsidian Pool, Yellowstone National Park, USA - OP-RAMG-01 (SPADES assembly) (version 2) | ecosystem: Environmental > Aquatic > Thermal... | reverse complement strand
ACTGGATCCGGCTGGGGAGTGCTGCTGACAATTCTCTTATATTTATTTCGCAAAGAATCAATTAGTATCTGATACTCTTCATCATCAATTGCGATATCGCCAATTAGCTTTTTTACAGGCAGTTCTTTCTTAATACGGGATTCAAGCATTATATATGAATCTTTCTTTAACCCAGACATATATTCCCTCACTTACCCCTATACTACTATGACAATAACTACTATGACAATAGTTTATAACCTATATTATCCGTTTTTATGGACTTTTTCTTTATAATTATACTTATTTCGACAGGTTTTGGAGTGATACGATAAAATTGCAGTCACAGAATACTCAGATGGTATGTAACGTCAACTTTTTAAGTCTTTGTACCCCACCCCTATTCATTCGCGATTTTTTGAAAGGACGATTCCCCCGCGCCGTGCGCCGCGCCCCCTTTGAAACTTTTTGCGGCGGGGGGTATGCGGCGGCATAGGCAAAGCGCCTCATTTATCGCGCCCGCGCAGGAACCCGCCTCCGCCGTCTTCCCTGAACGTCTTCCTGCTGTGGCATTCGGTACACAGCGCCTGATGGTTCGACTCGTCCCAAAACAGGCGCCTGTTCCCCCTGTGCGGCACTATATGGTCGACCTCGGTTGCAAACGTGTGCACGCCACGCTTCAGGCACTCCGCGCAATACGGATGCCTTGCAAGGAACGCCGCACGATAGCGCTTCCAGCCTGCATGGCTGTACCACGCGTGATACTTCGGGCGGCGCTTGTTATACCTTGCGTCATATGCCCTCGCCCGCTCCTTCTCCCACGCCTCACGCCGCGCCTGATGCTCCGCCTCGTGCTTCGGGCAGTACCGCCCCGCAGTCAGTATCCCGCACCCGGGCGCGCCGCACGGCTGCAAAAACCTGTCGGGCATATAATCCTCCAAATAAAAAAGCCTCTGCGTACGCAAAGACTTTTATATCGCGCCTGTTCGTTTCACCGCCCTTACGGGCGTTTTTTCCATCATAGCTATTATACCATACAAATAGGGTACTTTTATGCCATCTTTTTTCGTTCGCGTTTTTCAAGATCGTTCGCGTCCCAGCCCATGCCGCGCATGACGTCCAGCACGAACGCTTTCCGCAGCCGCCGCGCCTGGCTGTAGCTGTAGCCGACCTTCTGCGCCGCACCTTCGAGCGTATGCGTCTTGTCCCAGTATATCAGCTTCACCAGCATGGCTATGGCGAAGCCGTTCGGTTTTTCGGACAGGTTGAAAAGCGCCTGCGCGACCGCACGCGTCGCCATGCGCAGATAAGCTATGCGCCTGTCGAGCGCCATCCGCACGCCCGCGTTCCCCGTCGTGTCGGACGTTTTGCCGCGCTGGATAAGCGAATAATATCCTCCGTCGGGAGAACGCACGGCATACCCGTCCTCGCGCTCCTTAAGCTCCTGCAGATATCGGTCATAGTTCTCAAGCACATGCTCGGCATGCCTGTAATCCCTCGGCATCGATCTCTTCGGCATATAAGCACCCCCTTCTCTCCGGATTTACGGCTCTTCGCATTCCCGCCTGATCATGACATCTCAAACCGCATTTGCCCTTCAAGTTTCTGCCGCTCCGGTTTTCGCTTTCTGCATTCGTCCGCTTTCGGGCACGTGGCGAAGTGTGATACATACCCAATCCCATCGCTGCCGAGCGAAGTGTTGAGTATATCGCAGGCAAACACCTGCCGGTATTTCTCGCAAAGCACACGTCCCTTGCCATGCGGATTATGCCGATAATATACCGCCTTCGGGTTGCACGGCATCATCTTTCCCGAGGCCGTATCAAGCCAGATTATAGGTGCGCCGCAATGAGCGCAATCGCGTTTTATTAACATTGTTCTTTCTCCTTTATATTTTTTGCCGCGCCTTTTTTCCAAAGCCCCTCGTGTATGAGCAAATAGTATACGTTCGTTGTGTATGTATTAAGCTTTCTCGCGATCTCGGCGACCGAATACCCCGCGCGAAACAGTTCGATCATCTTTTTCCGGCGTTCCTGCATCTCCGCTTTGCCCGCGCCCGGCTTCTTCGGCCTGATTCCCATTTCGGTGAGGCTTTTATCCACGCTCATCTTTTTGACGATGCTCAGGATCAGCGCCGCCTCGTTGACGGTCAGTATCTCTCTGCTCATTTTACGCTCTCCCTTCCTTCCGCCTTTATGACCGCCTCGGCTTCGTCGAGGCTGTATACCACCGCCGCGACTCCGCCGGCGCGCCTGATGCGGTCGAGCACCCACTCCTGAAGCTTCGTCGGCCTGCCCCCGGGCCTTTTGACCTCCAGCGCTATAAACCGCCCGCACAGGCAGCCGACGACGTCGGGGATGCCCGCCGCCTGGAACGCGCCGCCGTGCACCTTGAAGAACCACCCGCACTCGACGCCTTTCAGGCGCTCCATGATCCGGTTTACGACAGCGCTTTCACGCTCACGTGGTTTCATGGCCGTCCCCTCCTCTCCGCTCCTGCCTGATCGCACACACGAAATGCCTCTTCCCGCAGTCCATGCACTCATACGATATGGCGATTGTGTCGTCGCAATCGAAGCTCAGCATGAGATTGCTTCCGCCGCACTTGCCGCACAAAAGCGTGTTTGTCTTTTCTTCTGAATAATCGCCGTTTAATTTAGCCATTGCTTTTCTCCTCCGTGCTTTTTTTGGTGTCCGGTTTTGGTGTCCGGTTTGCGAAATACACCATATATATTTTTAGTTCACACACACGCACGACTCCCTGCGTGTGTGTTCCTGCGCGTATATTATTTATATTTTTACCGGACATCCGGACACTATATATATAAAAGCCCGATTTTATCGCATTTTTTGGTGTCCGGTGTGGTGTCCGGTGTGGTGTCCGGTTTTTAAAAACCGGACACTTATTAACATTTTATGTTTGGTTTAATAAGGCATTTCTTCTTGCTTGCTCCATTCCGCCGGCATCCCGTCGTCGCCGGGGATCGGGACAAAATCGTCGTCGCCGTCAAAAGCGGAGACAGATGCGGGTACTGTTTCATGTGTAAGCTTAAGGCCATAGCACCTAACCTTAATACCGTTGATCCTTTTTGATACCGTAAAATGCCTTTCATCGGTTTTAATCAGCCATCCCCGCTCTTTCCATCCCTGCGCCATCTTGAACGGCGACAGGCCGCGGCGTTTGAGCTCGTCGTCGAGCACCGACTTTATGACGAACGCGCACTCGACGCCGTCCACGACCGCCTTGACGCCGTGCTGGGCGCCCCGCGCCGTATCGGGGCTGTATTGCGCGTCGTTCGCGGCGATCCAGTCGAGCACGAGCTCGTAGCCGTAAATTATCGGATCGACCTGCGCGGCGCTCTTGAGGCTGTCGAGCATGTCCCATAAAAACGCCCACGCGCCGGCTTCGGCCTCAATACTTTGGCCGAACACGAACCGCGAGCCGAAATAGTCGCCGGCCGCGAGCATCGCGAGCCCGTCGAGCTGCTTGTCCGTATGCCGCTGTTCCGCGGGAAGCCCGTTCTCTTTTTCGCTGAGCGCGCGGCGGAACTCGCGGAACACGCAGCGCACGGCGTCGGGCTCTTCGTTCATGATCCCCGCGACGTACCCGGCGCCCGCGTGGCCGTAATTCTCCGTTACCGCCTCGACGATCTCGCGGCTCCTGCCGTCGAACATCGGCGAATTGACGCACACTTCGATCGCCCTGTTCTTGGCGCCGCCCTCAAACGCGTCGTCGGTTAGCGGCTGCTCGCCGTTAGTTATGACGACGTTGCGCCATACGGTATCGGCCTCGACGCCGCCGTCCTTCGTGCCGCGCGCCTTTCCCTTGCCTTCGGTCAGCCTGTAAAGCATCTGCATGATCGAAAACTTGTCCTTGATCGTCTGGAGCTCGTCCAGCGCCAGCGGGAGCGAGTGGAAGAACGCCGCGATGCGCTCGAGCCCCACGGCCGTGCCGTTGAACGTCTTCGTCAGTATCCGCGGGTCGCCCCATACGCTTTCCGCGAGATACAGCGCGACCGTTTTGCCGACGCCGCTCTCGCCCCACAGGTGCACGACGAAGATGTTCGTGCCGGTGAGCGATACGAGCGGCGACGCGAACGACGCCGCGAGAGCGAGCCGCCCCCGCAGGTCCTTCCGCGCCTGCTCCGCCGCCTCGATCCACCTGCCCCGGTCGCCCTGCGCCTTTACCGCCTGGAACGTCTCGCGGAAGCTGCTCTCGCCGTCGAATACGACGTCCGCGCTGTAAGGGGCGAAATGCTCGCGCCCGACCCATCCGAGCCGCCCGATCGAGTTCTTATACGGCAATCTGCCGCGGTTCGCTTCCTCGAAGTCGCCGAGATACTGCACGAGGAACTTCGCGTTTTCCGAATGCGCGCCGATGCCCGCGTCCGACAGGCTGACGATGCCCTGACGCGAGAACACGACCGACCTTGGCGCCGTGACGTGCTCCCACCTGCCGTTTTCGTAGAAATGGAGCCTCACCTTGCGGGTTTTGGTGTCCACGTTTTCGTACCGTTCCGAGATAATCACCGGATGCGAGCAGGCTTTCTCCACCACGGGCGCGCCTTTTACCATGCGCACGCGCCGCACGCCGTCCTCGTCGATCTCCCACTGGTCCGGCGTTACGAGCCCCGACACCGGCAGGCCGGGCAGTACGAGGTTCACGCCTTCGGCACGGTTATCCGCGTCCCTCCGTGCCTTCATCTCCTGCTCGTGGAGCGCTTTTCTGGCCCTGTATATGCCTTCGAACGCCTTCGCTTTCTTAAGCGCCCGCGCGCGCTCGAGCAGCCTGTGGTACATCATCTGCCGCTTCAGTTCGTTCGTGACGGCGAACAGCGCGTCGAACGTGGCGTCGCTCATTATCTCCTCGGCCGTGCCGCCGGCGGCTATGGGCTCAAGGGTCTCCTCGGCTTTCAAAGCGCATGACGCCCCCGCTTCGTACCGTCCCGCGCTGCGCGCGATGCAGCGCACTTCGCCGTCGGGCAGCGGCGGCCGGCAGCGTATGGCGTTCTCGGCAAGCAGCGCGGCCTCTATGGCTTCGACGTTGAGCCCCTTGGCGCGCAGGCTCGCCGCCAGCCTGAACAGCGTGTCGTTGCGTTTTCCGTCGGATATCTCGGGCGGCGGCGCGAAACCGTTCCGGCTATGGCGCGCGGCCGGGCTTTCGTCCGCCGTATCGACGCACCAGTCGCGAATATCCTCGACGTTATAGCCGGCGTCCGTCTTTTTGACGACGCGCACCTCGCGCGGAGGCTGCGTCTTATGGTTCAGCGTCCCCGGCACGCGCAGGACGCGCGCCGGCTCGCCCACGCTGTCGAATCTCCAGCCGCGCGCCGCGGCGCGCGCGTTTATATACGCGTTCCATCCCCGGAGCAGGCCCTGCGCCTCAAGCATGTCCTGCTCCGTGCATATAATGAACGGCTCCTTCAACAGCCAGTACGCGTGCAGGCCGTGGCCGCTGGATACGACGGCCGTCGGCACGAGCGGAAGCCCGTCGAGAAAATCAAGCGCCTCCGCTTCGCTTTCCGGCAGGGCTGCGGCCTTGTGCGCGCCGCCGTCCGCGACGTCGATGTCGGCGTATACCGCGGTCAGCGCGGCTATATCCGCCGCGCCGCCGCGCCCCTTAGCCAGCCGCTCGCGCCGCAATCCGACGCCGAAGTAGACGTCGTGCGAAGCCGCGCGGCTTTGCGCGTATGCGATCGCCGCGCCGATCTCGGAAACGCCGAAAAAGCGCGTCGCTTTATCCGGCAGGGTCCATATCGTCAGGTACCCTTCGCCGCAGTCGCCGAACAGGTCGAAGAACAAATGCTCGTCCATGTCTTAACCCCCATAAAGCCGCGCGGGGCATGTTTCCCGCGCGGCATGTTTAGTCCGTCCGTGCTGCCGGGGCAGGCGTATCAATAGGCCTCGCTTCAAATGAAGTTTGCATTTTGAAATGACCTCACTTTCTTGTTTCTGTTGAGTCCGGCTTTATGATACTCTTGATATTGTTGATTGTCAATATATCACTCTTGATTTTGAAGAAGTCTTTATTGACAATTCGACGATTTGTAGATAATATTGAGAACACGAGGTGAAAGATATGTTTAAGCAAGAAATCGGGAATAAATTAAAAGCGGCACGGGAAACCGCCGGCTTAACCCAAGACGAGGTGGCGAAGAAGATAAATTCGACGTTTCAAAAAGTCAGCAGTTTTGAAACCGGCAGAACGCGAGTCGACCTCGAGACGCTGCTTAAACTCTGCAAAATCTATAATAAAGATATCAATGAGATTTTAGGGATAAACAACAGGCTTGAAATATACTCCGTCGGCACCATTCATAAAATCCCCGTAATCGGCCGCGTGGCGGCCGGCAGCGGGTGCCTCGCCCAGTATGACCCTCTCGGTTACGAGATCGCCACCGACATTAAGAACCCTGAGGAATATATATACTTCAAAGTAAAGGGCGACAGCATGAACCCGAATATCATGGACGGCGATCTCGCGCTCGTCCATATGCAGCCCGATGTCGAAAGCGGCGAGCTCGCCGTCGTTGTAGTCAACGGCGAAGAAGGCGTCATAAAGAAGGTCGTCAAACATGATGGCGCTGTGTCTCTGGTGTCTTTCAATCCCGAGTATCCGCCGCGCCTCATTATGGGCCATGAATTGAATGAATTCTATATTTTCGGCAAGGTCGTCGAGACTAAGCGGAAATATTAATACATGGAGGAAAATTAAAAATGAAAAGAGTATCAATTATTATTATCATGTTATTATGGATTATGGTTTTTCTTATGGCATGTAGCGAAAGTATTGTTCCTGCAGAAACGCCCAGTCTTAATAATAGCGCTGAAATACCAAAAACAGAACCTTTAGCTCCGTCGGGAACAGAATCTTTAGCTCCATCAACGGCAACAACATCCACTCAACCTCAATCTACCGTATCTCAATCTGCAGATACTGCGACTTTTGGTGATTTTACTGTAAAAATATTAAAGAGTGAAGTTATAAAAGATGCCTCAAAGAAACCTGCATTAAGAGTGTATTTTGAATTTACAAATAATAGTGATAAAAATGCGTCTTTTGTTTTTACCATTTCTGCTAAGGCTTTTCAAAATGGTGTTGAATTACAGCCAGCATTTGTCATGAATCCCATACCCGAAGATAATAATATAATAAGCGAAATTAAGCCGGGTATAACGATTAAATGCTCTCAGTTATTCTCGCTCAAAGATAAAACACCCGTTGAGATGGAGGTTTCTTATTTATTTGATTTTGAAAAAGAGAATATACTCAAACAGATAATTAACGTTAATAAATAAAAGGGGTTCGCTATGAAATGCTCAAAATGCGGAAGCGAAAACGTCAACGTCCAGGCTGTGACGCATATCGAAAATAAGCGGCACGGCGTGATATGGTGGCTGCTTATCGGATGGTGGTGGGTGATCTTTAAATGGGTATTTTTCTTTATCCCCGCCCTCATAGTAAAACTGTTCGGAAGGCAGAAAATAAAGAGCGTCACCCGCTCCGAAGCCGTATGCCAAAGCTGCGGCAATCATTGGGTCGTAGGATAAAGCAAAAACCATAAGCCGGGTGATCATATGCAAATACAGAAGGTTTCGGAAGGCAAATATCGCATTTGGGTCTCCGCAGGCCGCGGCCCCGACGGAAAGCGCCTGCGTTACTCCCGCACAGTTCACGCAAAGAACGAGGAAGCCGCAAAAAAGCTTTTAAAAGCGTTCGAAAAAGAAATCCTTAAAGACGAAATCCCGCTGCCGAGAAATATGTCGTTCAAACAGCTTTGGGATCTGTATATGAGAGACCATGTGGAATTATCCTGCAAGCCGTCCACGCGCGAATGGTACGGTGAATGCGGCAAAAGGATTCTCGCCGTATTCGGCTATATGAAAGCGTCGGCTATCAAGCCGACGCAAATAAGCAGCTTTTTTGCAAACCTGAGAGATAAGGATATTGAAATCGCGGGATTGCCGGGAGGCCTCGCCGACGAATCAATCAGGCATCATTACAGGGCTTTGCGCGCGGTTTTTAATTTCGGAGTAAAGTACAAAATTTTAAAAGAGAACCCGATAAGCTGTATTACCATGCCAAAAGCGAAGAAGAAACAGATCCGGCCTTTGTATGACACCGAGCTGCCGAAGGTGCTGAACGCTCTTGCGAACGAACCGCTAAAATGGCAGGCGTTATGTTCGCTTGCCCTCACCACCGGCATGAGGCGCGAAGAGCTCCTCGGTTTAAAGTGGTCCGATATTGACATGGATAATTGCGAGCTGTCTATACGCCGGGCGATTCAGCAAACAGAAAAAGAGGGCCTGTTGATCGACGACACGAAAACCGAGTCGTCGAAACGTAAAATCGCTGTGCCCGAGAAAATCATATCCATATTGGAGTTCTGGAAAAGGGAACAAAAGCTCATCCTTGTGAAGCGCTTCAACAGGACGAAAAAACTGAAGGTCATAGAACCCGATACACTCAAATACCTCGAGCGGTTAAAAGAACGTATCAATAATTTTGAGGACGAATTTGTGTGGAACCAGTACGACGGGCGGCCCATGTTCCCGAGAAGCGTCACGCACTACTGGATAGACTTCAGAAAGAAATATGATCTGCCGCACGTGACCTTCCACGGCCTAAGACACACATCGGCGACGATCTCCATCGCGGATGGCGCCGACATCGTGTCGGTGTCGGCGCGGCACGGCCACGCGGACGCCTCCACGACCCTGCGGATCTACGCGCACGCGCTCGAATCCGCAGACCGGCAGATCGCGAAAAAATGGGACGCCCGTATATCCGAAATTTCAAAGTGGCACACAAGTGGCACAATTCCGCATGACAACGCAAAATGACATTATTTACAAAGCGAAAAGGTGCCGTATTTATGCACCTTTTCGTGGTGACCCACCGGAGACTCGAACTCCGGACACCTTGATTAAAAGTCAAGTGCTCTACCGCCTGAGCTAGTGGGTCAGATATTTAAACGCGGGCACGCTTTAGCCCCGCGCCGTTGACGCTTCGCGATTTAACATCCGAAGAAATGTGGCTGGGGTGGCAGGGTTTGAACCTGCGAATGCGGGAGTCAAAGTCCCGTGCCTTACCTCTTGGCTACACCCCATCGCCGCCCCGTTCACAGAGCCCCCGGGGTAACCGTGCGAAATTTTGGGGTGAGCGGTGGGATTTGAACCCACGACCTCCAGGGCCACAACCTGGCGCTCTGACCATCTGAACTACGCCCACCACGCGCTTAAAAAACGATTTGGCGCGCCTGCAGGGACTCGAACCCCGGACACACGGCTTAGAAGGCCGTTGCTCTATCCACCTGAGCTACAGGCGCATACGGCGCGTTCCGTTTTCGTTTTAGCAACCGACAGAACGGAATTTTATCATATGTACGCGGCTGTGTCAATCAATATGCTTCGTTACGAACCTTGCTGTTTTTAACCGCTTTTGCAGCGCGTTTTCTGTAAGCGCGATAAGGATATCTTTCAACTTGCCGCGCGTATTTTCGGGGATCTTTACTTTGGCGATCTCTTTCGGAACGATTCCCTCCATGCTTCGAAGAGCGTCCAAAACGTCCCTTCCGACTCGCGCGGCGCCGTTCGCGCACGCTTCGCAGACAAACCCGCCGCGCTCCGCGCTAAAGCGCGTTGCTTTTGGCGAACCGCACGAAACGCAGCTGTCCGGCGACGGATAAAGCCCTTCTATGTAAAGCAGCCTCTGCAAAAAATAGCACAGGACCGTATCGCGCGGCGCCGCCTTGGTCTCAAGCGCGTAGAGCGCGTTTACGACGAGCGCGAACAGCTTAGGTTCCTTGAGATCCTGCTGAGCCGCCTTTTCCGCGACGTCCGCAATAACGCAGGCAGCCGAATAGGCGTCGTAGTCCTCGGGCAGCTTCTGGAACGAATGGGTGATGCCGCAGCCGCGGATACCGTAATACCCGCCCTTTTCGTAAAACTCGTACTCGCCGCAGCAGAACATCGACGACGCGCAAAAAAGCTTCGAAGTCTGCTTCTTCGCCGCTTTCACCTTCGCGGACAAAAGCCCTCTGTCCTTAGTCAGAAGCGTAAGCATCCTGTCCGCCTCGCCGAAATCCGCCGTCCGTATCACGATGGCGCTCGTCCTGATTACCTGATCACTCGTACCCAAGCTCCCTCATTACCCGCTTCGAATCGCGCCACGAAGGCTCGACCTTTACGAAAAGCTCCAAAAAGACCTTCGTGCCGAAAAGCTCCTCTAAATCCTTCCTCGCCTCGCTGCCGATGCGTTTGAGCTGCCGGCCGCCGCGGCCTATTATAATTGCCTTATGCGTCTCGCGCTCGCATATTATCACGGCGCAAACGTCAGTTATATCCCGCTCTTCGCGCCGCGACACCTTTTCGATCAAAACGCCGATCCCGTGCGGGACTTCCTCCCGAAGCAGCAGGAGCGCTTTTTCGCGAATAATCTCCGCGGCAATCGCTCTTTCGGGCTGGTCGGTGTAATAATCTTCGGGGTAATATAAAGGCCCTTCCTTAAGGTATTTTTTCAGCGCTTCGAGCAGTTCTGTTACGCCCTCGCCCGTTTTCGCGGATATTACATATACCCCGTCCGCTCCCGCGGCTTTGAGTTCCGCCGCCGCGGCTTCGCATTTTTCAACGCCCGCGGCGTCCTTTTTATTCACAACGGCCGCGACCGGAACACCCTTTTTTACCAGCTCGCCCATTACGGCCTTGTCGCGTTCGTCCGCTCCGCGCGTCGCGTCGCACACGAGAAGAACCGCGTCGGCGTTCCGAACAGCCTCGTACGCGGTCTTTACCATATACTCGCCGAGCCTGTTCTTCGCGTCGAATATGCCCGGCGTATCGATGAAGACCATCTGATACCCGTTTTGCGTAAGGATCCCCGACAGCCTGTTCCGCGTCGTCTGAGGCTTGCTTGAAACTATCGATACCTTTTCGCCCACAAGGCGGTTGACGAGCGTCGATTTGCCCACGTTCGGGCTGCCCGCGACGGCGATGAAAGCCGATTTAGTGTCCAATCTCTTTCTCCATATCTTTCCCGGAAAACGCGTCGGGAAGGAGCTTGTCGAGCCTTTTCGACCTGTATTCGAGAGCTTCGTTGGACACGACGACTTCCATGCGGGGCGAAAATTCCGCGAGCGCCTGCCTGCACGCTCCGCACGGATATGTAAGATTGCCGGAATCCGAAGTTATGGCGATCATCTCGAAATCCCTTTCGCCGCTTATTACCGCCCCGAACAGCGCGACCCTTTCCGCGCAGCAGGAAACGCTGTAAGCCGCGTTCTCGACGTTCGCTCCGACGTATACCCTGCCGCTCTTCGAAAGAAGCGCCGCCCCTACCCGAAATTTAGAGTAGGGCGCGTAGGCGTTTTTCTTAGCCTCGTGCGCTTTCTTTAAAAGCTCCTGCGCCGTCATCTTCTATACCCCGCTTTGTCCAATATCTCCCTTTGTCTTTCGCGCATCTTTTCCTCGTCCCGCTCCGTTTCATGGTCGTATCCGAAAAGATGGAGCATCGAATGCGCAACGAGAAAAGCGATCTCCCTTTCGGTCGTATGGCAGTATTCCGCGGCCTGCCGCTGCGCCCTCGGAAGCGACAGGGCGATGTCTCCGAGGAAATGCTTTTCTTCCGACGGGAAGGACAGCACGTCCGTCTCCTCGTCGCGCCCCCTGAACCGCCTGTTGAGGCTCCTTATGCTGTCGCCTTCCGTAAAGAGGACATTCACTTTAAGCCGCCCTTTTTTCCCTTCCGCTTTCGCAGCCGCTTTCGCCGCCCTTACCGCCGCTTTCCTGTACCGCCGCGTAACCGACACGTTGTCCGCAGATACAAATACTTTAAGCATCCGTGGCCTCCTGCTGCGGATATTTTATCCGCTCGTGAAATGCCCCTTCGTATACCCCCGTAAAAGCCTTTGCGAGCGCGTTCAATTCCTTTCTTCCGAGCGGGCAGTCGTCTAACTGCCCTTCGTTGTATTTTATGCGTATTATGCTACTGACCATATCCTTTATATTTTCGATCCCCTGATCGTCTAAGCTTTTTACCGCCGCTTCGACGCAATCCGCGAGCATCACTACCGCCGATTCCTTCGTCGACGGCTTAGTGCCCTTATACCAGAAAACGGGGTCTTCGGTCGGAAGCCCTGCTTCTTTCGCCCTGTGGAAGAAATACGGGACCGTGGCGTCGCCGTGGTGCTGGGTTATGATCTTTTGCACTTCCCTCGGCAGCTTGTATTTTTTCGCGAGCTCCGCGCCGTATGTCAGGTGCTGCGTTATTATCTTGGCGCTTTCCCTCGGATCCATCGTATCGTGGGGATTGCCGTTCTTCTGGTTTTCCTTGAAAAACCCGGGGTCTTTCAATTTCCCGATATCGTGGTAATACGCTCCAACCCTGCATAAAAGCGCGTCCGCGCCCACGGCGTCCGCGCCCGCTTCCGCGAGGTTTGCCGTAAGCACGCTGTGGTAATATGTACCCGGAGCTTCGACGATAAGCCTTTTAAGCAGCGGATGGTTCGGATCGGAAAGCTCGACGAGCTTCGCCGGAGTCGAGACCTTAAAAGCCGCTTCCCAAAGCGGCTGCGTCCCTATCGCGAGAACGCCGCCCAAAAGCCCGCTGCCCAGCGCGAACGCGCAGTCGATAAGCACGGCGTCCGTGGATACCCAGGACGCTCCCGTCATGTCGCATACGACGGCGAGCGCGGCGCCCGCCGCTCCGGCGACGAGCCCGGAATATATCAGCGACGCGCGGTAGCCGGGCCTGTACAGCGAGAACACGCTCGCAAGGCTCCCGGCGCAAGCTATCAAAAGCGTCCGAAGCGCGGTTACGCTCATAAGTCCGGATTGCGGAGAGCACAGCGCCGCCGCGAGGAAGGAAAGCAGCACGCTCAAGGCTACCGCGCTCCTTCTCGAAACGAGCACGCACGCGAGCATGCTGCCGAAATACGCCGGGATAAGCCGGTTGTCGAGCCTCGCGAGCGGCACCGCAATCGCGACGGTTACTATTATTATAGTACAGAGCATCATGAGTTTTCGCGTTTCCGCGGCCGTATCGCCCTCAAATTGCAACAGGTACATAGCGTATAATATGAAAGCCGTCGCGGTGAAGAGAAACATCCCGACGTACAGCGTCTTGTCCTCATCGGTCCCGACTATTCCGATCTCTTTTAAGACCTCGAGCTGCGCCTTAGACACGACTTCGCCCTCGGTGACCACGGTCTGGTTCGCCTTGTATTTCACCTGCTGAACGGACTGCGCGGCTTCCTCCATCGCCGCGTTCGTCGCTTCGGCGTCGTAGAGCATGTTCGCCTGCAAATACTTGCCCACCGGATAAAACGCAATATACTGCAGGTCGGGATCCGAGTACATGTTCGCTATCTCCCGCTTGATGCCGTCCTTTTCCGCCTGAAGCCTCTGCTGGATTATCCCTCCGTCGAGCGATATAGCGGTTACGCCCAATATGTTTCCTTTAAGGCTGCTGATAAACCCCGAATCCTTTGCCGCTATCGCAAAAATGGCGCTGTCCGGCATCAAAAGGTCTCCGGTCACGATACGGATACGGGACTTCATTTCCGGGGTAATGAATTTTTCCCACTCTATCTTGGAAGCGTCGTAATTTTTTTCGATTTCGGACTGCTCGCCTCCGGCCTCGACTCCGGCTTTAACGTATTCTTTTTTAAGAAATTGCGCCACGTTGTCGAGGCTGTCGAAAAACCCCGATATTCCCTGCTCAACGGACGCGGTCACCGATTCGTCTATCCTGTATACCGGGGATACCGCCGCTTTCGCTTTCGCAACGGCTTCCTCGGTCGAAACCTTATCGACTATCTCGCGGGGAGCGGTTATCGTCGCGGGAGAAACGTCCCCGGCCTCGATATTATACCTTGCGGGAGTTGCCGCGAGCGCTATAAGGGCATATGTAATAAGCATCGTCACCGCAATAATTATCACCGCGGCTGCGCGCTGCCGTTTCGACAGCGCTTTTTTCTTTTGAGCGTCCACGAATTTACTTCCTCGCTTTCTCGTACCTTTCATACGCCCTGACGATGCTTTGTACCATAGGGTGCCTTACCACGTCCTTATGCGTAAGATACTGAACGCTTATGCCTTCCACGTCTTCGAGTATAGATATGCTCTGCACCAGCCCGCTCTTTTTTTCCTTCGGAAGGTCAATCTGAGTTATGTCTCCGGTAACGACTACCTTCGAGTTTTCTCCGAACCTCGTAAGAAACATCTTCATCTGCTCTTCCGTGCAATTCTGCGCTTCGTCGAGGACTATGAAAGCGTCCGAAAGAGTCCTGCCGCGCATGAACGCAAGCGGCGCGACCTCGATTACGCCGCGCTCCGACAGCCTCTGGAACCCCTCCGTTCCCAAGAACTCGTACAGCGCGTCGTAAAGAGGTCTCAGATACGGATCCACCTTGTTCTGAAGATCGCCCGGCAGAAATCCGAGGCTCTCCCCCGCCTCGACCGCCGGCCTCGTAAGTATTATCCTTTCGACTTCCTTGTTTTTCAGCGCGACGACGGCCATCGCCATCGCAAGGTACGTCTTTCCGGTCCCCGCGGGGCCGATGGCGAACACGACGGTGTTTTGCTTGATCGCGTTTATATATCGCTTCTGGCCGATCGTGCGGCTCTTTACCTGCCTGCCCTTGTTCGTTATCGCTATCACGTCCGCCATTATCTCTTCGATGGCGTCCGCGTTCCCTTCGCGCGCCAGCTCGACCGCGTAGCGTATCTTCGATATGTCCAGCTTTTCGTGCTTTCTTATCATCGAGAGGAGCTTGTCCACAACGGTTTTGGCAAGGACCGCGTCCTCTTCCCTTCCGCAGAAGACCACATGCGTGTCTTTCGCGACGATGCTCGCTCCCGTTTCCTTCTCAATCGCCTTTACGTTTGCGTCGAACGAACCGAAAAGCTCCCTTAGCTGCTCCAGGCTGTCGACTTCGATCCCAAGTTCTGTATTTATCGCTTCCAAATCTATTCCTCCAGGTAGACCGCCCTTCCTATGTCTTCCCTCGTTTCGAGATAAACGGACGCTTTCATCATGTCGTTTTCAAGGCTGTATATGGTCCTGTGCCCCGCTATCTCCGCGCCCTCCGGAGCTTTCCCTAACGCCTCGTAATACGCTTTCTCCTCGAGGCCCGCGCGCAGCTTTCCGAACGGCACGGGCGTAAGCGTAACGCGCACCTCGCTGTGAAGCAGAAGCCTTACTTTGACCGGAAGAAAAAGCTCCCCGCCTAACGCGTATTCATTCGTTACCGCCGTATCGTAATCGGCAAACCGGCACGGCCCGTCCAAAGAAGCGGTGTCCGCGCCGATAACGACGACTCTTTCGGCCTGCGTCCTGCCGGTTTTAACCCTTGTCTGCTCGTATACCGGCGCCTGCGCTTCGCCTTTGTACCATACGGCGCCTATTACCTTCCCCTTCGCCGCGAAAAGCATCACGGGCTTCCCTTCGTCCGCGACGACCCCGGATATCAGTATGTCGCCCGCTCTGACCGTATCGCCTTCCTTAACGACCGCGCGTCCCGCAAGCTGGATAACGCTCTCGACAAACGCGTCCTTTTTGGCTATGATGTTGCAAGGCCTCTTTTCGTCGTATACGGCGGGCGGCATTATAGCGGGCACGATCTTTACGACGGCGATCACGCCGCTGTAATGTATGTCCATCCAGGCTATCTCATCGTGCGCGACGAGCATGTCTATGATGATCTTGCGAAGATTTGGGCTTCCCTTGTATGCCCAAGGTTTAAGTCCCATGGACCCGAGTTCCGCCCGAATCTTTTCGCCTTCGTAGAAGCTTACTCCTTCGACCTCGACTCCCCAGACAAACTGCGTCGCCGCGATAAGCGCAAGGATAAACGCCGCGAGCCCGATAAGGATGGCCTTTCTCTTTACGAGTCTTCTTAAAAGGAACGGGAGCCCGAAACCCTTTCCCGCGGTTATATTATACCTCTCGGGCGCCCATGCGAGAAGATTGCCGAACCCTCGCGCCGTAACGCCCGCGCTCAGCGCGGTATACGATACCCGCCTTGCTCCGAAGAGCTTGACGCCCCGCCTCCCCGCCTCGTCGACGAACCTTTCGAGCGAGAGGCCTTCGACCTGTATCATAACATATCCGCTAATAAAATGCCATAATTTCAAGGCTTTAACCTCTTTGATTCGTATCGGACCGAAAAAATGCGGCCCCGGACGGCTAAGAAAGACTCTTCGAGGCTTTCGAGCACCATCCCGCTCCCTTCTATCGTTATCGCGAGCTCCCCGGCGTCGACGCTTATCCTTTTTTGAGTATACTCCTTGACCCTTCCGCGGTTTTCGATCACCACGTCGGTATCGTCGGTAACGACGAGCCGAACGCAGCCGACCGCCTCAGGCGCGAGCCCCATCGCCCGCACTATGCTTTTTTTTACGTTCTTCACTCCCACGGCAATCTCCTAAAAACGCGCGCCGCGTCTCTAAGATAGATATGCCGCGACGGTATAAAAAAGAAGGTCAAATAACAGTATGTGGCATAAAAGACCGCCAAAAACGAAAGGATACGGGTTTTCAATAAAATTTGCAATTTTCAAGTGCGTACAAAAATGCCTTTCGCGGTTGACCGTGAAAACAAATATATATATAATGATTGTTTGGGAATGCGAACGTGTCGCTTCCCGCCACTTTAAGTTATAATGCTGAGCAGCGAGCCATATGGTTGGCGGTTCCGCAGGTAAGCTTTTAATTTATAAGGAGGACGATATGTCATTGAAACAAACTATTGACGGAAATACCGCCGCCGCGCATGTCGCGTACGCCTTTTCGGACGTAGGCGCGATATTCCCGATAACCCCTTCTTCGCCTATGGCGGAAATGTGCGACGAATGGGCCGCGCACGACAGGAAAAACATTTTCGGCCAGAGGATGAGGATAGCGGAAATGCAGTCCGAAGGCGGAGCCGCGGGTGCCGTGCACGGAAGCCTCGTAGCCGGCGCTTTTACATCCACCTTTACCGCGTCGCAGGGACTGCTGCTTATGATACCGAACATGTATAAAATAGCGGGCGAGCTTCTTCCCTGCGTTTTCCATGTCAGCGCGAGGACGCTTGCTACCCACGCGCTGTCCATATACGGCGACCACAGCGACGTTATGGCCACGAGGCAGACCGGATTCGCGCTCATCGCTTCGGGCAGCGTACAGGAAGTCATGGATTTGGCCGCTATCGCGCATCTCGCGACGCTTAAAGCGAAAGTCCCGTTCCTTCATTTCTTCGACGGATTCAGGACCTCCCACGAGGTGCAGAAGATAGAGATACTCGAGTATGAAAAACTCGCCGAAATGGCGGATAAGGAAGCAATCGCAGATTTCAGGAAACGCGCGATGAACCCAGAGCATCCCCATCTTCAGGGTACCGCTCAAAACCCGGATATATTCTTCCAGAACACCGAAGCCGCGAACAAATACTATGACGAGACCCCGGCTGTCGTCGAACAGACGATGCGGGATTTCTATGAGGCGTTCGGCAGAAAATACAATCTGTTCGATTACGCGGGCGCTCCGGACGCGGAAAACATAGTCATACTGATGGGAAGCGGATGCGAAACCGCCGAAGAAACGGTCAATTACTTAAATTCCAAGGGCGAAAAACTCGGAGTCGTCAAAGTCCGCCTTTACCGCCCGTTCAGCGCGAAACACCTGCTCGCGGCGATACCCGCAAGCGTAAAAAGGATCGCCGTCCTCGACAGGACGAAGGAACCCGGCGCATTGGGAGAGCCTTTGTATCAGGACGTGGTGACCGCGCTCGCCGAGGCGGGAAGGAGCATAGACGTGATCGGCGGAAGATACGGGCTTTCTTCGAAGGAATTCACGCCGTCTATGGTCAACGCCGTGTTTAAAAACCTAAAAGGCGAAATGAAGAACCATTTCACGGTGGGGATCAACGACGACGTCACCCACCTAAGCCTCGATTTCTCGGAAAAGATTGACCCCGCGCCGGAGGGGACGTTCAGGTGCAAGTTCTACGGCCTCGGTTCGGACGGGACGGTCGGCGCGAACAAGAACTCGATAAAGATAATCGGCGACCATACCGACATGTACGCGCAGGGATATTATTATTACGACTCGAAAAAGTCCGGCGGGCTTACGATATCTCACCTGCGTTTCGGGAAAAAACCGATACAGTCCGCATATCTGATCGATGTCGCCGATTTTATAGCGTGCCATAACTCGGCGTTCGTATGCGCTCTCGACATGCTCTCCGACATAAAGGAAGGCGGCACGTTCCTTCTCAATTCGCCGTGGTCGCTCGAAGAAATGGAAAAACAGCTTCCCGCGGCGATGAAGAACGCGATAGCGCGAAAGAAAGTAAAGTTCTACAACATCGACGGAATCAAGCTCGCCGAACAGGCCGGCATGGGCGGAAGAGTAAACACCGTAATGCAGTCCGCGTTTTTCAAGGTGGCGGGCATCATACCCGAAGCCGACGCGATGAAATACATGAAACAGGCCGTCGAAAAAACCTACGGCAAAAAAGGCGACAAGATAGTGAAAATGAACTATCAGGCGATAGACTTGGGCGCGGCCGGCATAAAGGAGATAAAATACCCCGAAAGCTGGGCGACGACGACCGAAGGCGCCCCGTTCGCCTCTCCTCCGGACGACGCGATAGATTACTATAAGGACGTTCTGTTCAAGATCGTCGCTCAAAAGGGCGACGAGCTGCCGGTATCGGCCTTCGATCCGCGCGGGTTCTTCCCGACGGGGACGACGCAGTACGAGAAACGCGGGATCGCGGTAAACGTCCCCGAATGGATACCCGAGAACTGCATAATGTGCAACCAGTGCTCGTTCGTTTGCCCGCACGCGACTATACGCCCGTTCCTCGCCAAGGACGAAGATTTGAAAAACGCTCCCGCGGCTTTCGTTACGAAGGAAGCAAAAGGAAAAGACGTCGCCGGCTTGAGGTTTAGGATGCAGCTTTCCCCGTACGACTGCTCGGGCTGCGGGAACTGCGCCGACATATGCCCGTCGAAGGAAAAGGCGCTCGTAATGAAGCCCTTGTCGGAGATAGGGCCTGTCGAACGAGTCAACTGGGAATTCGCGAGGAAACTCCCGAAACCGCGCATAACCGTGAACAAGGCGACCGTAATCGGTTCGCAGTACCAGCAGCCTCTGTTCGAGTTCTCCGGCGCCTGCGCGGGCTGCGGCGAGACCCCGTACATAAAACTCATAACGCAGCTTTTCGGAGACAGGATGCTGATAGCGAACGCGACGGGCTGCACGTCCATATACGGCGCGAACACCCCCACCTGTCCGTATACCAAGAACGAAAAAGGGCACGGGCCGGCGTGGGCGAATTCCCTGTTTGAAGACAACGCCGAGTTCGGATACGGGATGAACCTCGCGATGAGCCAGCGCCGCGAGCGCCTCGCGCTCCTCGTCGAAACATATGGAAACAAGGCGGGCAAAGACGCGAAGAAGATCTGCGACGCGTGGCTCGAGGTTAAGGACGAAGGCGGAGACGCGACCCGCGAGCCTTCCGCCGCTTTGAAGGAACTCATCGACGGCTGCGTGAACTGCGGATGCGCTCTTGATCCTCTCGCGGCTGAGATAGCGCAAATGAGCGACCTTTTCGTGAAAAAATCGGTCTGGGCGTTCGGCGGGGACGGCTGGGCGTACGACATCGGCTACGGCGGGCTCGACCACGTGCTCGCAATGAACGAAGACATAAACATACTCGTCCTCGATACCGAGGTGTATTCGAACACGGGAGGACAGGCGAGCAAATCGACTCCTACCGGCTCGATCGCGAAATTCGCCGCGGCGGGAAAACGCACGAAGAAGAAAGACTTGGGCGCCATGGCGATGACTTACGGCTACGTTTACGTCGCGCAGGTCGCGATGGGCGCGAACCATAACCAGCTTATAAAGGCGCTCGTCGAAGCGGAAAAATACAAGGGGCCGTCGCTCATAATCGCGTATTCGCCGTGCATAAACCACGGCATCAACATGAGCAAGTCTCAGGCAGAGGAAAAGTACGCGGTCGAGGCTGGTTACTGGCACCTGTACCGCTACAATCCGGAGCTTAAGAAGGAAGGCAAGAATCCGTTCATATTGGACAGCAAGGAGCCGACGGCAAGCTACGAGCAGTTCATAAGCGGCGAGATACGTTATAACTCGCTGCTGAAGCAGTTCCCGGAGATGGCGGAAAAACTGTTCAAATCCGCGGCGGAAGAAGCGAGGGAACGCTACGAGTATTACAGGAAGCTTGCCGAGGGTTAAAAACCAAGGCGGATAAATCCGAGTATTTTTACAGCGGCGACGACTTTATCCTCGCGTACCTGCGGGGATAAAGATCCGGGGCCGCTTTTTGTTTATTTATCAGAATAATCGCGCCTTCGCCGACCGGAAAAACGCCCGAAACGTCGCAGCCGAGTGTTTTAAGAGCGCCCCGCGACCTTTCGAGCTCCTCCGGGTACGAAGCGCCTTTCCAAGCCGCGACGACGCCGCCGACTCTGACGAGCGGCGCGCAAAGCTCGAGCAATATTCCGAGCGGAGCGACCGCGCGGGAAAGCGCCGCGTCGAATTTTTCGCGAAAGGCTCCCCGCCCCGCTTCTTCCGCCCGTCCGCAAACGGCGTGCGCTTCGATATGCAGCGCCCCGGCGGCCTTTTTTATGAAATCTGTCTTCTTCCCCGCCGAATCGAGCAGAGTAAGCTCGATGTCAGGCCTAAATATCTTTACCGGTATCCCGGGGAAGCCCGCGCCCGCGCCGACGTCTATCACGCGCGCGCCCCGCGGAATTCGACAGAATTTAAGCAGCATCGCCGCGTCGGCGAAATGCCTTTCCGCGGCTTCCTTTTCGCCGGCAATACGCGTAAGGTTGAACCGCGTGTTCGCTTCGGCAACGAGCGCGAAATACCTCTCGCATAAGCCTATCTGTTCTTCGCAAAACGGTATTCCCGCTTCCTCCAGCCGGAAGCGGAGCGTGTCGGCAAAAACGCTCATATAGCCTCCACTCCGCGGGAAACCGGGCGCAGCGCCGCGCATAACTCGAATCCGGAGCCGGTTCTTGCTATCAACTCCCGGGCTTCCTCTTCGGTACCGACCGCGCAAAACACCGCGCTCCCCGAACCGGTGATGATTGCCTTACGCGCTCCCGCGTTTAACAGCGTTTCAACGGCGCTGATTATTTCCGGGCATATTTCGGCCGCCGCGGGCTGGAGGGCGTTTGCGGCGCAAGAGCCAAAGAGGGCCGCGTCGCCGTTTATCACGGCGCTCTGGACGCAATCCATGTCGATACGGCCGCCGGGACGGTAACGCCCGAACGCGTCGGCGGTCGATACTCCCGCGAACGGCTTTACTACGGCGTAATACATGGGCTTTTTTATTTCCACCGGAAACAGCTTCTCCCCTATCCCCTTTGCCCTGGCGGTTCCGCCCGTAAGCGCGAACGGCACGTCCGCGCCTATGCTTTGCGCGATCTCAAGCAGAGCCTTGCGCCCGAGGCCTGCGCCGTAAAGCGTATCGAGCCCTATAAGCGCCGCCGCCGCGTCCGCGCTCGCGCCGCCAAGCCCCGACATTGCCGGTATGCGCTTTTCGATGTGAATTTTAGCGCCCGAGATCTTTGTAAGCTTCAGGAAAACCGACGCTGCGCGGTACGCGGAGTTGCTTTTTTCGTCCGCGACGTCCGTGTCCGCCGTCACCGAGAGCTTTTTCGACTTTTCGACCGTAACGACGTCGAAAAGCGAAACGCTCTGCATCAGGCCGTCGAGTTCGTGGTAGCCGTCGTCCCTTTTGCCGGTAACGTCAAGCGACAGGTTCAGTTTCGCGTACGCTTTAAGCCTTATCATTTTTTATCCTTTCAAGCGCCCAAGCCGCGTGCGTTTTTACCGGCTCGACGGACGAGCGGGATAATTCGTCGAGTATGGCGGCCGATTCACGCGCCCTTACGGCGCCCGCGTACAGCGCGGCCTGTGACTGGAGCCTTGTCCGGCGCGCCGTGTTCGCGCCTACGAGGGCTTTCAATCGTTCCGTGGCCGTTCCGCGAAGAAGCTCCGTCAGATCCGCCTCGACGGGCGCGCTTCTTTCGGGGCTGTTAAGCGGGCACGCGCTCTGGCATCTCTCGCACCCGAAAAGCTGGTACACGTCCGCGCGCAGACGCTCCGGGACGAGCCCGTTGATATGCGCCCGAAGGCAGCTGCCGATATCCGGCACCGCGCCGGACGGGCATGCCTTCGCGCAGCGCCCGCAATGAAGGCAGCGGCTTTCCCCTTTACGGTATTCAATCGGCTCCGCCGCGTCCGTGAGTATTATCTGTATGCAGACGAAAGAACCTAAATCGTCGTGGTAATAAAACCCGTTGCCGCCGATAAAGCCCCCAGTGCGCAAAGCGGCTTCCCGGACGGAAATATCTGAAACGCGCACGGCATGTCCCCCCGACCCGTTGATATGACGGACAAGCTCGTTCGCCGCGTGATAAGCGGCGTTCGACGCAATATAATACGGCGAAACCGCCATCTTCCCGGCGGAAGCCCCTGACGCCGGAAGGTAGCTTTTAAAAAGCGCGATCATGCACTTAGCGGTGCCGAGGTATGAGCTTAAAGGGACGCGCCCGCCGCGCAGCAGCGAAACGTCCCCGTCCGCGCGGGCGAAACGTATGTCGTCGATATTTAGGCTTTTCGCGTATCCGGCTATCTGCCGCGCCGAAAGTTTCATGTCAGGATTATTGCATAAATAAACATAAATAACAACGCCGTCCTTTAAAAATGTTGCGCTGTACCGGCCTCTGATATATAATGACGTAAGATTAGGCTCAGTAATTAAAAAGGATATCCTGACTTATGAAAAAGTTTTTGCTTATATTATTCGCGCTGATAACGGCGGCGGCGTTCACGGCGTGTTCCAAGCCCGTGATAGTTTCAACGGCGCTCGGCGATTTCGAATGCGACGAAAAAGTGATGGACAGTATCGACGGGATAGGCGGAAGCTCTCTTGCCGCCGCGCCGGGCAACATACTGCTCGTATTATATCTGACTCCCGCCAAAGGCAACAACGTGACTATGGATCAGGCGGGCGCCTTTTTCTTTAACGGCTCAACGGTAACGGTCAACGGCCAAACGTACGATATGAACTGTATCGCCTACGAACAGTCCGCCGGGACGATAAAGTACGGGCTCGTGTTCGAGATACGCGACGACGGCTATTCGGACGCCAAGCTCCCGATCGTGAGCTTTACGCCGCCCTCGGCGTTGCCGACTCCGAAGCCCGCGCCGACGCCCGCGCCGACTCAGACTCCCGAGCAGACGCCGGTACCGACGACCGGGTCTTAAGGCTTGTCCCAAAGGGAGTATTCTTTCGTATTTTCGAGCGCGGTCATTATCCTGTCTCGCGCTTTCGGGTTGCCCGCGCCGATGTGCGCGAGCAGCCTTTTCATTTCCTGCCTTTTCGTTTCTCCCGATACCGGGCAGGGGTTTTCGACCGACGGGACGCCGCGCCTTTTCACGGCGGCTTTTATCTCTTTCTCCGGAAGCAGTATGAAAGGGCGTATAAGCGTTATACCCATGCGGGAAAGCCGCGTCACCGGGGTAAAGGTACGGAGCCGTCCTTCGTAAAGCATGCTCAGCAAAAACGACTCGATGCAGTCCTCTCGGTGGTGCGCGAAAACGCATTTTTCGTAGCCGTTCTCCTTCATCCGCGTGAACAGCGCGCCTTTGCGCAGCTTCGAGCAGAGCGCGCAGGGGCTCCGCTCGTCCCTCGACTCGAATACTATCGTCGATATTTTCGTTTCTATCACGGTATGCGCGATTCCCAAAGACGCGCAGTAGTCCGAGATCGTCCTGATATCGAACCCGGCAAACCCCAAATCCACGGTATACGCTTCGATACGGAAATCCTTGCGCGAGAAACGGCGGTAAAGGCACAGCGCGTCAAGCAGCAGCATCGAGTCTTTCCCGCCCGAAAGCCCGACGACCAAAGTGTCGCCGCCGTTTATCATCGAGTATTTTTCATCCGCCCGCCGGAGGTGCCCCAAAACGCGTTTCATAATCCCGCCACCGCTAAATTATACTTTCGCGCGATGGCAAATTCAACATCCTGATAAAACGGGGAGATTAGGCGACTATAACCGCATAAGACCGCGGTTTTTAAAGCAATTTAACGCTGAGTCCGAAAAACGGCGCATTTTCGTGTTTGCAACGGATAATCTATGTGTTATTATTATCGCGGTAAAAAACCCTTATCAAGAGAGGCGGAGGGACGGGCCCTGTGAAACCCGGCAACCGGACTTTAAAGTCAAGGTGCCAATTCCCGGCAGATGAGGCGAAAAAGTTTAAGCCTCGCGCGCGCGGGGTTTTTTAATTAAGCGAAATAAGGAGACAAAATGAAAAGGCTTTTTACATCGGAGTCCGTGACCGAGGGGCATCCGGACAAGATATGCGACCAGATAAGCGACGCGGTGCTCGACGCGATACTGGCGCAAGACAAGAACGCGAGGGTAGCCTGCGAGGCGACGGTATGCACGGGGCTCGTGCTCGTAATGGGTGAAATAACGACTAATTGTTATGTCGAGATTGCGAAGATCGCGAGGGACACGATCCGCGAGATAGGGTTTACGCGCGCCAAGTACGGATTCGACGCGGATACCTGCGGCGTCATACTCTCAATCGACGAGCAGTCTCCCGATATCGCCATGGGGGTCAACAAGGAGGACCAGGGAGCGGGAGACCAGGGGATGATGTTCGGATACGCGTGCGGCGAAACGAAGGAGCTTATGCCGCTTCCCATAACGCTCGCGCATAACATAACGAAGCGCCTCGCCGCCGTGCGCAAGGACGGGACTCTCGAATACCTGCGCCCCGACGGCAAGTCGCAGGTGACCGTCGAGTACGACGGGACTGTGCCGGTGCGCGTCGACGCGGTAGTCGTTTCCGCGCAGCACGCCGAGGACGTGACGCACGACAAGCTTGAGCAGGATATTATTAAACATGTCGTAAGGCAATCCATTCCGGCGGAGCTTCTCGACGAAAACACGAAGTATTACATCAACCCGACCGGAAGGTTCGTTTTAGGCGGCCCCGCCGCGGACTCCGGGCTTACCGGAAGAAAGATAATCGTCGACACCTACGGCGGCTATTCGCGGCACGGAGGCGGCTCGTTCTCCGGCAAGGACCCCAGCAAGGTCGACAGGAGCGGCGCCTACGCGACGAGGCATATAGCAAAGAATATCGTCGCGGCGGGACTCGCGGAGCGGGTCGAGATAGAGCTTGCGTACGCGATAGGAGTCTCTCGGCCGGTGTCCATATTCGTCGACACGTTCGGAACGGGGAAAATCGACGATATCGCGCTCGCGAAAAGGATACGCGACAGGGTCGATTTGCGCCCGGCGGCTATAATCGAGCGCCTCGGGCTTCTCGCTCCGATATACAAGCAGACGGCGGCCTACGGGCATTTCGGCAGGCCGGATCTGGATCTGCCATGGGAAAGGCTCGATCTTGTTGACAGGCTGGTTTAAAAGCAACGGATGCGGCGGACGCGCTCTTTGCGGCGCGTCCGCCGCATATATGGTTATATTAAAGATCATATGCCATATACTTTAGGGAACCCTCGTTTCCGAACGCAAGACCGCCCGTCGGTTTGATATTTTATCCTTGATCCAAACCTTCAATATATTCAGCCCTTCAACAAAATGTTCCCGCGCGCAGAATTACGCCCCTTTTCCCGCAATATAAATATCAAAAAGGGGATTATGGAGGCGCGTACCATGGATAAGGATTCTCTGCCAAAGCTTGAAATCGACGGCTTTACATATGAACAAAAAACAAAACCGCAAGCTGCCGTGAAAAAAACCTATGATTTTTTGCGGGTGGCTAAAGACGCCGGAAAAAGGATAAAAGAATTTCGGCTTGCGCAAGCCGCACGTCCGGAGCGAAGCGAGCCGGACGTCGATTACCGGCGGTTCATATTGAAGACCGGAGCCTGCGCGGTCATAGCGGTGCTCATACTCGGGATCGCGAGCATAGGCTCGCCGGATACGAGATTCATCACGGAGGCGCTAAACGGCGCGCAGCAGCATGAGTTCAACATGGACGAGGACATAGGAAGGCTTAAATTCGTCGACACGTTAGACGGCGAATCGCAGAGCGTATTCAGCGCGAACCCCGGCGCAGTAGCCGTGTATCCCGCCAAAGGCGACATAGTCACCGCGTTCGGACAGGCGGGTTCTTCGGGAATCCGCATAAAGCCCGCGAACGCAAAAGCCGTATGCATCGCGAAGGGCACGGTAGAGCAGGCGGGCAAAATAAACGGCGAGCAGTACATCAAAATCGCGCTCGATACCGGAGAAGCCGTGTATTATTACGGCATAAACCCGGTGGTAAAAGTCCGCGACATCGTAAAACCCGGGGAACTCGTCGGCGACATCATAGGGGATTACCTGTACATAGAGATAAAAGACAAAGACAAATACATAGACCCGGTAGCGTTTATAGAGCGGCAGGCGGCAGCGGTGAACGAAACCTCATGAGAGGGATAAAAATAGGCAGGCTGAAGATAAACATACTGATGATACCGGCCGTTATAATACTCGTCGCCTTGGGAATGGGCGACGTTGTTTTATGCACCGTTCCGGCGCTGTTATTGCACGAATGGTCGCATATTTTAGCGGCCGCCGCCGCGGGCATGCAGGTAACGCAGCTGGAGCTTTTCCCGTTCGGGTGCGCCGCGAAGATGCAATGCTTCGCGGTCTCGCGCGCGAAGGAAATAATAGTCGCCGCGGCCGGCCCCGCGGCAAACATGCTTGCCGCGTGCGCGCTGTTCGTAATAAACAGGTATTACTGCCCGTTCGACGCGGCTGGGAAGCTTATCGCCGCGAACCTTGCGATCGCTACGGTCAACCTTTTGCCCGCGCTTCCTCTCGACGGCGGGAGGATAGCGAGGGCGGCGTTCGCGAATTTCCTCGGGTACAAGCGCGCGACGAAGCTCACCGCCGCGGCGGGCATATTCTTCGCGGCGGTGATAACGGGATTGGGGATCTATATCGCGCTCACCAAGACGATAAATCCCGGTTATTTCGTCATGGGGTTTTTCCTTCTTCTTTCGTCGATAACCGAATTAAAAAGCGCGCCGTACACGCTGATACGCGATTTTTCGGGAAAGCGCGAGAGGATGCAAAAGCACAAAACGATAAGCGTAAACAGGTTCGCCGCCATGCAGGGCGAGAAGCTGTCGGACATAATGCGCGAGTTCGAGCCGGGCAAATACAACATCGTTACCGTGCTCGACAAGGACATGGGCGTCCTGGGGGAGTTGGACGAAAGGCGCATACTCGACGCGATGATGGAAAAAGGGGCGAATGTGACGCTGCGCGGCATATGCAACGGTAAAAAATAACAAGGTGCAAACCTTTGTTGTTATGCGGGTTCCGCTGTGTTAGAATATTTCGGTAGCTTGCGGAGGATATCAGGCATGCAAATATATTACCTGCGCCACAGCGCCGTCGCCGTCGTTTTGGACAAGTCCCTGCTTGTCTTCGACTGTTTCCTGTGCGCAAACGAGGGGCTCGAACGCGGGTCGGTAAGCGAGAGGGACTTAAAAAACGCGAAATCGGTTTACGCGTTCGCGTCTCATTCGCATTCCGACCATTTCAATAAGTGCATATTCGGATGGGAAAAGATAAATCCGCAGACGGCCTATATACTCGATTCGACTATACGGGACGAAAAGATGCCCGGAAAAAGCCTGCCCGGAAGAACGGTTTTTTTGAGCCCCGGGGAAACGTACGAAGACGGGTATATCAAAGCGAAGGAATTCGGCTCCACGGATATCGGCGGGAGCTTTTATGTCGAGTGCGAGGGAGTCCGCCTGTTCCATGCGGGAGACTTAAACTTCTGGCACTGGAGGGACGACGGCGACGAAAAATATTCGAAGCAAATGAAAATATTATTCGACAGGGAGCTTGAAAATATTAAAAACGGCGTCGTGAAAATCGACTACGCCTTTTTTCCGGTGGACAGCAGGATCGGAAGCGGGCATGACGAAGGCGCGGATCTGTTTATCGAAGCGTTAAAACCCGGCGCGTTCGTACCGATACACATGAACGGTTTCGGCGACGCGCTCGCATACGGCGAAAAAAACTTTGAAGGCACGCGCATAATAGCGCCCAAAAAAAACGGCGAAAGGCTGGTGTGAAAAATGTTTCGCTTAGACCACGCGAACATAAACGTAACGGACATCGACAGGAGCTTAAAATTCTATGCGGAAGCGTTCGGGTTGAAGGAGGTAAGGCGGATAACGTCGGACGAGTATACGATAGTATTTTTGTCGGACGGAGCGACGGGATTCAAACTCGAGCTGACCTGGCTCAAATCGAAGCAGGGGGCGTACGACTTGGGCGATAACGAGAGCCATCTTTGCTTCGAGGCCGACGATTTCGACGCGGCTTACGAAAAGCACAAGGAAATGGGGATCGTTTGTTTCGAGAACAAGGCGATGGGAGTCTATTTCGTTGAAGACCCGGACGGGTACTGGCAGGAGGTTAAGCCGAAAAGGTGATGATCGACGCCGATAAGCTCGACGAAATGCTTTCAAAAGTCCAGAAGCCCGCGAGGTATACGGGCGGCGAATTGGGCGAGATAAAAAAGGATATCGATAAGGACACGCTGCGGTTCGCTTTTTGTTTCCCCGACGTTTACGAGGTCGGAATGTCGCACCTCGGCACGGGGATATTGTATCATCTGCTGAACGGGATCGGCGGCGTGAGCGCGGAAAGGTGTTTCTGCCCGTGGCCGGACATGGAGCACGAGCTGAAGTCTAAAGGCGTGCCGTTGTTTTCGCTTGAAACGAAGACACCTTTGGGCGCGTTCGACTTTTTGGGCTTCAGCCTGTCGTACGAGATGTGCTATACGAACGTGCTGGCGATGCTTTCGCTCGCCGGGATACCGTTTTATTCGAATGAAAGGAACGAAAATCATCCTCTCGTTATAGCCGGAGGGGGCTGCGTATATAACCCGGAGCCCGTCGCGGACTTTTTCGATTTGTTCGTCATCGGCGAAGCGGAAGAATCGCTCGTCGAGCTTTTGAATCTTTACAAGGACTGCCAAAGGCGCGGCGTTTCAAAGAACGGGTTTTTGACGGAAGCGGCGGGGATAGAAGGGATATACGTTCCGTCGCTTTACGAGCCGGATTACAACGAAGACGGCACGGTTAAAAGCATAAAGGCCTCCGGAGCGCCGGAGAAGGTAAAAAAACGCATAGTCAGAGATTTCGACGCGTCATATTTCCCCGAGTTTCCGATAGTCCCGTTCGTCGCGCCCGTGCACGACAGGGTCACCCTCGAGATAATGCGCGGATGCACGAGGGGGTGCAGGTTCTGCCAGGCGGGGTTCGCGTACCGGCCCGTGCGCGAAAGGAGCGCCGAGCGGCTTTTTTCACAGGCGCGCAGATCAGTTGAAAACACGGGCCACGAGGAGGTGTCGCTTTGCTCGCTTTCTACGGGGGACTATTCGCAGGTCGGGAGGCTCGTCGGCACGCTCGCGGACAGCCTTTCGGGCATAGGTGTGTCTCTTTCGGTCCCGTCGCTGCGTATCGATTCTTTTGAGGGCGGGTTCGCGGAGAAACTGAAACGGGTCAGGAACGCCGGGCTTACGTTCGCTCCCGAAGCGGGAACGAAGCGCCTTCGCGACATAATAAACAAAAATATTACCGACGAAGAAATATTGTCCGCGGTCAGGGAGGCTTTCGAAACCGGTTCGAACGCGGTGAAGCTGTATTTTATGATAGGGCTCCCGGCGGAGACCGAAGAAGATATAAGAGGGATCGCGGATACCGTGCGGCGGATCAGGGACGCGTATTACGGCGTCCCCGCCGAAAAGCGCAGAGGCGGGCTTAGGCTCACGGTAAGCGTTTCGAATTTCGTGCCCAAGGCGCACACTCCGTTCCAATGGGAGCCGCAGGATCCGCTGGAGACGCTTTTAAAAAAGCAGAAGCTGTTGATAAGCCATTTCAAGGCGCTCAGGGGAGTTGATTTGAAATGGCACGAGGCGAAGCTCAGCCTTCTCGAAGCGGTGTTCTCGCGCGGAGACAGGAGGCTTTCAAAGGTAATAGAAGAAGCGTTCAAATCCGGGTGCAGGTTCGACGGCTGGATCGAACTTTTCGATTTTGATAAATGGATGGGCGCGTTTATGGCCGCGGGGCTCGACCCCGCGTTTTACGCGAACAGGAAAAGAGAAGCCGGCGAGGTCATGCCTTGGGGGATGATCGATACCGGAGTATCGGACGAGTATCTGCAAAACGAGCGCAAAAAGGCGTTCGACGCAAAGACTACGCCCGACTGCCGCGCGGGGTGTCTGAACTGCGGGCTCAGGGAAGCGGGGCTTTGCGTATGAGGATCGCGCTGCTGTTCGAAAAGAAAGGCGCTGCGAAATATATATCGCATCTCGATCTGCAGCGCGCGTTTTCGAGGGCGGTAAGGCGTTCCGGGCTTCCGGTAAAGATGTCTCAGGGGTTCAATCCTCATTACGCCGTCTCGTTCGCGTCCGCGCTCGCGACGGGGATCGAAAGCGAGTACGAGATAGCGGAATTCGAGACCAAAACCGATATGCCCGCGCCGGAGTTCCTTCGGAAAATTAGCGGCGCGCTTCCGCCGGGGCTTTACGCAAAGGACGCCGCCCGGTTAATAGACGGAGCTCCGAAGTTGGCCGCCGCGGTGCGCGAGGCGCAGTACGCAGTGAAAATAAAAAAAGCCGACGCGGATGAGTTAAAAAGCGCGGTCTGTGATATAATGAACAAGGATTCCCTGATGGTCGTACGGAACGGCCAGGAAACCGACATAAGAAAGATGATAAAAGAATTGTCTTTCGGCGGCGGGATCATAACCATGAGGCTGTCCGCGGCGCCGGAAGGGACGCTCCGGCCCGATACGCTTGTCGGCGAACTGAAAAAACGCGCGGATTTTACCTGCGGCATCACGCGCACCGGGCTCTATACATATGCGCACGGCGGGACGCGGGACCTCTTTGGCGCATTTACTCAGGAAACTTAAGGGCGGCGCCCTTGATATATTTTAAATTTGACGGAGTTTAGGATGGACAAAAAAATAATAGCCGACGTCAGCCCGCACGAGGTAAGGATCGCGCTGCTCGAGGACGACAAGCTTGCAGAGATATATGTCGAGCGGCGCGGCAAGGAAAGGCTCGTCGGCAACATATACAAGGGCCGGGTCGAAAACGTATTGCCGGGCATGCAGGCGGCGTTCGTGGACATAGGGCTCGATAAAAACGCGTTCCTTTACGCGGGGGACATACTCGCGGACACTTCCGATTTTGAATTCGGGCCGAATCCCGAGCATCCCGACCTGCGCTCGAAGAGCATCGGCGAAGCCGTCCAGCAGGGGCAGGAAATAGTGGTACAGATATTGAAGCAGCCGGGAGGAGCGAAGGGCGCGAGGATAACGACGCACGTCACCCTGCCGGGCAGGATGCTCGTACTGATGCCGACCGTAAACCATGTCGGAGTGTCGAGGCGCATAAAGGACGAGGCGGAGCGCACGAGGCTCAAGGAAGTCCTCGAAGGGATCAAGCCGGAAGGCATGGGCGTAATAGTCCGCACTGCGGCGGAGTACAGGAGCGCCGAGGATTTCCGGGACGAGCTTGAGCTTTTAGTAAAGCTCTGGAAGCGAATACAGGCGCGCTGCGAGGTCATACGCGCGCCGAGGCTGATACACGCGGAGGAGCCGCTCGTATTCAGGACCGTTCGGGATATGTTCACTCCCGACGTGAGCGAGTTCGTCATCAACGAACGCGAGTATTACGACAAGGTGACGGCGCTTGCCGCGATCATCGCGCCGAACATGAAGGACAGGGTAAAGCTCTATACCGGGGGCGCCAGCATATTCGACGATTACGGAATCGAATCGCGCATAGACAAGGCGCTCGAAAAAAAGGTTTGGATGAAGAACGGCGCCTATATAATAATCGACGAGACCGAGGCGCTTACCGTGATCGACGTAAACACCGGCAAGTTCATAGGCGACAACGACCTTCAGGAAACGATCCTCGAGGCGAACATCGAAGCGGCTAAGGAAATAGCCAAGCAGCTTAGGCTGCGCGACATAAGCGGGATCGTCGTAATCGACTTCATCGACATGGAGACGGAGGAAAACAAGCAGAAAGTAATAAAGGCGCTCGAGGCGGCCCTTTCAAAGGACAGGACAAAGACGAACGTATTGGGGTTTACGAACCTCGGGCTCGTGGAGCTAACGCGGAAGAAGGTAAGGCGCAAGCTTTCGAGCATCATCAAGATGACATGCCCGTACTGCCAGGGGAGCGGGACGGTGGACAGCGAGGAAACGACCGCGCTGAACCTGCGCAGGCTTATACTGAAGCAGATCGCGCATTCGGACGCGAAGGAATACCTTGTCGAGATAAACCCGATGGTCTCCAAATACATAGATTCGCGCGACCCTTCGGAAGCTCCGATAATCCCTAAGATCGAAGGCGTCAAGTTTTATATAGTTGAAAGCGAGGCGCTGCATATTTCGGATTATCGGGTGACGGAGATCGCGTCGGCGAAGGAACGAGAAAAGCTCATAGGCAAAGCGAAGGTGTTTTATTGACAGAACGGCGCGCGGTATGATAAAATTCGTATTCGAGCCGCTCGGAAATGGTTTAAAATCCTTTGCGCCGGACTTGCCCCTTTGGATAGGCCGGCGTCGATAAAAGCATAAGGCTTTTCATGAAAGGTGCCATAACGGCGAGACTGGCGGGAGGAGGTAAGCAGAGGTGTACGCAGTATTTGAATCGGGCGGGAAGCAGTACAAGGTTTCCAAAGGCGACGTCGTTTCGGTCGAAAAGCTTGAGGCGGAACCGGGCAAGGCGGTGAGCTTCGACGCTCTCGTCGTATCGAACGGAACGGACGTATTGATTGGGACGCCCGTAGTCGACGGCGCGAAGGTGCGCGCGAAGGTATTGGAACACGGCAAGGAAAGAAAGATAATCGTTTTCAAGTATAAGCCAAAGATCCACGAGCGCAAGAAACAGGGACACAGGCAGCCGTTTACGAAACTCGAGATCACGGCGATAGATACGAAGGGCGCCATGGCGCAGGAAAGCGGCGAAGAAACGGCAAAGCCCGCGGCGGAGAAAAAAGCTCCGGCGGCAAAACCGGCGGCAGCGGCGGCGCCGAAAGCGGCGCAAAAGCCGGCGGCGGCGAAATCAACGGCGGCCAAGACGCAAACGGTAAAACCGGCCGCATCGAAACCGGCGGCGAAGCCGCAATCCAAGACTTCCGCGGCTAAACCGGCGGCGGCAAAGCCCGCGGCGGAGAAGAAACCCGCGGCGGAGAAGAAGCCCGCGGCGGAGAAGAAACCCGCGGCGGAGAAGAAGCCCGCGGCTAAAAAGCCGGCCGGAAAAGAAACCAAATAAGGTCGCATTCGAAAGCGAGGGGATTACAATGGCACATAAAAAAGGCGTGGGAAGTTCGAGAAACGGCCGCGACAGCGAAAGCAAGAGGTTGGGAGTAAAACGCGGGGACGGCCAGACGGTTCTCGCGGGTAATATACTCGTCCGCCAGAGGGGGACGAAGATCTATCCGGGCAACAACGTAGGCATCGGAAGCGACGATACCTTGTTTTCTCTCGTCGACGGCGCGGTGAAATTCGAGCGCCGCGGGCGCGACAAAAAGCAGGTAAGCGTCTACCCGAACTGAAAAAGCGCTATTCCGACAGGCTCCGAAAAACGGAGCCTGTTTTTTTGCATTAAATAAAATATTAGCATGTATTGACATAATAAATAAATATTTTCACTATATAGGATGGGGTATGGGGTGAGGTAGTAATCGTCAAACGGATTTATACTCAAGCCTTGACAAGGCTGTCTCACATTCCATGCACACGCGCGGGTTGCAACTTTGTTCCCGCCTTTGGCAAATGGTATGGTAACGGACTCACATTCCATGCACACGCGCGGGTTGCAACGGAAAACGGGCACGGCTTGAAAGCCGTCATACCGCTCACATTCCATGCACACGCGCGGGTTGCAACATACAAGGGTTTCGCCAAGAGAATTCTTTATATACTCACATTCCATGCACACGCACGGGTTGCAACCGGACATATCAAGCGACCATATTTATCTCGTTTACTCACATTCCATGCACACGCGCGGGTTGCAACCCCTATTTTATTGGGGCTATATGGGGATGTGGCGCTCACATTCCATGCACACGCGCGGGTTGCAACATCTGCACCTCGCGCCGAAGA
>Ga0078972_1005094_pt1 | contig 34197 bp, 29 predicted proteins | sample YelNatPaOPGAMG01_FD_67568 | JGI IMG/M metagenome (GOLD analysis project Ga0078972, IMG submission 67568) | Hot spring thermophilic microbial communities from Obsidian Pool, Yellowstone National Park, USA - OP-RAMG-01 (SPADES assembly) (version 2) | ecosystem: Environmental > Aquatic > Thermal... | reverse complement strand
CTTTTATTTGTTTCCATTCCTAAATACTTCTTATTTTTTGTTGAAATTTTCAAATGTTAATATCAATTGATGATATTACAACCTTTATAACTTTATTTTATTATATAACATAAATAAAAATTATATAAATGCAAATACTATGTGGATAACTCAAGCTGATGATATTACAACTTTTATGATGTTTATTTATATAATTATAACATATATATTGTTGTATATGTATAAATTATATGTCTATAGAAGAATGGTGTGGAGAGGGAGGGAAGAAGAAAAGAAAAGAAAGAATAAGAGAGGAGAAGAGAAAAAAGAAAGAAAGAAAAATACAAAAGATTTTAAAGCTTGGATTCCCGTCTTCACGGGAATGACAGAAGGGCGCGGATAGAAAGAAAAGAGAATACAAATACAAAGAATAAAATACAGAAGACTGAAAGCTTGGATTCCCGCCGGAGTTTATCCTCGTGAAGACGGGAACGGGAATGACAGAGAAGAGAGAATTCGGAGAAAAATACATATTTATGAAGTCTCACTTTGAGGACGAAGAAAGGGTTCGGAGAAAAGACTTGGGACAAATACATATTTATGAAGTCTCACTTCGCAGACGAAGAGAGACTTCGGGAATGGAGAGAGAATTCGGGAAAAAAGACTTCAGACAAATACATATTTGGGAAGTCTCACTTCGCAGACGAAGAGAGACTTCGGGAATGGAGAGAGAATTCGGGAAAAAAGACTTCAGACAAATACATATTTGGGAAGTCTCACTTCGAGGACGAAGAGAGACTTCGGGGAAAACTCCTTCTGAGGACGAAAAGAGGGTTCGGAAATCGTTAATCTATTAAATATATCAACTAAACAATCTTATATATTCGTTAAATTTTATAAGTCTTTCTCTTGCTGGCGCGCCAATTTTTAAAGCGTCAATCATAGAAGCTTTTGCGATATGAATGATTGCCGTATCAACTGTTTCTCCTGAACGATGAGAAATAATCACATTGCCATTATACTTTTTTACGGCTTTTATGGCTTCGCAAGTTTCAAAAAGAGTTCCTATTTGATTTGGTTTTATAATAGCTCCGGTGATATATTTATTTTTCATATAAGAATCTATCTTGCTATAAGATGTAGTGGTCAAATCATCTCCGATAATCCATATCTTTGGCAATTTTAAACAAGCTTCTCCAAAGCCCAAATAATCTTCTTCATCTAAAGGATCTTCAATTGATATTAACGATGGAATATCTCGCGTATAAGAAGAATAAATATTTAACATCTCGTCTTTTGTTTTTTTCTTACCTTCAAAATCATATTTTCCATCTTTGAAAAATTCAGAAGCTGCGGCGTCAATCGCAAGAGCAAAACGTTTTTCAAAATGCAAATTTTTTATTGCTTGATTTATTATTTTAAGCGGAGCTTCGTTATCTTTAAAATCAATCGCATACCCGCCTTCGTCTCCAATCGTTAAACGTTTTAATCCTGTGTTCTTTTTAAGAATATTTCCAACTTCTCTATAAACAGAAATAATTCGCGAAACCATTTGCGTTGGGTTATCAAATGGATACGCAACTACAATATATTCTTGAATTGAGAGATCTGTTTGCGCGTGAACTCCCCCATTTATAATATTTGAAAAAATCATAGGACGACGGGTTCCGATTTTGCCGCCTTTGAAATAAGTATTTCTAATAACTTCCCATAATTCTTTTTTCTCGCTATTTGCGACAGCTTTTGCGGTTGCTAAAGAAATGCCTATCATAAGATTCCCTCCTAAAATATGCTTGTCTTTTGTTCCATCAAAATCTATTAAAAATTCATCAAGAGATTTAATTGATGAAAAATTCTTGCTTCGCAAGGAAGGCATCAGTTTTTTAATATTTTTTTTCGCCTGTAAAAAACTAACGACACTCGCTTCGTCTTTCCCGCGACTTTTTCCAGAAGGAACTTCTGAAATTCCGACAAATCCAGAATCAATTTTAACAGAGACGTTTATAGTAGGTTCTCCACGAGAATCAAATACTTCAATGCAAGATATATCTTTTATGCGCATATTAAGGAATAAGATTTATAGGACTATTCGACAAAAATCCTTGTATATTTTGAAGCGTTGTTTGAAGTATTCTCATTAAAGCTTCCTTTGAGTTAAAAGCGTTATGCGGAGTTATTAAAACATTCGGCATTTTCATCAAGATATCGTTTTCAAGAATTGTTGAAATTGTTTGTTCTGAAACTTTTCCGCTATTTATCAAACCAAATTCATTTTCGGTTCCGCTTTCTTCTTCAAAAACATCTATTGCCGCGCCAGCTAAAATATTATTATGAATCGCTTCAACCAACGCTTTTGTTTCAATAAGACCTCCGCGAGCAGTGTTTATAAGATACGCGCCAGGTTTAATATATTGAATGTTTGAAGAATTTATTAGATGAAAAGTTTCTTTTGTTAATGGACAATGCAATGAAATAACATCTGAATTTTTTAATAAATCCTCCAATGAAACATATTTGAAATTAAATTGAGTTTCAAGTGAAACATTTGGAAATACATCGTAAGCTAAAATATTCATTCCAAAACCATTTGCGATTGATATCGCCTCGCGACCAATTCTGCCAGTTCCAATTATTCCAATAGTTTTTCCCTTTATATCAATCCCCCTCAATCCATCAAGCGAAAAATTGCCATATTCCTTTACTCTATCAACCGCTTGATAAATTTTACGCGTTAGATTCAAAATTAATCCAAACGCAAATTCGGCGACAGTATTATCTCCATAACCAGGAACATAAGAAGTTATAATATTGCGCGATTTGCAAAAATCAACATCAATATGATCAAAACCAGTAGACCTAGTTGTCACAAATTTCAAATTCGGAAAAAATGAAATAGTTTTTTCGTTTATTCGCGAATTTATAAAAACAGAAATTGCTTCATAATCGTTTTTCTGAAAAACAGAATCTTCGCTCAACGGTTCGTCAAAAAAATCAACTTCGTGATCTTTTAATTCTGTTTTAACAAAATCTTCTTCCCACTTTTCACACTCAAAAAACGCTATTTTCATTATTTATTATCTTTAAGTTTATTTTCCTTTTCGTAAACTCTTATTATTGTTGAAGCAACGGTATCAGGATTTAATGACATGCTTTCAATTCCTTTTTCAACGAGGAAATCAGCGAATTCAGGATAATCCGAAGGAGCTTGTCCGCAAATGCCAATATATTTTTTCCTTGAAATACATTTTGGAATTATTTGAGATATAAGATCTTTGACCGCAGGATTATTTTCATTTGCAACTTTACTGACAATTCCAGAATCGCGATCAAGTCCAAGTGTCAATTGAGTCAAATCATTTGAACCAATAGACATTCCATCAAAAACATCCAAAAAGTCATCAGCTAAAATAACATTTGAAGGTATTTCGCACATAACATAAATAGGAGTTATTTTTACATCAGCTTTACTCTGAGAATCTTTTTTATCTTTCATAAAATTCTTCACGGAATAATTTGTATGCAATCCTGCCTCTTCCATTATCTCAATAGTATTTTTTCCTTCCTCAGGAGTTCTGCAGAAAGGAACCATTGGAATAACATTTTCAAATCCCATCTCTTCGCGAACTTTTTTCATCGCCAAACATTCCAACTTAAAAGCAGGCTTAAACTTTGGATCGTAATAACGAGAAGCTCCACGCCAACCTATCATTGGATTTTCTTCGTATGGCTCGTAAAGTTCCCCGCCAACCAAAGCTCTATATTCATTTGTTTTGAAATCTGAAAAACGAACAATAACAGGACGAGGATTAAAAGCTGCCGCTATCTTTGCTATTCCGTATGCCAAATTATCAACATAATATTTTACTTTGTCTGGCGCGTTATGCGTCATATTGTTTATATGAACTTTAAATTTCGGCGGAAGCTTGTCAAAATTTATCATTGCAAGAGGATGAATTCCTATTTTTGAAGCAATAATAAATTCTTCGCGCGCTAAACCAACGCCAGAACTTGGATAAAAAGAATTTTCAAACGCTGTGTCAGGCATAGCGACGTTAACCATAATTTTTGTTTTTGGAACAGGCATCTTTTTCAAATCTCTTTCGGTGACAGTAAATGGTATTTTCCCATCATAAACAATTCCATCGCTACCAGTAGTGTCAATGGTAATCATCTGTCCGTTTTTAAGTTTTTTTGTCGCAATCTCTGTTCCTACAACCGCAGGAATACCAAGCTCGCGACTTACAATCGCGGCATGAGATGTCCGTCCTCCTTTGTCAGTAATAATAGCGGAAGCCATTTTCATAATTGGTTCCCAATCAGGATCTGTCATTGTTGTCACTAAAATTTCTCCCTTTTTGAAATCGCCAATATTTTTCGTGTTCAAAATAATATGAACAGGGCCAGAAGCTATGTGAGAACCGACAGAAACTCCTTCTAAAATAGGTTTCATACCAGACCTTGATAAACGATATTCTTTAACTTTTGAAAAATCTTTTTCCGCTTGAACCGTTTCTGGACGAGCTTGAACAATAAATAATTCTCCAAGCACTCCATCTTTCGCCCATTCAATATCCATAGGAGTCCAATGTCCGTTTCTGTCAGTGTAATGTTTTTCTATAATACTTCCCCATTCTGCCAATGTGATAATTTCTTTATCTGTCAAAATAAAATTATCTTGTTCGGCTTTTGTAGTTGAAATAATTTTCGTTTGTATAAGTTTTTTCGCGGAAGGAGCGTAAATCATTTTTTTCAATTTAACTCCCATACGTTTTTCTATTATCGGATCTATACCTTTTTTGCCAAGATTACTTTTATAAACGAGAAATTCGTCAGGCGTTACTTCACCTTGGACAATCATTTCTCCCAAACCATAAGAACCGTTTATAATAACGAGATCTTTAAATCCAGATTCTGTGTCAACTGTAAACATAACACCAGAAACTCCTTTATCAGAACGAACCATTTTTTGAACGCCAACTGAAAGCGCGACTTCCAAATGATCAAAATGTTTGTCAACTCTATAAGAAATTGCTCTATCTGTAAAAAGCGATGCCATTGCTGCGCGAGCCGCAACCATAAGCTCCTTTGTTCCTCTAATCGCAAGATATGTTTCTTGCTCTCCGGCAAAAGACGCGCCAGGAAGATCTTCTGCTGTTGCTGACGATCTCACGGCAACATCAATATTTTTGCCATATCTTTTTTCCATATCATGATATTGGCTTTCTATTTCTTTAACGAGATCCTGAGGAAATGGCGTAGCGTTCATTTTATCGCGAACTATTTTTGCTCTTTTCGCTAAATCTTTTAAATTTTTGGTATCTAAACCATCAAGTGTTTTCTTTATAAAAACATCAAGCTCACCAGATTTCAAAAAATAACGATAAGCGTCGGCTGTTATCACAAAACCGCTCGGAACTCTTACTCCTTTAGCACCAAGCGTTCTTATCATTTCTCCAAGAGAAGCATTTTTTCCTCCAGCTATATTTATATCTTTAATGCCAACTTCTTCAAACTTTACAGTTAATTTATTATTCATATTTTTTATTTTTTATATTTATTTTTTTATTTTTTATAATTGCTACATTTTTATTAATTTATTTTTTATATTTAATTCCAATCATTAAATCTGAAACATTTGAACCAGTATCTCCCATCATTAGATAATCTCCTTCGGTTGAGAAAAAATCATAGGAACGATTTTCTTTTAGAAAAACTTCTGGGGCGAGATTTTTTCTATTAGAAACTTCTTTAGTAAGTATATCACAAAACGCGCCGCCAAATGAAGTGTTATCTATTCCATCGCTTGCGACGCTCATTACTAACTCATCGTCATAAATATTTAAAAGCGCTCCAAGCGCGACTTCTTGATTTCTTCCTCCAACACCATTTTCATTTGATATTGTAACTGTGGTTTCTCCTCCATAAAGAAAGATTGATTTATCATCGGCGTCATGAAGATTTTTAGCAATCATTGCGCCAACATCTCGCGCTTCGCCAGACAAAGAAGAACTAACTATTGTCGTTTTAAACCCAAGCTCAATCCCCTTTTTTTTCATAGCGTTTAGAGCAATGTTGTTATCAACCGCCAATATATTTGCAACTCTTTCAAAATATTTATCTTCTTTTGGAGTTTCAATTAAATTTTTATAAATGATATTAAAGTTCCGCGCTGGATCATATTTATCAAGAACTAATTGAGCGTCTTTTATGGTCGTCAAATCTTTTACAGTAGGACCAGAAGACACAAAACCAAGATCGTTATTCAAAACATCTGAAAAAATAATAGAAACAGCTTGAGCTGGATAAGCGTCTTTTGCAAGATAACCACCGCGAGCAAGCGATATGTGTTTGCGAACCGTGTTTATTTCTTCTATTGTCGCGCCAGTAGAAAATAAATGTCTTAATAGCAATTGCTCGTTTTCATAAGAAAAATTTTCAGGTTGGCATAATAATGTTGATCCACCGCCAGAAATTACAAAGAAAACAAAATCATTTTCTTTTAAATTTTTTAATTTTGAAATTATTTCTTTTGTCGCTTCAACATTTTGTTCGCTTGGAAAAGGATGCGTTCCAACGTATGTTTTGATATTTTTTATATCGCCTTCTTTTATATCAAGGACAATGCCATCGGTGATTCTATCTCCAAAAATATTTTGAATAGTTTTAACAGCGTTGATGGCGCATTTTCCAACTCCTATCACGATAAATTTTCCATCTTTATCAACTTTAAATTGTTTTCCAAAAACATCTAAAATATTATTTTTAAAAAAAATATTCTTATTAATGACAGATTCTGTATCAATAGCTTCTAATCCAGTTTCAGCTAACTCAAGAGCGACTTTGCGAATGTCATTCTTTGCAAGTTCATTTAAATTAAGTATTTTCATAATTAAATTTGCTTTAATTATATCACACTATATTAAATTATTCAGCTACTGGTTCTTTTATAAAAATCGCTTTTCTGCTTTTATTTAAAAGCAAATGAATAATAAACGCAGTAATAGTTCCAAGCAAAATTCCGCCTAAAATATCCAATGGCCAATGAACACCAACATAAATTCGCGCTATACCATTTATTAAAGACAAAATCAAAAACCAAATGCCCCATTTTTTGTTATAAAAAAACACCGTCATAGACAATGTAAATAAAAAAGTGGCATGCCCCGAAGGGAAAGAATATCCAGATTCATTTATTAGAGGAACAATATTTAAGGCAAAAGAAGGTCTTAAATGATGATAAAAAAGCCGGATAAGCTCTGTGATAATTCCACGAGAAACAATGACGGAAATCAACGCTTCGGAGAAAAAAAATAATTTTTTTCTCGTTCCTTTTTCTTTAAATACAAGTATTAAAAATAATAAAATTAATATATATAAAAAATCTTGAGCGCAAAAAACTCCGAAATCATCAAGAAAGAAATTACGGTTGCTTAGCCCATAAATCAAATTAAATAAATACTGATTAAAATAATCCATACTTATTATTAATTAAAGAAATAGAACGATCTATTCTTTAACATACGGCAATAAACCCATAAAACGAGCTCTTTTTACGGCTTGCGCTAATTTGCGTTCATGCTTCGCGCACAATCCAGTGTGTTTTGGATTTATGATTTTTACTTGACTGGAAATAAATCTTTTTAAAACTTCAACCTCTTTATAATCAATATCTTTTATATTCTGTGAACAAAAAAAACACTGTTGCATATTTTTATTATTTAAATTTTTTTAATTTGAAGAGAATCAAGTTCGACCGCTGTGTCCCTTCCAAAAATTGGGACTAACACTTTTACACTTCCCTTTTCTTCGTTAACTTCAGAAACTTTTCCATCGTAATCTTTAAAAGGACCATCTGTAATTTTTACCAAATCGCCAATGCGAACATCTATAACAGTTCTATTTTCACTTACTTCCTTTGAAATGTCAGATTTTGCGAAAAGAACATCAACTTCATCTTTTGAAAGCGGAGTTGGATCGGTATTATCAGGACCAACAAAACCAGTAACGCGAGGAGTATTTCTAACAACATACCAAGAATCTTCAGTTAAGATCATTTCAACAAGAACATATCCAGGATATATTTTTTCTTCAACTGTCTGACGTTTGCCACCTTTCACTTTTACAATTTTTTCCTTTGGAACTAAAACATTAAAAATTTTATCTCCCATAGCAAGCGATTCAACTCTTTGTTTTAAATAACGAGCAACCGCTTCTTCATAACCTGAATATGTTTGAACAGCATACCATTGTCGTATTTTTTTTCCGTCGTTTACTTCTGATAGATTATTTTGATAAGCCATAAATAATTAGATAACAAATGTTTTTATAAGATACGAGAATATATAGTCAAAAATGCCTAAAAATAGAGCGATTCCAACAGACATTCCAATAACAATCAAGGTAAGACGAATACCCTCCTTTCTTGTAGGCCAGTTAACATGTCTCAATTCCTGTCGCGATTCATTTAAAAACTTTTTTGTTTTAGCAAACATTATGGTTATTTATAACAAGTATTCTATTAAAAAGCAAGATTTCATTTACTATCAAGTTTAAATCTTAACAAAATTAAATATCAAGATTTTGAACAGTTGATGCGTGAGTTTGTATAAAGTTCTTTCTAGGGACAACATCGTCTCCCATTAATATACTAAAGAATTTATCAGCTTCTTCCGCGTCAGAAACTTTTACTTGTTTCATAAGTCTATGCTCTGGATCCATTGTCGTTTCCCATAATTGCGTAGCGCTCATTTCTCCTAAACCTTTATATCTTTGAACACTTGGAACTCTTTGTGAACGAATCTGATCTTCTGACTCAACTTCAACTTCTTCTGAAATTTCTTCAGAAACTATTTCTTTATTTTTTGAAACTCCCTTTGCGGACTTTTGTGAAGTTGATTTCATCATTTCTTCAATAATTTTTTCTCTTTCAATATCAGAAAAGGCGTAACGAACATCTTTTCCAAGTTGAATTCTAAATAAAGGCGGTTGAGCTATGTAAATATATCCCCCTTCAACAACCTTTGTAAAATGACGATAAAATAGAGTAAGAAGCAACGTGCGAATATGCGCGCCGTCAACATCAGCATCGGTCATAATGACAATTTTATGATAGCGAAGCTTATCTAAATTAAATTCTTCTCCAATCGCTGTTCCAATAGCAACAACAAGCGCGCGAATCTCGGCGTTCGCAAGCATCTTATCAAGTCTTGATTTCTCAACATTTAATATCTTTCCACGAAGAGGCAAAATAGCTTGAGTATGACGATTTCTCCCTTGTTTTGCGGTGCCGCCAGCGGAATCTCCCTCAACAATAAAAAGTTCCGATTCTTCAGGATGTTTTGAAATACAATCGGCAAGTTTTCCAGGAAGCGTTAATCCTTCAAAAGCTCCTTTTCTCAAAACTGTTTCACGAGCAGCTTTTGCGGCAAGGCGCGCTTTTGCGGTTAAAAGAACCTTGCTAATAATTTCCTTAGCTTCTTCGCGATGCTTTTCTAAAAATTCTTTCAGCGCGTCTCCAACAATGTTTTCGGTAGCAGTTCTTGCTTCAGTGGTTCCAAGTCTATTTTTTGTTTGTCCTTCAAATTGCGGATCAATAACCTTAACAGAAACAACAGCTACAAGACCTTCGCGCATATCGTCGCTTGTTAAATTTTCATCTTTTTCTTTTAGAAAACCTTCCGATCTCGCGTAATTATTTATTGAACGAGTTAACGCCGATCTAAAACCAGTTAAATGAGTTCCGCCGTCTGGAGTAAATATATTATTTGCAAAACTCATTTCTTGAGTTTTTGTGTCATCAACATATAAAAAAGCAACTTCAACATTTATATTTTGTTGTTCCTTTTCAACGTAAAAAATATCTTCATGAAGACGATTTTTCCCTTTTGCCAAAAATTTTACATAAGACAAAACTCCGCCCTCAAAACAAAAACCGTAAAAAATAGGAACTTCAGATCTGCGATCAAAAAAGTTTATACGAACTCCTTTAGTAAGATACGCTTGCTGACGCAATCTATCAAAAATTCTTTTATCATTAAATTCTATATCTGGAAAAATTTCAGGATCTGGAGAAAATGTGACTCTCGTTCCAGTTCTGTTTGACGCGCCTATTTTTTTTACTTTATCTTTTGCCTTTCCACGTTCATATTCTTGATAAAAAATACCTCCATCGCGTTCAACCTCAACCCTCATTTTTTCTGAAAGCGCGTTAACAACAGATACACCGACTCCATGCAAACCGCTTGAAACTTTATAAGAACCGCTTGCAAATTTTCCTCCAGCGTGAAGAGTCGTTAAAACAGTTTCAAGCGCTGATTTTTTTGTCTGCGCGTGAAGATCTACAGGAATACCACGTCCATCGTCTTTCACAGAAACCGTATTTCCAGGCAAAAGTTCAACTGTAATATTTTTAGCATATCCCGCCATCGCTTCGTCAATGGAGTTATCAACAACTTCCCAAATTAAGTGATGCAATCCATCAGGTCCTGTCGTTCCAATATACATTCCTGGACGCTTTCGCACCGGTTCAAGCCCTTCAAGAACAAAAATATCCTTTGCGCCATATGACGCATTGCCTCTTGTGCTACTGCTTGAATTTGTTTTATCAACGTTTTTCTGAGATTTTGTTTCACTATTTGAAGAAACACCGGAAACGATATCTTTCTCTTTTTTATTATCTTTTGACATATTGTTTTATGTTAAAAGTATAACACAAAACAAATAAAAAATCTAATTTATAAAGGTTATTATAAAGTGAGAATTTGACATAGAACAAAGTCTCTTCTCTTTCCGAAGGAATTTCCATGAAGTCTCTCTTCACCCGCGAAGGTATTTTCCCCGAAGTCTCTCTTCGTCTTCGAAGTGAGACTTCCTAATATGTATTTATCCTATTCTTATTCTTCTCTCTTTGTCTTTGTCTTTATTCCCCAAATTTTCTCCGTCTCCGAAGTCTCTCCCTGCGAAATGAGGCTTCCCAAATATGCTTTATTTTATAATTTTCACAAATTGTTAGCTCGTTATTAAATAATAAATAGTAAAAATTTAAAAAGAAAAAAACCGCGAAAATCGCGGTTAATGCATTATTGCACATCGGACAATTAGCTGTCCGAAAAACAATAATGCGATTATGACCAGGATAATAAAACCCCAGTCATATTTTTTTTTATTTTTCATTTTATTTTCTTTATTTTGCCAGAGGGCTCTTTCACAATTGAAAGTTTACCGTGGCGGACAAAGGAGTTTTAATAAAACCCCACTCTCCGCCAAGGTAAACAAAAGACCTGCGACAAAATATAAATAAACCTTTCAAAGAACTGTCTATAGTTTAGCATATAATATATTATTTGTCAATAAGATTGTTAGAAAATTCAAAAGTCTCTCTCTGTTTTCGAAGTTTCTCTTCTCTTTCCGAAGGAATTTCCATGAAGTCTCTCTTCACCCGCGAAGGTATTTTCCCCGAAGTCTCTCTTCGTCTTCGAAGTGAGACTTCCTAATATGTATTTATCCTATTCTTATTCTTCTCTCTTTGTCTTTGTCTTTGTCTTTGTCTTTGTCTTTGTCTTTGTCTCTATTCCCCGAATTCTCTCCTTCTCTCCGAAGTCTCTCCCTGCGAAGTGAGACTTCCTAATATGTATTTGTCCCTCTGTTTCCGAAGTCTCTCTTCGTCTTCGAAGTGAGACTTCCTAATATGTATTTATCCTATTCTTATTCTTCTCTCTTTGTCTTTGTCTTTATTCCCCAAATTTTCTCCGTCTCCGAAGTCTCTCCCTGCGAAATGAGACTTCCCAAATATGCTTTATTTTATAATTTTCACAAATTGTTAGCTCGTTATTAAATAATAAATAGTAAAAATTAGACAAAATATTTGTCTTTCATATTACTCACCTCTTCAGCTTCAAATTCGCTTTTCTTAACACGAGCTCGCGCGTCAATTTCCATTAATTCGTCATCTGATAATAAGTTTATTTCTTTTATTCTCTTTAAAAGAAATTCTTTTTCATTTTTTTTCGGATCATCAAGAACTTCTTCAAGAAGCGCGTTCAAAATCCAACCAATGCGAGGACCAGGATTAATTTTTAAAGTTTTCATAATATCATCTCCATTTACTTTTAACATTTTCGGCGACAAAGGATCGTGCTTCACTTTCTCTATCATAAAAAGCAAATGACGCAATTTATATGGAATTGCCTTTTTAACGCCAGATCCAATCCTGTCCGCTTCTCTAACTTTTAACAAATCGTCAATATTTTCAGGTCCGACGCGAACAATAAACCGCCTTACTCCAGCATCTGAGATTTCTCCAACATTGTAATAAAACATATGATAACGAATAAGATGCGTTATTTTTTCAATCGTCTCTTTTGGAAATCTTAATCTATCAAGCATTGTAATCGCCATCCTTGCGCCAATATATTCGTGCTGATAAAAAGTTGAATTATATCCTTCTCCTCTTTTTGAGCGAGGCTTCCCAACATCATGCAAAAGCGAAGCCATGCGAACTTCAAATGAATAATTTTGCTTCACCGCATAATCAAGCGATTTTAAACTATGATCAAAGATTGTAAAAATATGATGTTTATTTTGAGCAACTCCAATTCCTTCTCTCAACTCCGGCAACACATAAACAAGAATTCCAAGATCTTCAAGCAACAGAATCCCCTTCATCGCGTTTGGAGACATTATAATTTTTACAAGCTCGTCGCGAATTCTTTCTTTCGCAATATTGTTCAAATCTTTTGAATATTTTTCTATTGCTCTCCGAGTATTTAATTCAATTTCAAAATCAAGCTCTGTCGCGAATCGCGCAGCGCGCATAATTCGCAAAGCGTCTTCAGCAAATCTTTTCTCAGGATCTAAAACTGCTTTAATAGTTTTGTTTTTTAGATCAGTCAAACCGTCAAAAGGATCAAATATGTCAGTTTCAATATTTTTGGGCAGTTCAGAAATAATAGGCAATGCCATTGCGTTTATTGTAAAATCTCTTCTTGCTAAATCATCTTTAATCTTTTTAGTAAAAATAACTTCATCTGGATGACGATTATCGGAATATTTTCCTTCAATTCTATATGTAGTTATTTCTATTATTTTTAATTTTTCATTTTCAGAACCAGTTTTTACGCCAACTGTTCCAAAATCATTTTCATAAACGCTATCTTCAAAAATTTTTTGAATTTCTTCAGGTCTCGCGTCTGTCGCAATATCCCAATCTTTTGGTTCGCGATTTAAAATAATATCTCTAACACAACCACCAACAAGGTATGCTTCAAAACCAGCTTCCGATAAAGCTTCTTTCACCGATAAAATTTCTTTCGGTATTTTCATATTAATTTTTAATTTAAAAACTATCTAATTTCAGCATAAAATTCTGAACGCAAAATTTTCAATATTTTATCCATTTCTTCATTTACTTCAGAATCTTTTAAAGTTCTATCATCGGCTTGAAAAACAATTCTAAAAGTCAGACTTTGTTTTCCTCTTAAAGATTCATCTTCATATTCATCAATTAAATCAACATTTTCAATAATATTAATGTCTGTATCTTGAATCCTTTGTATTATATCGCCAATTTTTATATCTTTTGAAACCAACACAGAAACATCGCGCATAGTTGAAGGAAACTTTTTTATAGGAATATATTCGCGAGCTTCCTCTGTCTCTGAAATCATTTTTTCAAAATCAAATTCTCCAAAAGCGCATATCTCGCCATGTTTTAATTTTTCTGTTCCAAGCATACCAACTAAATTATCATCTATTTGAACTTTAATTTCCCCATCTTCAGGAACAAAATCAAAATCAACAATTCCGATTCCTTTAAAGAGCTCGTCAACAATGCCTTTTAATTCAAGAATAAGAGAATTATCTTTTTTTGCCGAAATGAAAATTCCAAGAGAATATTTTTCTTTTGGCTTATTAGACACCAAACCAAAAACTTTTCCAATTTCAAAGATTCTAACAGATTCAAAATTGTGAGCGTTCTTTTCGTAGTCTTCAAACAAAAGCGGAATTAAGCTTTTCCGCAAATATTTTAATTCTTCAGATGAAGGATTTATCATCTGAACATTTGAAGAGTTTTCCCCGAACAAAAAATTAAATTTTTCATTTTTAATATCAGCATCGCCGTAAAAAGAATTATTGTAAACCTCGTCAATTGAAAGCGTTGGAAATATTTTTCTAACTTTATCTTCCAACAGAAAAATGTCGTCCTCTTCCACTCCTTGCACCGCAAAAACTGGAGCTTTCTTTTCCAATTTGTCATAACCAATAAAACGAATGATTTCTTCGCAAAGATCTTCCTCGCATTGAATATCATTTCTCCACGCAGGTATCACAACATCAATTCCACCTTTTTTCTTAGAAGGATTAATTTCAAATCCCAATGTTTTGAAATAATATTTTGCCTTTGAAAGATCAACTGGCATGCCTATTAACTTTTCAAAATCTTTTGGATAAAAAGGAATAATTTCTTCATATATTTTTTCATTGCCAGCGCGAGCTTCATCTATAAATTTGCCTCCAGCTTGCAAAAGAAGTTCTGTCGCGCGATTTATTCCAATATCAACAAGAGCTTCAGAAATTCCATGAGAAAATCTCGCGCTTGCGTCAGTTTGAAGCTTTAATAATCTTGAAGATTTATAAATTGAAACTTGATCAAAACTTGCGGCTTCAACAATTATTCTCTTTGTATCATAAGTAACGCCAGATGAAATTCCCCCTTTAATTCCCGCAATAGCAAGCGGAGAATTATCATCAGCAATCACAAGTATAGAAGGATCAAGCTCTTGAAGTTTCTTGTCTAATGTTTCCATTTTTTCTCCTTTTTTCGCAAGACGAACGTTTATATTTCCTTTTAATTTGCTTGCGTCAAAAGAATGCAATGGCTGACCAGTTTCAAGCATAACCAAATTCATAATATCAACAACCGCATTTATAGAATTTATTCCACAAGTATTCAAAATCTTTTTAATTTCAGGAGAAGAATCTCCAATTGAATTAAAATCAAAAACTCTCGCAACATAACGAAAACATAATTTTGGTTCTTGAATGTTTATTTTTATTAAATTCTTTTTAATTGGAGATTTATAGACTTTTGTCGCGGGATTTTTAAATGGAATATTAAAAATTGCTGAAACTTCTCTTGCAATTCCAATATGAGAACCCATTGCTGAATATTGATTTGCTGGAATTTTTATATCTAAAAGATCGCCGCTAGCTTCTTCAACTTCAAAAGAATGCAAATTTAATTCTTCAGAAAGTTTTTTCTGCGTCGGAGCTTGTGGAATTAATTTTTTAATTAATGCGTATGAAAATTTCATAAATAAATAAAATTAAAATTGTTTTATAAAACGCAAATCAGAAGAATAAAAAAGACGAATGTCTGGAATATTGTATTTAATCATAGCGAGACGTTCAACTCCAAGTCCAAAAGCAAAACCTTGCCAATCGCGCGGATTATAACCTGCGTATTCAAAAACTCGCGGATGAACCATTCCCGCTCCTAAAACCTCAAACCATTTGCCATTAAGTTTTATATCAACTTCTATGCTTGGTTCTGTAAATGGAAAATAACTTGGGCGATATCTGAAATCTATTTCCTTACCCTCAAAAAACTTTTTAAAGAAAGTTTCAATGACAAATTTTAAATTCGCTATATTTATATCCTTTCCAACCACAAGACCTTCAACTTGATTAAAATTTATTTCATGACCATTATCAATGGCTTCATATCTAAACACTCTGCCAGGGACAATAATCTGAAATGGCGGAGTATGTGATTCCATAAACCTTGCTTGATTCGGCGAAGTATGAGTGCGAAGCAATAAATGTTTTTTGGAATCTTTTTTCTCGGCTTCCGATTGTTTTATCCAAAATGTATCCCACATATCTCTCGCTGGATGATTTGGCGCTACATTCAAAGCGTCAAAATTATAATACTCTGACTCTATTTGCGGACCATCCACAATAGAAAAATTCATAGAAGAAAATATTTTTCTTATATCCATCTCAACGACAGTAAGAATATGAAGATGCCCTCTTGAAAGTTTCCTTGAAGGCGCTGTGAGATCAACTGAATGATGAGTTGCAAATGAAGACAAACAAGATTTTATATTTTCCTCAATTTCTTTTTGTAATGCTTGCGCTAATGGAGCTATCTTTTTTCTTTCTTCAATTGGAAGGGCACCTAATGAACGCAAAATAGCTGTCAATTTTCCATTTCTTCCAATATAAGAAACACGAAGTTTTTCAAGAGCGTCAGCATCTTTTATTTCTTTAATTTCTTCTAAAAACGATTTTTTTATTGAAAGTATTTCATCCATTATTTTAATGATAACAAAAAAGGAAAGATAATCAAATATGCCCAATTTAACATCATAAAACGAGATATGAATTTTGAATAAATATTTAATCTTAAATTTCAATTAAAAAATTTTGAAGTCTCTCCCTGCGAAATAACAAAAAGAATAAGAACAGGACAAATACATCTTTGTGAAGTCTCACTTCGAAGACGAAGAGAGACTTCGCAGACGAAGAGAAAATTCGGAGACGAAGAGAATTCGGAAACAGAAAAACTTCGGAAGCAGAGGGACAAATACATGTTTGTGAAGTCTCACTTCGCGGGGAGAGACTTCGAGATATTCAGATGAAATATCTTTATAAAAGATATTTTTAAATCTTTTTTAAAGTTAAATTGACTATGAATCTTCCAGGCAAATTATCTGTTTCATATTCGTAAAGAGGAAGTCCATTTTCTTTAAATTGAAAACCTATTGGAGCTGCTATTTGAAATTTATAATGTCGCGGGACGCTTGATTGCTTATCAAAAATAAATTGATAAACAACACCATCCGCAGGAGCTACAAAAAGTCTGTGAGAATAATTAAAAGAAATAGTTGTGCTACTGCCAGGCGAAACTTTCGCCCAAGTCGCAAAAACTTCTTTGCCAGATTCTTGATACGTTGAAACAGGATACCCAAATATATCTTTTCTAGTTGATTCAATACTTGATAACAAAGGATCTGCGGTATAACCGTTATTCTTATAAGAAATTGGCGGATTTATTTTTTGAGAAACCCCGCCAGATTCATTAAGCAATGTCGTTCCTAAAGGAACAAATATACGCAAGTAATCCTGATTTTTTGCATTATACCACCAATAAGGACTTTGATCTCCGGTGTGAGTTCTTGTAATCAGAAGATTGTCATTCACGGTCCCGTCAGAGTTTATTTGACTTTGAAAATCAACATTTTGCGTTATATAGAGATCGGACTTTTGACCATTTATATTTGTATCAACTATCGCAAGATAATCGCCTTCAAAATTTTGCGCTAAATTTGCGACTGATCCGCTCGCTCCAATATTTTCAAAAAAGTTTTCAATATTATTATCGTCAGAATAAAGAAGAATATCTTTATTATTTATCCAACTCACAAACATAGACATAAGACTTTGTTTTTGTTGATCTGAAAAATTTACAATCTTTTCTGAAATGCCGATTGATAAATCCTTAATTATATCCTTTGGATAATTTGATTTCTTCGCGAGCTGATCTTGAACAATTTTTTGCAATTGAATTAAAAATGTGTCTGATTCAAAAGTAATTTGAGAACTGCTTGCGCTTGCTGATTTAGAAATAGTAGAACTTGGAGAAATTGAAACAGGTCCAGTAAGAGCTAAAATATCGCTTATAACTTTTTGAGAAATGCCAATTACAAAATCAAACTTAGTTCCAGACGCCGAATAAAAATCTGATTGCTCAAAGAAAGAAGCCGTTTGAGACGCTGAAGATCTAAAATCAAAAAACCAATTCGCGTCGGCTGGACGCCATCTTGAGACTTCAAGTTGAAGCGGTTGTGGCGGAATTATTTTCTTTTTAAAACCCAAATCAACATCTGAAATATCTTTCAATGTGACGCTTTGAATATTCCCTCCTTTAATCGCAACGTCTGCATAACTTCCCAAAAATCCTCCAGTAGGACGAATTTCTGACGGATTTTGCAATAAAACTAAAATGTGATGCGTATCATTAGACGAAAACCAAGGAATAAAATCCTTTAAAAAATTTTGTAAATTAATTGATTGCGTTCTTAATGATAAAAGATCCGCTTCCGAAAAAACGTCGAATCCGCTTACTGAAAACATATTTGAAATGCTATTTATGTCGTTATTTAATTTTGAAATATTATCTTGAACAGAATTTAAAGAAGCTATAAGATTTTGCCCATTTCCAGTCGCTAAAAAAGTAAATGCGCTTCCTTCTATGTCATTCAATTTTTGAGATAAATTAGAAACTTGAGATGAAATATCAAGTAACGAGCCAAATGGTCCTCCGTTGTTAAATAAAAAGCTTAATGAACCTAAAGATTTATTAAGACCAGAAGACAAACTATCACTTGAATTGGAAAATTCCAATGTCGCTGAAGCAAAATTAAAATTTTCTAAATCCCTTATCCCAAGTTGAAAGTTGCTTAAATTATCAGCCATTAAAGTTTTCACCTTATCTTTTGCAAAATAAAAAACAAAAACAAATCCAAGAATAAAAAACAAACCAAGACCTATAATGGCAAAAATTATTCTTTTATCAATTTTTCCAGATCTGCTATTGTTTTTATCTCGCAAGTTCATCATTTGTCTCATTCTATCATAATCTAAAAAAATGCAGAAATATGAAATCATCTGCGTGATTATTAAAGTTGAACCGATATAAAATATAGAGGACCAAATTTTGAGCAAATTTTCACCTCGCGAAAAGAATAGAGAATTAGGGAAACCTAGCGAACCATAAGAATCAGTAAAGCATATTTGGGAAGTCTCACCTTGAAGACGAAGAGAGACTTCGGGGAAACCTATTTCGCAAAACAAAGAGAGACTTCAGGGAACAAAGAGAGAATTCGGAGGAAAAAAGATTTTGGGCAAATTCATATTATGAAGTCTCACTTTGAAGACAAAGAGAGACTTCGGAGAACGGGGAGAGACTTCGGGGAGGAACAAATACATATTTGGGAAGTCTCACCTTGAAGACGAAGAGAGACTTCGGAAATAAAGAGAAACTTCTGAGAAAGACCTTCGCAGGGAAAGGCTTCGGAAAATATTATTGGAATAAAAGATAATTACAAAATATAAAATAATATGTATAATTTATTTATGGAAAAAATATCATCTAAGTTTGCGCTAATGACGCTTATCGTCATTTGTATAATTTCTTTTGGGCTTATGTTTTGGGCATCCAGAACCGATTCCGCAATAATGGACGAACTTGCGCATATTCCAGCAGGATATGGATATGTTCATAATCTTGACTACCGATTAAATCCAGAACATCCGCCATTAGTAAAAGCGATGGCGATGGCTCCTGTTTTATTTTTAAATCCTAATTTTCCAACACAAAGCGACGCATGGCAAAAAGCGGTAAATGGACAATGGGATATGGGCGCTAACTTTTTATATGGATCTCAAAATAACGCAAATGAAATAATTGAAACAGCACGCGTGATGCCGATACTTCTGACCATTCTTCTCATTATATTGGTTTATTTTGTTTCAAAATGGTTAATTGGAACTTGGTGGGCATTGCTTCCAACATTTTTAACAGCATTCTCCCCTAACATATTGGCTCACGGACATTACGTCACGACAGATGTTGGCGCGGCATTTGGAATACTTTTTGCGACATACTTCTTTTTAAAATTTATTGAATCGCCAACAAAAAAACATCTTTGGTACGCGGGACTTTCTTTTGGAGTTGCGCAAATTATAAAATTTTCCGCTCCCCTCCTAATACCATTTTTTATTTTTCTCGGAATAGTTTTATGGCTTCGCGACACAACAATATATTGGAAAGACAGTCCGCAAAAAGATAAAATAAAAAGATTAATAAAAGAAGGCTGGTATTATTTCAAAAATATAATTTTAATTTTTGCGATTGGTTATATTTTTATAGTATATCCTGTATATTTTCTCTTTACCGCGCGCTATCCAATTCAAAAACAAGTTTCTGACACGACGACAATATTGCAATCATTCGGAGGCGCTCAAACTCCAAGCAATCAAATGTGCCACGGAATGAGATGCCTTGCAGATCTTGATATCGCAATGGCAAAAAATCCAATTTCAAGACCATACGCGCAATATATGCTTGGAATATTGATGGTTATGCAAAGAGTTGATGGAGGAAACACTATTTACTTTATGGGACATGTTGTTCAAAGTGGCGGATGGTTATATTTCCCAATAATCTATTTATTAAAAGAACCATTGCCGACGTTAATAATAGTTCTCACCGCTTTAATTTCTTCATTGTGGATAATTATTAAAAGAATAATAAAAGCCCGCGGAAAAATAAAAAAATATTTTATAGAATATCTCAAATTGGATTTTGCAAGTTTTGCATTGCTTTCTTTTGTCATTTTTTATTGGGCTTACAGTATGCAAAGCACATTAAATATCGGAATAAGACATTTAATGCCGACAATTCCGTTAATTTATATTTTATCGGCAATTTTCTGGAAAAAATGGATATCAAAAATATCAATAGACAAAAATATATTAATAGATGGATCGGCTTTATTAATTGCAAAAAAGATAATGTTTGGAGCATTAAAATATTTTCTTTTAATATTTTTGTTAATATGGTTATTTATAGAAACAACATTTAGCGCTCCTTACTTTTTATCTTATTTCAACGAATTTGGCGGTGGCATTTATGGCGGATATCATTATGTAACTGATTCAAATTATGACTGGGGACAAGATTTGCTTCGTTTGCAAAACTGGGTAAACACCCATAAAGAAGTTGATAAAATCGCAGTAGATTATTTTGGTGGCGGAAATCCATCTTACACGCTTCAAAATAAAGAAATAAATTGGTCATCTCAAAAAGGCAATCCAGCAGATCAAGGAATACATTGGCTTGCGGTTTCTGTAAACACGCTCCAAATAGCGACAGAACCTCTCGCGTCCGGTGAAACAAGAAACGCATCTGATACATATTCATGGCTTACAGCATTAAGACCAGTTGAAAAAGGACTTGGAAATGTTCCAAAACCAGACTTCAAAGCAGGAACTTCAATATTTATCTATCATTTATAAAAAAATAATAAATTACGAACCCTCTCTTCGTCTTTCTGTCTCCGAAGTCTCTCTTCGTCTGCGAAGTGAGACTTCATAAATATGTATTCGTCTTATTCTTATTCTTCGTCTTATTCTTCGTCTTTGTCTTTCTGTCTCTGAAGTCTCTCCCTGCGAAGTGAGACTTCATAAATATGAATTTGTCTTTCTATTTATAATAAACTCTATTCTGCGTGCGAAAATCAATATATTGCAAAGCGTTGAAATTTGGCAAAGACATAATCTTCTCAAGCGAACTTAAACATGCATCTGGATCAAATCTAATACTAAAATAAATATCAGGTCCATTATATGTTTTAACTTGAATTTCCTCCAAGCCAATATCATTTAATCTAACTTCTTTTATATTTAAACCGCTATTTCTAAGCAAGTTTATGATAGAAATCATATTTGGTATAAATCTTTGCTGTGGCAAAATAAAACTCCCTATACCAGTTGGGGCCTGAGAATAATCATGAATTGCCATAAGAACACCGCCTTCTGAATCAAATCCTTCTTTAAATAAAAGTCCGCTCTTGTCAAACCAGTAACACCGCTCATCCGATTCTTGATTAACTATTGTTCCGCTCGCATTTGAAATATCACCTGAATCAACATTAAAACCCTTAGGCATAAAACACCACACGGCAAATTGATCTCTTTCTTTTGCAGTTATAGAAATTTCACGCGTAAAATAATTTTTTGAAATCTTAATATTTAAAAGATCTGGAACTGATGACATATCGCTTGAAGATATTTTATTTGGCAAGGCAAGAATATTATTTGCCCCAAGTAAAAAATCAATGAAATTATGTTTTTCTTTAAATGTTGAATAAATTAAATTTATGACATCTTGATTTGAAACTGAAGAATTTCCTTGAACCACAATGTTTCTCACTTTAAAAACTGGCGATAGAAAAATCAACCAAAAAATACCAAACAAAAATACACAACCTAAAAATATATAAAACGCGTAAAGAAAACGTTTTCTGCGAATTGCTCTTTTTTTTTGCGAAGCTGAAAGATATTCTCCAATTTGCATAAATAAATAATACAATTAAACAATGATTCTTTCTATAAGAGGATTAAGACGAGTGACTATTTCGTAATGACTTGTTCCTGCTTTTTGAGCTAATTCCCAAGCAAATATTTCATCTTTTCCATCTTTCCCGATTAACGTAGCAATATCGCCTTGTCGCGCAGAATATTTAGTTCCAACAGAAATCATATCCATTGAAACCCGCCCCAAAAACCTCGCTCTTTTTCCATTTATGATAACTTCTCCAAAAGAAGAAAGAGATCTATACAAACCATGCCAGTAACCCACAGGCAAAACAATGCTATTCATAGAACAATGAACTCTTTCCGCTAAATCGTAACCAATATAATCGCCTGCTTTTAATTTTTTTATTTCAGAAACCACAGCGCGCCAAGACAAAATAGGTTTAAGTTTTATTTTATCCCCCAATTGCGTTTCCAATTCCTTTGATGGCCACATTCCATAAAGTCCAATTCCAATTCTAACAGCATCGCAATGATATTTTTTATTAATAAGAGTTCCTCCAGTTGCTGACGAGTGAACTATTAAATTTTTAAAACCTGCTTTTATAAAAAGATCTTTAGCTTTTTGTATTTTTTCAAATTGCAAATCAGTATATGTTGGATAATTTATATCTTTTGCGGAAGCAAAATGCGTAAAAATTCCTTTGAAAGATTTCTGTATTTGCAAATTTGATTTTTTTATTTTTTTAATGAGATCTGGAATGTCTTCAATGTAAAAACCTTGACGATGCATTCCTGTATCAATTTTAATATGGAAATTCGGACAATTTTTTGTTTGAGAAAGTTTTTTGAAAGATTCAAAATTTGAGATTGAAATTGTGATATCGTTTTGCGCCGCCTCTTCAAAACGCTCTGGCAATGTTGATCCTAAAACAAGAATAAATTTTTTTATTCCAACTTTTCTAAGCGCTATTCCTTCAACCACACTATCAACACAAAAACCATCTATTCCAAATTTCTCCATCAATTTGGAAAAAACAACAAGCCCATGGCCATAAGCGTTAGATTTTACAACCGCCCACAACAAAACTTTCTTACCTATAATTTTTCTAAAAATATTATAATTTGACCTCGCCGAGCGAGAATCAATTTCAATCCAAGTTCTTAAACTATCCAATAATCTTTTTTCCGACATATTTTTGAAGAACTTCTGGAACTTCCACTTTGCCATCTTTTGTCTGATAATTTTCAAGAACTGCTATAAAAATTCTTGGACTTGGCAATGCGGTATTATTTAATAGATAAGCGTATTTTTTCTCTCCATTAGAATCTACATATTTAACATTTAACCTGCGAGCTTGCCAATCAAGAAAATCGCTTGACGATCCAGTTTCCGCCCAACGATTCATACCAGGAAGCCAAGCTTCAAGATCAAACGCTCTATATTTTCCAGCGCTCATATCGCCAGAACAAATTTGCAAACGTCTATACGGCAAACCAAGTTCTTCGTGCATTTCACCAGAAATACCAGTCATCTCGTCTTGCAACGCATTTGCGATTGCAACATCGGCTGGAGCTATAACAACTTGTTCAACTTTCATAAATTCATGAACACGATACAAACCTTTCAATTCTTTTCCATAACTTCCGATCTCGCTTCTATAACACTGACTGTAACCGCAAACTTTTATCGGCAAATCACTCTCTTTCAAAACTTCATCTGAAAAATAAGCAAGAAGCGATGGCTCTGCTGTCCCAACGAGAAATTTTTTATCCTTGCTAATTTCTCCAGTTGATTCTTTGTCAGGCGTCGCAACTTGATAAACCTCATCAATTAATGGATCGTATTCGCGATGTTTAAAATATCCACTTCCAAAAAGAGCAAATTCACGAACAAGCGTTGGAGGAATCATCGGAGAATAACCCTTTGAAATCATTTTTTGCACCGCATACATCATAATTCCCATCGCAAGCAAAACACCATCATTTTTTATATAATATCCGCGGAATCCGCCAACTTTTGCGCCTTTTTCAAAATCAAGAATATCAAGTGACTTGCCAAGAGCAATATGATCTTTCGGTTCAAAATCCATTTTGCGCGGCTCTCCCCAATGATAAATATCAACATTGTTTTTATCGCTCTCGCCTATTGGAGTGTCAGGAGAAATGACATTTGGAATTTGAGACATTAAATCATCAAATTTTTTATCAATATCTTTATATTTTTCATCTTCAGAAATTTTTTTCAATTCTTCTTTCAATCTAGCGCCATCTTCGCGATTTGTAGCTTTCTTTTGTTCCGCGCGAAGATTTTCCGTCTGTTGAATAAATTCTCTTCTAACTTTATCAACTTCCAAGAGCTCATCAATGATCGCCGGATTAATTCCCTTTTTTATAGCGACGTCCTTCAAAACCTGTGGCTGTTCTCTTATAAATTTAATGTCCATCATAATAATTTAATATTATCATAAAAAAATTAAAAAGGAAGTTTGCTAATTTAACATAATAAAATGACATATTAGGTTTCTGTTGAAGTTGAACTTCTATATAAAATATCTGAGTTAAACTTCAATACATCTAAAAAACACTTAAAGAAAATAAATGCTATAATAAAAAAATGGACATAATTTCAGAAAATAAAAGAGCGCGCTTTGATTATGAAATTTCTGAAAAAGTAGATGCTGGTATAGAACTTAACGGACAAGAAGTAAAAAGCGCGAAAAATGGGCAATTTCAAATCGCTGGAGCAAAAGCGATAATTCGCGGCGGTGAAGTTTGGCTAATTAATTCTCATATTCCTCCATATCAACCAAAAAACGCGCCTATAGATTATCAAGAAGACAGAGTTAGAAAAATTTTATTAAGAAAAGATGAAATCAAAAAATTTTTAGGAAAATTAAACGATAAAGGACACGAACTTGTGCCAATAAAAGTTTTTTTAAAAAAAAGAATTATAAAAATAGAAATTGGCTATGGAAAATTAAAAAGAAAGTCTGATAAACGCGAAGCGATAAAGAAACAATCGCAAGAAAGAGAAATGGAAAGAGAAAGATAATTTTATTAATTCATATCGCAAAAATCCGATAAAATACTTTTGAGTTCTTCGGCTGTGTCAACCACAAAATCAGCATTATTATTTTCTAATCCTAATTTTGAATTAGCGCCCCATGTAACGCCTATTACAGTTACCTTATTTTTTTTAGCCGCAGAAACATCCTTAATCTCGTCCCCTATAAAAATTTTTTCATAATCTTGTAATTCATAATAAGAAATAGTTTTTTTGATAGCTGAAGCTTTAGAAAAAATTCCGCTGTTTGCGCGGATAAAATCAAAAACATAAAGTTTATTCTTTTTAAGAAAAAGATTAACGTTTGATTTTGAATTTGAAGTTACAATACCAATCACACAACCTTTGTTTTTCAAAAAAAAGACAATGTCAGGAATGCCTAAAATAGGTTTTATATTTGGAATAATTTCTTTTAATTCTTTCCTTAGTCTTCGCGCGATAATAGGTATTTTCAGACGAGGTATTTCTAACTCCTTAATAATTTGACGCAGATTTTTATCACGGAGAGAAGGAATCATATCTTCTGTTATCTCCTTAAATCCATATTCGCGAGCTATATTATTATAGATAGGAATTCCAGCAAACATAGTCTCAGCAATAGTTCCGTCAAAATCAAAGAAAACAACTTTTTTGGACATTGTTAAATTATAAAACTATTTTCTAAAAAAAATAAAGCTAATGTAAATTAAAATCTCAATTATTATTTCATCATTATTCAAAAATAAAAAGCAAAAAATAAAAAATAATTCACGGTTCAAATCCCTTTACTATTTTCTTGAAAAATTTTGTGGAGATGGAGGGATAACATTAAAACTTCTTTTGAATAAAATTCAAACACTGATTGATTTATAATTGCTTCGCAATTTTATTGATCTACTTCAGCTTGTAATAAGTTGCCTTCCCTTTGCCAACTTTAATAATTAAACCAAGATCAATCAGTTTTCTAAAATCCAAATTTCTTGTAGGCTTGGCGCGATCTGTAATTTCAGCATATTCCCTGTCGGTAACAAAACCTTTTTCTTTAATAAGATCAATTAATTTTTGATGATGATCTTTCAACGTATTATCAGGACTAGCGATTTCCTTTTCCAACTCATTTTTCACACGAAGCAATTCATCAATAATTCCATCCGTAAAATATTCCAACCAACTTGTGAAATCAATTTGATCCTTAATATCATAATAATTTCCCATCAAACCAACTTCTTTAAAATATTTGGCAACATTATTGTTATAATAATTTTCAAAACTAAATAACTTGAAAGTATCCAATCCCATTTTTGCCAATAAAACCTTAGTAGCTAGCCGCGCTGTGCGCCCATTTCCATCAATAAAAGGATGAATAATCACAAACTGCTTGTGGAAAATTCCTGCCAAAATAAGCGGGTCAACTACGCTATTATTTTTATCCAAAAAATCAAATAATTCTTTAAGCATAGGCGTCACATCTTGATGATCTGGTGGCCAATATATGGTTTTTGTAGTTCTTGGATCATTAACAAAAACCGGTTCCTGCCTTATGCGCCCACAACGATGTTTTGCAACAAGACCATCAGTAACTATTTTCTGAATTTTTTCCAACCAACCAATATCCAAAGAAATTTTTTTAGCTTCTATAAGATCACCAAGTTCAACTAATGCTTTGTTATAATTCAACACTTCTTTTTCAGAATCACGAACATATTCAGGTTTATTTTTAAGAATTCTTTTAACATCTGTAAGTGGTAATGGATTGCCCTCAATACTAGTTGAAGAATAAACCGACATTTCCGTAGCTCTTCTTTCCATTTCAAAAAGCACAACCCTTGAAAAAATACGACTATTAAGATCAGTAACAATTTCAGCTATGCGCTTTATATTGCCTAAAAGCCTATTTGTTATTGTATATTTTGGTGTAAACATAAAATTTTAGCTAATACTTATAGACTAATAATAGACGATTATTAGACGAATGTCAATTTTATGTACTCCCATAATATATGAGACTTTTTTAATTTACCCAAAAGTCTTATATGTTTCTGAACTTATGTAAAAAGGACAAAACATATTTGTGAAGTCTCACTTCGCGGGGAGAGACTTCAACGCCACGGGGAAACTACCGTTTCCCCGACCCCTTATTCAAAAGAATCAACGAGTTAACAGATTAAAGAATTAACAAATTAGAAAATACATATTTGTGAAGTCTCACTTCGCGGACGAAGAGAGACTTCGGAGACGGGGAGAAAATTCAGGGGAAATACATCTTTGTGAAGTCTCACTTCGCGGGGAGAGACTTCGGAGACAAAGACTTTGGACAAATACATATTGTGAAGTCTCACTTCGAAGACGAAGAGAGACTTCAACGCCACGGGGAAACTACCGTTTCCCCGACCCCTTATTCAAAAGAATCAACGAGTTAACGGATTAAAGAATTAACAAATTAGAAAATACATATTTGTGAAGTCTCACTTCGCTGACGAAGAGAGACTTCGGGAGATAGAGAGAGACTTCGGAGAGCGAAGAGAAAACTCGGGGAAAAAACTTGGGACAAATACATATTTGTGAAGTCTCACTTCGCGGACGAAGAGAGACTTCGGAGAAAAAAGGAAACTACCGTTTCCCCGACCCCTTTCACGGTTCAAATCCCTTTACTATTTTCTTGAAAAATTTTGTGGAGATGGAGGGAGTTGAACCCTCGTCTGACGAAACAATTAATGAGCTATCTACGGGTGTAGTTTAGAAAACTAAACAGTTTTGATTCATATTTCTCGCGTTTTAAAAAGAATCGTCATTAAAACGCCAAGCTTCCATATATAAGACCGGTATTTGGATTAGGAAACTGGAACCCAACCGATCCCTGCACTACACAAAAGCGAATGCAGGAGCTGCAACTTTATTGTTGGCAGTTTTGTTTTTTGCGACGATTATGTCGTCGCCATCAGCCCGCCAGCTCACAACGGATCGCCATCAAAGCCAAAGCATCCCCATTGCGACTCAATGATGATAATTCAAAAATGACAAAAGATCAAAGTATGATTTTGCTATATTTTAATTGTTATTAAAATTACGCTACTGGCTTGTTTTCATCAACCACGGTTTGAATGTTTGCGCGCGCTAAAAGCTCTGCCTGAATCTGCTTCGCAAGTTTTGAATCAAGCACTGGCAAAACACCTTCGGTTTCGTCATTAGGAACTTTATCTTCTTGATTACCAGCAGTAAGAATGACCAACTCGCTTAATCCTAAAAGCCTATAAGATATATCTTGATTTATATCAACATCTTGAATTTGTCTATATGGAATTGCAATTTCTTCTCTACTTAATATTCCCCTTCTTATTTTTAACGCAAAATCAGTAATTGCAAATGTATAGTTTATATAAGTAAGCCAACTTATTAAAATAACAAATATCAAACTCAAAAAAAATATTCCCATAGAAATCCATGCGCTTAAATTTAAATAATATTGAATATCAGGAATTGAAATATTCTTTAAAACCGACGATCCTTGAAAAATAAAAAGCGCTATTGATAAAAACAAAAAAATAAAAGGAATGGACATTTTATTGAAAATAAACATCAAAAATGTCTTTTCTCCAAGTTTCTGATACGCGCCACTTTTATCTAATGAAACATTTTCATTCATAATTAAATTATACTACATTACGAAAAATATCAAAAACATATTGACAAGCCTATTTAAAAAACTGAACGAAAATATATAAACATTAAAAATAGAAACTTTGACAGTTTCTATTTTTAACTTACAATATAAGTATCTTAATAATTTTATTTTAATCCCATTTCTAAACCAAAGATTAACAGTCAAATAACAGCGCAAGAACTCCGAGTCATAAATGAAAACGGAGAAAATTTGGGTATTTTAAAAAGAGAAGATGCTTTAAAACTTGCAAAACCAGAAGAAAAGATAGATTTAATTGAAATATCCCCTAATGCAAATCCGCCTGTCGCGCGTTTAATGAGTTACGATAAATATCGTTACGAAGAAGAAAAAAGGGAAAAGAAAGAAAAATTAGCGCAAAAAAGCGTCGCTATGAAACAAGTCCAAATAAGCGCTCGCGCAGCAAAAAATGATTTGTTGATTAAAGCAAATCAAGCAGAAAAATTTTTGAACGAAGGAAGAAGCGTTGAAATTATGATGAGATTAAGAGGCAGGGAAAAAGCTAACAAGCAATGGGTTCTCCAAAAACTTGATGAGTTTATTTCTATGATAAAAATTGATTTTAAAAAAATAAGCGAACCAAAATTTGGCGGAAGAGGAATTAGCATGCAAATTGTAAAAAAATAAATATCTTATAACTTGCAAATTATTAAATAATAAGCTATGATTGTTCAAACACAATTCAAAGGATAAACATCTTTTTAAAAATATGACAACAGCGAAAAGCGTTTCAAAAAGAATAAGAATAACAAAAAACGGAAAAATAGTCAGACGCCCAATGGCAGTTGATCATTTTAGAACTAGAAAAAACGGCAAGCAAGTTCAAGTTAGAAGAAAAACTCGTTCTATTGATTACCCAATTAGAAAATTACTTAATTATTAAAAAATATGCCAAGAGTAAAAAGAGGTTTAATTGCGAATAAGAGAAGAAAAAATGTATTGAAAAATACGAAAGGTTTTATGTGGGGAAGAAAATCAAAGGAAAGATTAGCAAAAGAAGCTCTCCTTCACGCATGGACTCACGCTTTTCAAGGCAGAAAAGAAAAGAAACGCAATTTTAGAGCATTATGGAATGTAAAAATAAATGCTGGAATAAGACCATACGAAATGAATTACAGTAGATTTATAAACGCGTTGAAAAAGAAAGAAATAATAATTGATAGAAAAATTCTCGCAGATCTTGCAGAAAACGAACCAGAAACATTTAAAAAACTCGCTGAGTTCGTAAAATAGATTTAAAAAAGTTCCGCGCTAAACGGAACTTTTTTTATCTGAAGATATAATCGCGTCTTTTTGAGTTTGGGTATTTTTCTTTCTCATAGCGCTTTTTTCTCTAAGAAAATCTCTTGCTTGTTTTAAAATGCTTTTAGTGCTCACATATTTTTTGCCAACAATATTGCAAGCATCGCTATATAAAAACCAACCAAAACCACTATGCTCGCGAGGAATTAATTTTATATCAGCCTTGCGTGTTTCCGCTAAAAATAAGATTACAGTATCATAAATCCCCTCGTTTCCAACTCTGAAATAAAACCTTTCATAAGCGCGAAAATTAGGTATTATACGCAATTCATTTTTTTTGATACCAGTTTCTTCTTCTAACTCACGCAACGCTGTATCAATACTTCTCTCCCCCGGCTTAAAATGTCCTTTTGGAAAATTCCAATAATTTCCTCTTTTGTAAAGCAATAGAAACTTTATACCATCAGTCGTTCTTCTATAAACAACAAAGCCAGCAACAACTTGTTTTTTTGTTGGAATTTTTTCATATTCCCTTTTTTCATTTGCAGGCGCCATATAAAAATATGATGCCATTTATTCGGCAAAAAAACAAGTTCTATAAAAAGGAAAAATTGTCAAAGTTATTTTAATAATTTTTTCATATTTTCCAAAGAAAGAGTGTTTATTATGTCTTTTTTCTGAGCCCAACCTCTTCTAGCGACAGAGATTCCATATTTCAAATAATCAAAATGGTCAGACTTATGCGCATCTGAATCAATTGCCATTTTCACTCCATTTTCAACGCATTTCCTTACATTTTCATCTGATAAATCAAGTCTGCTTGGAAAAGCGTCAATTTCCATAATTGTTTTAGTTTCAACCGCTGTCTTAATTATTGTGTTTATATCTATATTATAAGCGCTTCTTTGATTGATAATTCTGCCAGTAGGATGAAACAATATATCAGCGTTTTTATTTTTCATAGCGCGACAAATTCTTTTGGTTTGATCGTCTTGCGTTAAATTAAAAGATGAATGAACTGCTATTCCGACAACATCAAGTTTTTCCAAAACAGAATCGCTAATATCAAGTGAACCGTCTTTCAAAATGTCACATTCGGTTCCTTTTAATATTTTTATTTTGCCCTTGAACTTTTTATTTAAACGATCTATTTCCGTCATTTGTTTAATCAATCTTTTTTCGTCTAATCCATTTGCGACAGAAAGACTTTTTGTATGATCAGTTATAGCAATATATTCTAACTTCTTATCAATCGCGCGAAGAGCCATTTTTTCAATTGATTCAGAACCATCGCTCCAATCAGTTTGAACTTGTAAATCCCCTTTTAAATCATTGTATCCTATAAGTTTTGGCAATTTATGATTTTTAGCAAGCTCTATTTCGCCTAAATTCTCGCGAAGTTCCGGTTCTATGTAATCCAATCCTAATTTTTTATAAATCTCTTCTTCTGTTTTTCCGGCTACCATCTTTTCTATTCCATTTTTTTCAGAAAACAATCCATATTCATTTAATTTAAATCCATTTTTTATCGCAATTAATCGCAATGCTATATTATGACTCTTTGATCCGGTAAAATAATTCAAAGCTGCGCCATAAGAAATAGCTGGGACAACTCGCAAATCAACATTAATTCCAGAAAAAAGTTTTACAGAAGATTTTGTTTGTCCGTGACCGATAACACCTGCAACTTCTTTCATATTCACAAAAAAATCCATAATGGGCTTTGGTTTGTCTGAAATAATTAATATGTCAGCGTCTCCGACTGTTTCTTTTCTCCTTCTTATAGAACCAGCGATATTAATCTTTTTAACTCCGTTTAAATTTGCCAAACGATCTTTTATTGCTTCAATCTCCGGCTCTATAAAACCTAAAATAAATCTTCCATTATTATTTTTTAAAAACTCTATTCCTTTTAATATTTTTTCTTGGCTTTTTTCTCCAAAACCTTTTAACTTTGCTATTTTCCCAGAATGCAACGCTTTTTCCAAATCTTGCAAATTTTTTATTCCAAGTTTTTGATAAAAATATTTAATAGATTTTATTCCTAATCCTTCAATATTTGAAAAATCTGAAAGTTTAATAGGAATTTTTTTCTTTAATTCTTCATAATATGAAATACGCCCAGTTTTTATAAACTCTTCTATTTTTTCCGCTATTGATATTCCCACGCCTGAAATTTCTTCTAACGCTTTTAATCCTCCATTTTTGTAAATGTCGGAAACTTTTTCTTCCAAATCTAAAATAGCGTCATGAGCTTTTTTATAAGCAATCGGCTTAAATGGAATTTCTTCTATTTCAAGATATTCTCCGATTTCTAAAAGTATTTGAGCTAATTTTTCATTTGAAATGTCGTTCATTTTTATAAACCTTTTTCAATAGGTGTTTGATTTTTAAAAGTCTCTTCGCTATGCGTTGGCTTTGGCATAGTTATTTTAGAAAAGAATATAAGGATTAAAGCAGATATCAAAGAAAGAAAACCAGCCCAAATAAATATAGTGGAAAAACCAAATTTTTCAGCTATCAAACCGCTTAAAAGCCCAGTTATACCAGCAGAAATACCAGTTGCGGTGCTATCAAGCGACCAATCAAAAGAAACTCTTTCTCTATCAAGATGTCTAGAAAAAATAGCAGACCACGAAGGAAGATAAAGCGCAAAAGCTATTGCATGAACAATTTGAACAACATATAATTCCCAAATCTGACTGACCCAAGTAAAAGCAAATGCCGAGAAAGATGCCAAAAGAAGCCCTGATATAAGAGCCAAAAAATCATCTTTTTCGCCAGGAATTTTATCAAGAATATTCGCGATAGGTATTTCAAGTAAAGATTTTAATATCCAATAAATAGCAGCCGCAATACCAACAGTCAAAAGAGTCGCTCCAACAATTTTTTCAACAATAAAAACAGAAAAAACAGGTTCTATGAAACCCCAACCAGCAAGCAAGAAAAGATCTGATAATACAAAATATTTTATAATTCGCGACGCTTTTATTTTTACATTTATCTTTATGTTCATAATCTAATTATATCATAGAATTGAGATGAGATTTGCGAAGTGAAACTTCCCAAATATGTATTTGTCCGAAGTCTTTTTTCCCCGAATTCTCTCTTTACTCCCGAAGTCTCTCTTCGTCTTCGAAGTGAGACTTCATAAAGATGTATTCCGAATTTTCTTTTTGCAAAATCAAAATACGAAGATAGATTTCAGATTCCAGATTGCTACGTTAGACGATTACCGAACACACCGAAACCCAACAGTGTGGTCCGCGCTGCTAGTGCTCCAATCCAAGCGGAGCGTGAATGGACCATTATTCGTGCCATCAAACCAATTGCCACTGCGACGGAAAGCATTTCCGCCAGTAGCTCCATCATTTCCATAAACCATTCCCATTCCTTGGGTTGTATTCCAACTACTATTTGGAGGACCTATTGTTGAAGCAGAAAAAGATGAATCATTATAAACTGTTATATATGGACTTATTGAATTACCATATTGACACCATTCTGCAGTTCCAGATGTTCCAGCGCTACAAGTAGGAGTTGTTATTGTATTTGTATTGTCTCCTATATTCATATTACTTCTTTGAACTTCCTGATATACATTACTTGCAAAGTCCCAAATAATTGAACCATTGGAAAGAGAAAGAGTTCTTCTTTGAGTTGTATTTGTTCCAGTACCACCACCAGACGCAGGACCATCAGTGCCAAAATAACCTTGAGTATCATCATTTGACGCTTGTAAAGCGTTATTTGGAATCCTGTCATTATGACCTATATATACAACTCCATTTCCTACAGAACCTCCTGACCAGTTACTTCCTTGATTTACAACATTATATGCAATAGTCATATATTCATCATTTGTCATAAGATGCCCTCCTAATGAAGCGCAATATGTTTTTGCTGTTGGTTCTGTTATAACTGCTATTGGATAACCATTAGGCGTGGAGACAACTGAAAGATTATTAGCGGATGTACAAGCTGCGCCAGATGCGGAATTATTATATGTTTGATTCCCGGTATCATTTGTTGTTAATGGATTTCCTTGATTATCAGAACATTTGGCATCATATTTCATAACATAGAAATTATGTGTTCCAAATTGTGGGTTACCAGGAACAGGAATCCAACCTTGTGGAAATCCTCCTTG